>MDSZ01003126.1_pt1 | contig 38329 bp, 25 predicted proteins | sample 811201 | NCBI WGS metagenome assembly MDSZ01 (sample SAMN05326647, study PRJNA326480) | marine metagenome | isolation source: seawater | place: Indian Ocean: North | collected 2010
ACAATAACACGCTTTGGGCTTCTTCGAGCCGCCGCCTCGAGGGCCTCATCAAGTGTTGGACGTGCTGCTGCAGCAAAACCTATTTCAAAATGAGGATGAGTAACTAGTTCTTCACCAAAGCCTGCACGCACCCATTCCTGAAATTGAGTAACCCCATCCTCAGCACTCGAACCACGTCCCAAAAACACGGATATTGTCTGAGCTGGATTGACCGGAGGGCGGCCTGACAATGCTTCGATTCTTCGTTGAGAAGCAAGTTTGAGAAGGTCTGGATGGCAGCCAAGGGCATGAGCTTGCACAACCTGGATATCGTGCCCATCCGCAACTTTGGAAACTGCTTCTGGAAGGTCACGCCGTGCATGACCAGCTGAGAACAAAAGAATTGGTGCTACCACAACCCTCGCACAACCTTGGGCCAGAAGTTGTTGCATAGCATCTGCAATAGTCGGGTCGATCACTTCTAAAAAGCCAAGCGCAACCGGGGTGGACGAGAGCATTCTAGAAACATGTGACACGACTAAACGTGTCTCTTGCGCTCCTTCGGAATGTGCTGTGCCGTGGCCAACTACCAGCACACCCGTTTTCACCCGATCGCCATCTGGACCGGATGTTGTTTCTGCAGGCCTTTTTTCAACATCACGTGTCTGATCGTTCTTCACTTTTTTAAGTTGAATTAGTTCATTTGGGGGAACGTCTACACATTAAACTCATGCATCGAACCATAGATGCGAAAGACTCTCTTGTACTACTTTTATGGTTTTCAAACGAGTCCCTCTTCTCAGAAATGAAATTATAGCGGATGAAGGAGGAGCAGCCCCTAAAACGATGAATTGGCTGATGCAGCAACAGACGAAACGCGACGTAAAAGAAAGAGCACTGCAAACAAGACCATTACTGCCATCAAAAACGGTAACGTCCGCGAGTCATGCAAAGAAAACAAAACTGAACCAAGAAATGGCCCAAGTATTCTTCCAAGTGATGCAAAGGATTGGTTGACACCTAAAACCTCCCCCTGCTGATCGGGGCTTGCATTTTTTGAAAGGAGTGCTGAGATGGACGGATTCACAAAAGCAAAACCAACAACTGAAACAGCAGAAACCGCATAGAACATGTTCTTCATGAATGGCGATACGTGGCCAATGACATCCTGCTGATACGCCACACCTGCAACGACGCCCACACCACCTAAGCCGATAATCATCAAAAGGATACCACTGACGAGGAGTTGATTTTCAGGTAGCCTTTTCGCAAGAGGTCTGTAGAGTCCTCCGGCTATCATGAGGACCACACCAATCAAGGCGAAGACCAAAAAATTATCGTCGTCGTTCATTGCAAAAAATTCTTTTGTCAAACGAGCGAGGGTAGCCTCAAAATTTGCAAAGGCAAAAATAGAAAGAAAGTACGTGAGGACGAGTGCCCCAACGGCTGGAATACCAAGCACGGAAGCCATGCGAGAAAAGCTGATAGTCTCTTTCGCATTACAAACACCTGGTTTACGTGTTTCTTTGAAGACAAAGACCGCAATAAGCAGTGCAATGAATGACAGGAGAGACGCAAGAGCGCCTACGCCCCAAGGCTGGCTCTGAAATAACGAGAGGCCAAAATATGCAATCAATGGACCCAGCGTAAATCCAGCACCAAAGGCAATGCCGATAAGTGCCATTCCCCGAGCCCGTCGCTCAGGAGGAGTGCAATCTGCTATGACTGCAGCAGCGGTTCCGACACTTGCTCCAGCTACTCCTGCTCCAAGTCTTGAAAAGAGCATCAATGCTATCGCGATCGCCGCCTGGGCTTCTGAAAACGTTACAGCGAACCCGTAGAGTGCATAAAAAACAACTGAACCCGAGAGACTCAGAATGAGCAATGGCCTTCGTCCAATACGATCCGACAGTCGTCCCCAGATAGGACTAAAAATGAATTGCATGAGCGAGAAAACAGAAAATAACACTCCGATCATCGCACCAATGCCAGCTTGAGGAAGCCCAAGTACCTCCAAATAGGGCTCGGCTTGCCGAGGCATCACCGGAAGCACGATTCCAAAACCAAGCAAGTCAATAAAAACAGTCAGAAAAACAACTAACAAAGCCCCACGCGGTGGATCAGAGATTGACTTTGATTGAGCCGACTGTGATGACATGAAAAAACACCTGATACAATAGTTTCATGAGTGAAGCATTGCCAAATACTCAACATGCAACCTCACAAGATGCTATGAGCGTGTCGGAGTTGACTCTCCGCGTCAAGGAGGCTGTCGAGAGTCACTTTACAGACGTCTGGGTGACCGGTGAAATCTCAAATCTTGTGCGTGCCTCAAGCGGCCATACGTACTTGTCCCTAAAAGATGAATCCTCGCTGCTGAGAGCAGTGATTTGGCGTGGCACGCGACAGTCACTGGCCATTGAACCCGTAGATGGCCTAGAGGTTGTCTGTCATGGTCGACTTGAGGTGTACGCACCACGAGGAAGTTATCAACTTACGATCGATCGTCTTCACGCTATTGGCACTGGGGCTCTTGAAACCCAGCTCCGTAAACTTCACGCAACACTGAAAGGTGAAGGGCTTTTTGATTTGGATCAAAAACGCCCCCTCCCAACATTTCCAAAACGTGTTGCACTAGTCACTAGTCCAACTGGTGCTGCTGTAATGGACTTTCTTGAGACACTTCTTCAACGATGGCCATCGACTGAGGTCATTGTCATTCCAACGCGAGTACAAGGGGCAGGGGCAGCTGAAGACGTTGCATCGGCACTTCAGGTAGCAAACCGTATAACACCTCAAGTTGATATTATTTCCCTTGTGCGAGGTGGAGGAAGCCTTGAGGACTTGTGGGCCTTCAACGAAGAACCCCTTGTAAGGGCCGTTGCTGCTTCTTCGATTCCAGTTATCTGTGGTGTAGGTCATGAGATCGATGTTTCGCTGGCTGACCTTGCTGCTGATCAAAGAGCACTCACGCCTACCGACGCTGCCGTCAAAATTTCTCCGGATGGTTCACAGTTGAAGTCTCAACTCGAACAAATTGGACCTCGACTTCTTGCCATACTGAAGCAGCAAGTCAACGAGGAGCATCTTCAACTTCAAAACCTTGCAAATTCTTGGGTCTTTGCCCAACCGCAACAATTGATGCACACCCAAAAAACACAACTGTCCGATAGTATTGGAAGACTCTATCGACACACAGTGGCAGCAATACATCGCTCTGAAGAGCGGGTTGCCGCTGCAACTGCACGACTTGAAGCCGATAGCCCACTGAAGATACTTGCTCGAGGATTCTCCATAACCTCTAAAGAAGACGATCCTGCTGCACTAAGGTCAACTGTCGGTATCCAACAAGGCACCCGGCTCGTGAGTCAACTTTCTGATGGCCGGTTGTGGAGCCGAGTTGAGCGAGTCGAAAATGACCAACATCAATAAGGAACCTCCCTATTTCATAGGAAACCAAATTCATAGGAAACCAAAAGATTCATGAAAAAAAACACCACCTCTTCAGAAAAGTTTCCCCAACCCTCCTCGTTTGAAGAAGGTATGGGGCAACTCGGAGATATCGTTTCAAAGCTAGAATCAGGTGTTCTTGGTCTTTCTGACTCAATTACTGCTTATGAAAACGGCGTAACGCTGATCAGGCACCTCCACGAAGAACTCTCCGATGCCGAGGAGCGAATTAGTCAACTCATTGAGATTGACGATAATGGAAAACCTACCTTGAAGCCTTTTGTCAGAGCCAAAACGCCTACAACTGCTTCAGGAGGCTCGAAGAAGACCAAAAAGCGATCCGTCAAGAAGCAAAAGCGGCCAAACGTGCTTCCCGGGATGGACGATGAAGAAAAAGACGCTTAAACTTGTTTAGGTAGCAAGAACTCTCAAATTTCATAACATTGCCACTACGGTCGTCTTGGAGTCCGACCCTTTTTTACGTTCGGGGCATAAATATGGCAGGTTGCCAAACAGTCGACAACTTCGCCGGTGCACCTGAAGATGCAGTGGCGCTCGATGCTCAAGTGCAGGAATCCCTGGGTCACGTCAGGTCATTTGTGGATCCCTTTTTGAGCGCCACTTTGTCAAAATCCTCACGTTCAGTTCCAAGACTCCATGATGCAATTCGACATGTTTTACTTGCCCCCGGAAAACGTCTAAGGCCCGCGCTCACTCTTTGGGCTGCTTCCGCATGTGGTGGCACGTGGGACTCTGCTGCTTCGGCCGCCGCCGCCGTTGAAATGATCCATGCGTACTCACTTGTTCATGACGATTTACCGTCAATGGATGATGATGACCTACGACGTGGTCAACCCACCTGTCACCGTGCATTTGACGAAGCAACTGCCATTCTCTGCGGGGATGCTCTTCAGGCGTTCGCATTTGAGATTCTCGCGAAAGGCATGCCAAAGACCGTTGCTGGTAACGCATGTGAAGTACTTGCTCAGGCAGCAGGCAGAGACGCTCTTGTGGGAGGGCAGATGGATGACCTGGCAGCAGAGCGTGGCTGGATTGAAGATATGACTGATGTGCCTGCTTCGGAAAAGATTGCCTGGCTTGAGCGAATTCACACACGAAAGACTGGTGCCCTTTTTTCATCTGCCCTCGAACTCGGGGCTTTGGCAGCAGGTGGCTCTGAGGAACAGCGTTCCGCTTTAGCTGCATACGGCCAAAGCTTTGGTTTGGCGTTTCAAATTGCAGATGATTTGCTCGATGTTGAAGGATCTGAGGTTTCTGTTGGAAAACGAGTTGGCAAGGATGCAGAACGTGGAAAACTTACATTCCCATCTATTCTGGGAATCGAGGATAGCCGAAAGAGGGCACGTACCCTCGCCAATGATGCAGCCTCTGCCATCTCGAAACTCGGCACACCAGCAAAAGACTTAGTGCAATTGGCCCATTGGATTGTTTCTCGAAATCACTAGCTCACTTTTCTAAAACTATGGCAGATATTCTTCCAACCATCATGTCTCCTCGCGATCTGCAAAAACTCTCCCCGGAGCAGTTGGAGCAAGTAGCCAGCGAGATGCGAAAGGCTCTTTGTGAGGTCGCCGCTTCGCGAACGGCCCATTTCGCTTCAAATCTTGGTGTTGTGGAACTCTGTCTCGCACTGCATCGTGTATTTGATTTCAGCCATGACCGTCTCATCTGGGATACCGGCCACCAGATCTATCCTCATAAATTGATTACTGGGCGTTTCTCCCAGTTTGGTACGATTCGGACGCGAGGGGGACTGATGGGGTACCCGAACCCTGACGAAAGTCCATTTGACTTATTTATGACTGGTCACGCCGGCTGTAGTGTATCCACAGCTCTCGGTCTCGCGAGCGGAGATGACCTCAAAGGACAATCTGACCGACGATCAGTAGCCGTCATTGGAGATGGTGCACTTCCCTCGGGTATTGTCTTTGAGGCTCTCAATAATGCTGGCTTCTTGAAAAAGCGATTACTGGTCATCCTCAATGACAATAAAATGTCTATCTGCCCGAGGGTGGGGGGTCTTGCAGAGTATCTCGACGTCGTTCGTACGAATCCTTGGTACCGAGGCATAAAAAATCAGGCGACAGAACTGATCAAGGGCGTGCCGATGGTTGGTGAGCAGATGGAACGAATGCTCGTCAACGTCAAAGACTCTCTCAAGGCAACATTGCATGGCGGGATGTTATTTGAGGCATTGGGCGTTCGGTACTTCGGCCCGGTCGAGGGACACTCTCTTCCCAATTTGATCCGTTATCTTGAACTTGTGAAGGATCAAGAAGGTCCCATTCTATTACATGTCGTGACGGAAAAAGGACATGGATTCAAGCCTGCCGAGGCTGATCCTGTATTCTTTCATACCCCTGCCCCTTTTGAATGTGATGATGACGATTGCATTGTCTCCATCAAAAAATCTTCATCGAAAGCATACACAAATGTGGCAAGTGAAACGATCAGTGACTGCATGAGCAAGAATTCTCAAGTTACCGTCCTGACTGCTGCAATGTGTCAAGGAAATAAACTTGAAAAGGTCCGCGAAAAGTTCCCTGACCGTTTTTTTGACGTCGGTATTTGTGAATCCCATGCTGTTGCTTTTGCTGCAGGTCAGGCCAAGGCAGGTGCTCGGCCTATCGTTGATATCTACAGCACATTTTTGCAACGCTCTTTTGACCAAATATTTCAGGAAGTCTGCCTGCAGAATCTTCCTGTCACCTTTATGCTAGATAGAGCCGGTCTTACTGGCCCAGATGGTCCAACCCACCACGGAGCTTTTGACTTGGGCTACATGCGACTGTTCCCCAACATGGTGGTCATGGCTCCAGGTGACGAGCATGACTTGAAATCAATGCTCCCTTGGGCATTAGAACATGACGGTCCTGTTTCACTGCGTTATCCAAAGACTGTTGCAGACAGTCATGCCGGGAAACGTGACCCTATTCAACTTGGTAAAGCCGAGGTTCTTCGAGACGGTTCTGATGGCCTTATCATTGCGTGTGGTACTCTTCTCGGAGCAGCGCTTGAGGCGGCAGCATCCCTTGTTGATGAGGGGCTGAACGTAACCGTTATCAACGCCCGGTTCATCAAGCCTCTCGATACCGATCTTCTGCTTTCTCGAATATTCAAAGCTCCTTGGGTTGTAACGGTTGAAGAGAATACGCTTCCAACTGGATTTGGCTCTGCTGTTCTTGAGGCTCTCAATGAGGCTCGTCCTACCGCTCCCTCTGCCTCAGGGCCTCTTGTCAGGCTTGGTCTACCCGATCACTTTGTTGAGCATGGAGAACGTGGAGAACTCCTTTCGGAACTTGGGCTTGATGCTCGCGGAATTGCCGCCACATGTCGACGATTGGCTGGCAGTGAATCTTCAGTCATTTCAGGCCAATCAATTGACGAACAAGAAGCTCAAACGGCCCGTTCATGACCTCGTCACCATTGCAGGATGAACACACAGCATCCTCGCTGTTCCCTGACAGCGATTGGAACGTTCTCATTGTGGGGTCAAGTGAGATTGCTGAGATTGAATCTGAAGCAAGTCGCGTGGAATCCATTTTGAAACGTTTGGGGCATCGAACGTCTCGTCGAATCGCCCCGCGAACAGACTGGGAAGAAAGAATAAATCCAGCCAAGGAGGATCGTTATGATCTTGTTGTTGTCCTCGGTGGAGATGGTTCAATTTTGCGGACAGCTCACTGGATGGGTTATGTTCAATCTCCAGTACTTGGTATCAATCTTGGCAGGCTTGGCTTTCTTGCTGGTGTATCAAGCAATGATGTGGATGCGGCTCTCTCAAATCTTGCACGTGGACGATTCCGTTGTGTTGACCACCTTATGCTCGAATGTGAAGTTATTCGACAGGATCAGGTTCTACAAAAAGTCCTCGGTCTCAATGAAGTTTCAATTCTTGCAGGCCCACCCTTCTCTATGATTGAAATTGCTCTGCACATTGATGGTGAGCTTGCAACTACATACCATGGTGACGGCTTGATAGTCAGCACTCCAGTCGGTTCAACAGCTCACAACCTCTCTGCTGGAGGTCCAATTGTTCGCAAGGACCTCGACGCCTTCATCTTTACACCACTGAACCCTCATACCCTTTCGAACCGACCTGTTATTGATTCCGCAACAAGGGAATACGAGTTGGTTTTCCCGTCTCCTAACCCTGGCTCTGCATGCGTTGTCGATGGCCGCATGATCGCAGGCCTTGTGCCAGATGATCGTGTCCGAGTGCGCCGAGCAGCACCACGTTTTACGCTTATCGAAATGCAGGAACTGGCCTATTATCGAACACTCCGAGAAAAACTTTTTTGGGGCGGAAAAACGCGGGTTGCTGGACCTACGAGCAAGCAGGAAACCTGAACATGAATATCTCTGCGTCAAGGAGGAACATGGGGCTCGTCTTAGTTTCCTGTGTAATGGCTTGCCAAGCCTCAGAAAAAAAGTCTTTTGGATCGAAAAATGAATCTACTTATAAGTTGGAATACAACTTTCAAGCAGGTGACAAGATTGACATGAATGTTCGCCACCGTTCGTTGACTGAAACCACAATTGGCGATACTCGACAGTCCACGGAAACGTCAACCGACTCACTCAAAACATGGCGAGTCATGCATGTTGATAGGGCAGGTTTAGTCACGCTCGAACAATCGGTAGATAAGGTGACCATGACATCGCGCACGACCGACCGTGGTGAAATCCGTTGGAGCAGTTCCGACAACGGCCCACCACCACCTGGATACGAGAAGGTCAGCAAAAGCCTTGGAGTTCCACTCACCAGACTCATTGTTGACCGAACGGGACGAATCATTCAGCGACAAGACCTTCAATCTATCCCTCAGGGAAATACCGGAGATCTTGTCGTTGTCCCTCTACCGGATAATCAGGTCAGCGAGGGTGAGTCGTGGGTCGTAGCGGACGAGTTGGTCATTGAGGCTCCTTATGCTGGACGAAAAGCTGTTCGCACCCGCTTACGCTACCAATTGGAAAAAGTTGGGAATGGAATAGCAACGATCTCGGTTGACACAACCGTACTAACTCCAATCGATGACCCAAGACTTCAGGCACGTCTTCTGGAACGCATATGGGACGGTACGATCCGATTTGATATCCAGGCAGGGCGTATCTTATCACGCTCTACATCAACTGACCGAAGGGTTGTAGGTTTCGAAGGACCACAGTCGAGCGTTCGATACAAAGCCAGTCTTGAAGAGACACTTATCCTGAATTCTCCTGCAAACTAACCTCTTCATCTGAAACGGGACGTGCCCCTTTCTATTCACGATCAGCCGACCCGGAGAAGATCTTCAACTCGCCGGATAGCCTCATTCACCTCCCAAGAGGCGTTCGCAAGATTGATTGTTTCTTGCTGATCCATCCACGTTGCCACCTTTTTTTGTGCTGTAATTACGGTTGAGTGACTTCTTCGACCAAAATAACTACCTATTTCAGTAAGCGCTGATGCGGTGTGTTTCCTAGCAAGAAACATCGCCAACATTCGGGGCTGATTCACACTTCGCATTCTTCTGGCAGATTGTAAACTGCCCGATTCGATACCAAAGGCAGTGCAGACTGCTCGTTCAATATCAGCGAGTCGGACGCTCCGGCGATTAGATCGCACAAGATCAACAAGAGACTCTTCTGCCATCCCTACTGAAATTGGTATCCCAAGCATGTGACTTGATGCTTCAAGCCGATTGACCGCTCCCACCAACTCACGTGTGTGTCTCGTAATGTGCTTTGCAACATAATGAATCACTTCTTCAGGAATATCGAGACTGCGACGTTTTGCCAATCCCGCAATAATTCCACAACGAACCTCCTCATCTGGGGGTAACATTTGAGCCTGCATCCCCCCTTTGAGCCGGACCAGTAAATCCGGCCCTAAAGCACTCAGAGAATCAAGGTCTCGATCAGCCGCAAAGACCATCTGTCGACCATTTCTCAGGAGGGCATCTATGGTCTGTTGAAACTCTTCGATAGTCGCTTTTTTGCCGATAAGGAAATGAATATCATCGATGATCAGAACATCGGCCTGTCGGCACGAACGCCTAAAACCAGGTAAACCAGTTCCATGTAAGGCTTGCAGGAATGCAGTCGTGAATTGCTCAGCAGAGAGGTAAACAGTCGTAATTCCAGGATCTCGATCTCGTACTAACCCACAGTAGGATTCGAGAAGGTGTGTTTTGCCAACACCACTCGGACCATACAGAAAAAGTGGGGACATTTCACCAGGACGACTAATCGTCAATTGTACGGCCGCATGGGCCATCCTATTTGTCAGCCCTACCTCAAAAGAATCTAGGCTTGGCAATGCTCGACTCTTGCCACACGATGCACTGCTTGACCGATTTCCGCGATGCGACCGTGACGCAACTGGCGATACTGCCAGATTCGAACCTGTGCTAGCAGCATCTTTCATCAGACCAGACCGTTTCGGCTCTTCAACAGTCGGCAAAGAACTCAGCACTTTTGGTGAAGATGTCTCACTTGCTGCAGGAATGTTTTCCATCCACTGCAGAGTAGCTTTGGGGCCACATACGGCAGCCACGGCTGCCTCAACATCAGCCCGAAACATTTTTCTCAGCCATTCATGAGAAAAACCATTTCCAATGGACAACGTCACAACTGCGGGGAGGGATGAATTCCCAGAAACAACTGAAATCCTAGCTGATTTACCGAACCAAACCTCGTATCGATCAACACCAACCCGATTTTGTAGGGAATGGCGAATTGAACTCTCGAGTTCTTCGTCGGAGCATGGCGTCGCAATCTTTTTCTGTCGTCTTGCCATGGCTCCTTCCACCAGCGAAAAAACGCCCTCCGCGAGATTTTAAAGGGACGCCCTCCATGAAGATTTGCAACCCACTGGCGAGCGAGTATAGATGTGCTAGCACTGCTGTCAAACGAACGTGCTTTCAGTCCGTGCAACATGATCAAAAAAATTTTCCCACGCTTAATTTTTTGCTCTGATGACAGCCAAAAGAGTCCGAGCAAAACTGTTTTCCTTTGTTTATACTTCCAGTCCTCAGGATTTTTATCATCTGCTGGAAAATGCTGTATTTACTGTTTTAGAGACGAGGATGAGTATGGTTCGACCACTTTTTTTCATTGCAAGTACGCTCATGCTGCTTCTATCCACTCTCCTCACATCAGTATTTGCTGAAGATGACACGTCCAACGCCGAAAAGACTGCAACGGCAAAAACTTCCGAGTTCCAGCCTGGTGAAATATCTATCGGTGAACCTCTGCAAGTTCCGTTTCAGAAACCGAAGGTTGTTGTCCCACCGCCCGCCGTTCCTGCAAAATCATCTGACTCCGAGGAACTGGATCGCCCCTCGAATCAAGATGCTCATGACACCGACGAAATTAAGGTGAAGAGCCTGTCAAAGGCTTCAGGAGACACATCACGCTCAGGCACAGGATGGCTCGGGGTTACTGTAGATGATTCAGTTGTGCCTGGACGATTGGTTGTTGTCGATGTCGCTTCAGGAGGACCTGCAGCGTTAGCTGGGGTGACCCCACAAGACATTCTGGTTGGCATCAATGGTTCACCTTTGAAAACATCTGATGAAATGGCTGCAGTATTGGCGACTATTGTACCTGGAATGACTGTCAAGATGGCGATCGGGAAAGGAGAGAGCGTCAAAGATCTCGAACTTAAAGCAACAAAGCGACCTCGGAAAATAATCCCTGACACAAACGATCCAGTTCTCACAGAATCGTTGGCATCAAATCCAAACTCAGACACATCACCCCCGTTGCCTTCGGTGAATCTGCCCCCAGCGGTTCCATCCTCTGCGGCGGTTTCACCAACCCTTCCTTTGTCTGCCTCTGCACCAGAGGCACCAACGACACCCCCTGCCCCAGCAAGCATGTTACCGGCGCCGGTGCCCGCTCCTGTCCCGATGAACATGAAAAACAACTCTTCCGGAAGAGTTGCATTGGGTGTTCGAACTGTTCCTGTTGATATGGCTGTTCAAGCTCGTTATCGGCTTCCTGCAGCCTCAGGAGCCTATGTCATTGGTGTTGTGGCGAATCTTCCGGCGTCAATGGCTGGCGTCCCCCCAGGGAGCGTCATTGTTGCGATCAGAAACCAACCGGTCAGAAACCCACGCGACCTTACACGACTGGTCACCTCAGGCCCTGTGGGAGCCCCTGTGCCTCTCCAGTACGTGCTTCCTGGCGGAGAATCTAGACAGGCAGACGTCGTGCTTCAATCAATCGAGGCTCCTCTGGAGCGAGCCCTCGTGGGTGAGACCGCAAAAGAGACCTTTGAGGACTTCCGAGAAGCTGAACGAAAAATGACTCCACCATCCACCAAACCTGCTCTGGAACAAGATGCTATCTCGACTGTTCGAGAGGAGATCCGAGAGCTGCACGACCACATAGAGCAACTCGAACGCCGAATTGAGCGACTTGAGCCTACGATTCTTCGCTAGGCGGCCGGACACCCACAGGACGTTTTCTGATTGATCTTCCCAACATGGACTCTCTCGAGCTCCTCCTCAAGTTGGCACCCCGGAGGACCAATCAGGGCAGCGGCCCTGTTTGCTACCCTTGACGGCTCTTTTCGAACAATGATTTCACCATTTCGTTTTGTACAGGATTCGGCCCACATTTCAGCATCATCAGAAAGATGAGAAAGTAGTTGTTCAAGGCCCTGTCGATGATACTCAATGCCGTCCCGGTCAAGATTTGGTGGAATTGCAACAGCCCTGCTGACAACACCTCTGGCACGAGACCATGGCCATGGCATGGCAAAACGATCCCATGTACTAAAACGATATGGGCGTTGATAACCAAACCCCATGGCAACAACGGGTATTTGGAGGGTACTTGCGAGAAAAATACAGCCAGCTGCTAACCTGCGACGTGGGCCGCGTGGACCATCGGGTGTAATCGTGAGATTACTTGCAGCTGCTCTGACTGCGAGTTCACGCAAGGCTGTTGTTCCACCACGGAACGTGCTTCCCCGCACAACACCAAACCCCATCATACGGGCAACTCGATCGAGAATATTGGCATCCATATGACGCGAGAGAAGCATTGAAATGTTGTTGTGACCTCTCAGATAGAGCGGCAAAAGGATATTTTCATGCCAAAAGACATAAATTTTGGCTCCTTGGTACTCCTCGTGGACAGGGTCTACCGTCTGGTCACCATAAACAGCCCGACAATCCAGAGTAGCCATCCACTGACGGATGCACGCAGTGGAAACAAGTGACCACGCACCGATAGCCAATGGTGACTGGATTTTCATTTTTGATGCTCCAGATACCATTCTCCCTCAAACACTTCCTCTGCCGGTCCTGTCATGAAGACCTCGCCTTTTCCGTCCCACTGAAGAACCAGTTCGCCACCGGGCAGTTCAGCCACAAGTTGACTATCTGTACGACCTGTGAGTACCCCGGCAACACACACCGCAGAGGCTCCAGTGCCGCATGCCATTGTTATGCCAGAGCCTCGCTCCCACGTTCTCATTCGCACACGACCCGACGTGAGTCTCTGCACAAAGTGAACATTCATTCGTTTTGGAAACATTGGGTGGCACTCCAACAGAGGGCCAACTGTCTCGAGAGGTATTGCCATAACATCATGACAATAAAACACTGCATGCGGATTTCCCATTGAAACACATGTCATTCGATGATCCAACTTGGCTTCGTCGAACCATGGGCTATCCTGCTGCTCAAATACCTTGCATGGAAAATCAATGACTTGCTTATCCACAGTGGAAGATATCTCCACCGGAATATTCTCTGCATTGAGAATAGGTGTACCCATCGCCACCTGCACCGTACTCTTGCGATGTCCTTTTCTTTGAACACAAACTGTTAGGACACCTCTTCCGGTCTCAATAGACACCTCTCCTTCAGGAGCATAACCGCGAGCAACGGTCAGATGCGCGACACATCGAACTCCATTCCCACACATTTCCGATTCACTTCCGTCAGCATTGAACATGCGCATTCGTGATGCTGCCAACTCCGAGGGTTGAACAAGCACGAGACCGTCTCCACCTACTCCAAAATGACGATCAGAGATTTTTGGTGCTACAACAGACGGATCGGCCAAGAATGGTTCCCGAAAGCAATCGACGTACACGTAGTCGTTACCAGCTCCCTGCATTTTGATAAATTTCAGCTGCTTTTCTTCCAACATCGTCGCTTTTCCATCGGCAATCAAAGGTCCTCTACTGTAACCCTTTCTCCATTTTTTTACCTGTATCTTTTTGTTGTTAAATCGCATTGAGGGTTTGAAACTACATATCCCGTCGAGCTTCGCGGCGGGATGATGTATTGCGCAAGCTGTCTGGATTACGCTGTGCGGACTGTAGCCTTTGAAGAGCTGCTGCAAGAGAAGGGAATGCCTCCGTCGTAATCTCTGGGCTTGCTAAGGTTCCGTCAACATGAATGAGAAGGAACTGGCCACTTGCCCCCCCAAGAAATCGCTTCATGGCAGGCAATTGCTGCTGAGAGTCTCCCATAATCGAACGCAGTACCAAATGAATTTCCCCATCTATATCAAGTTCACCTGCTCCAACAAGACTTATAGCATCACCAGATAGTTCAACTGTCTCAAGAATCGCATGAGGACCCTCTATCTTGAAATCAACAAGGCTTGAACCAAAAGCATTCCGATCAGGTGCCTTCACTCGCAAGACTTTTAGCAATGCCACCACCACTGGCAACTCGTAGATTGTTGCCTCCTTGAGACGCATTTGACCACGACCGGTAAGCGAGTGCGCACCATTACGTGATCCACTGAGTTCCAATGTTCCCGATACGCGACCACGAGGACGTTGTGCATCGGCCCCACTACGAAAATTGAGCATGCCTCCAGACAGTCTTTCCAAATCTGCTCCGTTGAGTGACATTGCGACAGCAAATGAACCAATGTCATCCGTACTAGCACGACCATCGAGCGCAAGAGTACCTCCGGCAACTTGAGCCTGCAGACGCCGTGGACGATCATCGAGACCGCTGGCAGACATACCAAACTGTGCCCCGTCATTGCTCATGGCAATAGGCCCCGTGATGCGTGTCATCTGCACACCATGCCACATGGCACTATCAACATTCAGTTCTCCTTTTGACTGCCACACATTACCATCACTTTCACCACACAGCCGAACTCCTCCATGAACGTGTTCAAGTGGGACTCCAACATCGACTGAACCTTGTTCCATATCGAGGTTCAGATCCCATCTGGCAGCAGGTGTTGCAATACTTGTGAGCACATCATTCCCAGCCTGTGATGACCTGCCGGCACTGGGCACGGAATAAATGTCGAGTGTTCCCGCAAGAGACAACAATCCGCTCGGATTCACAAGGTTTATGGCCTGCTGTAAGCCGGCAGGTAATGCCTGAACAACATCGTGGTCAGCTCTAAATCGATCAGCTACAAGGCTTTCGAATGACACATGCCAACCACCATCAGCGAGGAAGCGGCATGTCCCCTCAGCTCCAACACTTGTTCGATCATGAATACCTCGTACTCCTTCAAAACGAAGCACACCATCCTTCAGTACCAGTCGTCCTTTCAACTGTTCGAGTCGATACGGGAACCATGCGGGCTCAATGGACACCGTTTGACGATGTGGAATGGCTTCTACCTCCACTTTGGTAGAACGATTTTTCAAACGATGACGGATAATTGCGGTAAAGTCTGCATTCCCCCGGGGATCAAGGTCATCCCAGATTTGTTGCATTCCTATGGGTAAACTGTCTCGAAGTTCCCGCTCAAGCACTACTCCAGTTCCCGTCAGTTCAAGGGTTAGTTGACCATCATCATCTGATCGAATGAGTGACCCAGTGCACCGAACAACTCCAACGTCATTAACCCCTGTGACATCTTGAATCGTCCACTTGTCGTCGTGCATACGAATACTGCCGGAAACCTTTGTGAGGGGATACGGGAAACCGGCGTATGCCATACTGCAGTCCGTGAGACGAATACCCAGCGAATTCGATTTTTTGTCCTTCAAGTGGGGTGCACGTTCATGCCGAAAGAGAAAGTCGAAGGTTCCTGATGCCCGTAGTTTCCGAACAATGTCTGCACTGCGAGGAGGCATTGCCGCAAGAAGAGAATCGCTAATTCGCATTGCTTCACCGCGCACCTCAACATGCCCAACTGATCCACTCGAATCTAATTGAAAAGCACCTGACACCTGTACTGGTTGCCCACCAGCTTGTCCCGTAAGGTACAAAGAGAGTGACTTTCCCTCGAGAACAACTGTACCAACAGTCCGATCAAGCCTTTGTGGAAAACGGTAATGAGTCAGTGAAAGATTTCGGCATCGCACAGAGACTCGAGGTTCAATAATTCCTTCAGAGCGAGTCAACTCAGCTCGAACATCAACTTCGCCAGCAGGTAAAAGTTTCCGCCAATGTTCGGCTGCTTCAGTGGGTAAAAATGACTCCCATTGACGACCGAGCATCAGTCGCTCTGCCTCAAGAAGAAACTGGAAATCACTCGACATTGACCAACCAAAAACGACCCCAGATCCTCTCAACAATGTTGAACCGCCGTGAGCCTCGAGGGATTTCACGGTAAATCCCTTCTCATCAGCATAAAATGCTGCCTTCATATCAGTTACATCAAAAGGCAGCTTTGAGGTTTGAAAGTGACCAGAATCGAATTCCCCATGACACTCGAATTCTGTCTGAGCAAGATCTTTGAGTGAACCCCGCGCCTGCCAATTAAGATCGATATTGCCTCGAAGACCTGCCACAACATCACACGTTTCCTGAGGAAGCGAATGTATTTTGGGGAGGAGTGCTGTAAAACGTTCTGAACAGCTGAATGCTGTTACGCTACCGGAAACATCAAAGTGCTGTGACCCCGGAGCAAACCTGCCTCGTATAGCTGCCCTTGTGAAAAACTCACCGGAAAGGCTGCCATCAATCAACGCCCATCCAGCTTCTTTATCTGATGGATCAATTCTGAGATCAACTTCTCGTATAAAAAACTGCTGATTGATGCGAGCATCTTTGAGCTTAAGTTCACCATCCTCAATCGTCATGGGAATGATTCTGCTGGGATTTCGATTGACAAATAAATCCTCAGTCGTCCAAGTACCATCATCACGACAGGCAGCTGACACGATAGGGCGACGAATATAGACATTACTAATTTGAGGAATGCCTGAGGCTAGCGTCGTAAGATTCGTGCTGCACTCAAGTCGGATCTCATCAATACTGATCAGTTGTTGAATTGCATCAGGTAGTCGAGGATCAGAAAGTGAAACGCCTTGGACAACAATACCCTCGCCTTTGACAAGCCTGGCGCCTTTGACTTTTACGATGAGCCCTGGAAACTCCTCCATGAGACGAGCTTGCACTTTGGTACGAATAACGTCATCCAGTTGGTTCAAACCAATCATTCCCGCTGCCAGAACGCCTGCAACCGTCACTGGCACAGCCCAGCGCACAAGCGTCCACAGTGAATTGGTGACCACGTTCACGATGAAAAAACAGCCTTTTGGAATCAAAAATTAGTAGGTGCCGACCACCCTAGAAATGGGGCTAGGACACTACGTAGCAGGCATCAGAGGGTCAACCCACAGCCAAATCTGCCTCCTCACCATCAGTTTCTAAAACTTCACCATTTCCGTATATCACGAAGGCTTGCTATAGTTCCCAGTTCATACGTCTTTTTCGATATACGGGGTGAAGCATGCATGCACAAACAGTGAGTCACAATTCAGAACTATCAGGAGTTGCCCCCAACGCTACACGCCTCCTGTGGGCAGGATTTATGGCTATTCTCGCAGCGGGTGTGGGATTCGCTATTCGAGGTGGCATTCTTGATAACTGGGGTGGTGAGTATGGTTTTACCGCCTCCCAACTCGGCGTGATTGGTGGTGCCGGATTCACCGGTTTCTGCTTTGGAATCATCATTGGCGGAGTCATTGTAGATAAGATTGGATATGGCTGGTTGGTAGTGCTGGCGTTTACCTGTCATGTGCTTTCCGCATTCGTTACTTTTGGGGCATCCTCACCGGAGAATGCTTACACATTTTTGTACTTGGGCATGTTTTTGTTCGCTTATGCCAATGGAACGCTTGAGGCAGTCGCCAATCCTCTTGTCGCAACACTATTTCCCAAAAATCGAACGCACTATCTAAACATCCTTCATGCTAGCTGGCCTGCTGGAATGATTATTGGTGCTGTTATTGGTTGGGTTTTGGACGATCGCCTGGAACTTCACTGGAAGATTCAACTCGCGCTTTATCTGATTCCTACAGTAATTTACGGCTTGATGTTCATGGGGCAAAAGTTTCCACAAAGTGAAGCCTCTGAAAAGGGACTTGGCTTGGGCGAAATGCTCAAGGATGTCGGTCTCATGGGGGCAGCCGTTGCCTGTGGACTCCTTGGTATGTTTTTCTACCAAGACGTTGCGCAGCTTGTTCTGGGCGAAAAAAACATGGTGCTTGGAATTGTTGTTGGCGTTGGTCTTTGGCTTGCTGTTGGAGGACTGACCAGATTTGCACTAGGTTCCTTTCTGCTATTTGTGCTTTTTGCAACACATGCTCTTGTTGGTGCCGTTGAACTTGGAACTGATGGATGGATTCAAAATATCACAGGAAACCTGTTTACTTCCGAGCAAGGCAAAGCATTGTTCATTTGGACTTCGTTGATCATGTTCGGCTTGCGATTTGCTGCCCACTTTATTGAGAAAAATCTGAAGGTTTCACCGGTTGGATTACTGCTGATATGTTCAATTCTTGCAGTGGTTGGATTGCAATTGGCAAGCACAATGGAGACATTTCTTGTTGCGTTGCTCGCGTTGGGGATTTACGCGGTCGGGAAAACTTTCTTCTGGCCAACGATGCTGGCAGTCGCTTCAGACCGCTACCCCCGTACGGGTGCGGTGGCGATTTCGATTATGGGTGGTATTGGCATGCTGGCTGCCGGCATGCTTGGTGGCCCAGGTCTGGGATACGGCAAAGACCGTTTCGCCGCAGAGGCACTGCAGGCGAAAAACCAGGCTCTTTATCAATCCGTGGAAAACACGGAAGTTCCTTCACAGTTTCTTTTCCTTGAAAAGGTCAACGCTATTGACGGCACAAAACTGGAAGAAGCAATCAAAGCTGATCCAAGAACTCCTGACCAAGAACAACTCGTGGCTGCCGGTCAGGAAGGCGATCGGATGACTTTGAAAGCTGATTCGGCAATTCCGGCAACCATGGCCGTGATTTACCTTTTGATTATCTTGTACTTCAAGAGCATCGGGGGCTATAAGCCTCTGACAATCGATCCTACGCGTGGTGGCGAGCCGGGGCCTTCTGAAGCCTGATCGTAATTTCCGGGCGAGCTGAGGCAATGTACTCAGCTCGAATACCGGACGGTAAATCAAAGGATGTATTTTTGTTGCTGTTGTCTTTGATAAGGTTCACCACTTTACTGTAGTGCTGCGCTGTCATAGCTCGACGGGGCCAGTCCTCCCTTCTCCAAAGTTGAGCGACTATTTCATGCAATAAAAATGCATCCAGCCCTCGAAGTGGTTCCAATCGCATGCGTATCTCACCATCACCTGCACGCGTAACGTGATTCTCTAGAATAACATCTGCTGCACTGGCGAGGGCCGCCGACACACCAGCTGCATGCGAACCAAGCCGCACGATTGCTTCTGTCGCTGATGGGTAAGCACCTTCTTCACAACTTTTGATAATCTCATGCCTCAAAAAGTTTCTACTGAATTGAATATCCTTATTTGACTCATCTTCTCGCCACACCTGCCCAATGGACCCAAGCCATTGATGAATTATTTTCTTGCGCATGTGGAGCAAAGGTCGAATAACGGCAACGCCTTCACATAACTCTCGTGCTGATGACATACCTGCCATTCCGGCAATACCTGTACCTCGAAGCATACGATGAAGGATTGTCTCAGCCTGATCATCAGCAGTGTGCGCAACAGCCACGCATCGACTGCCAGCCTGATAAGCCACCTCCTCAAGAAACTTATATCGCAGTTCTCGAGCACGACCTTCAATACCCAACCCATGAGATCCCTTCTTGTCCAATACATTGATTTTTTTACAGACGAATTGGAGTCCTAACCGCTGTGCCAAAGACGCAACGAACTCACGATCACCCACTGCCTCACTCCGCAGATCATGCTCTCCATGAGCAACAATGATTTCCGCGGAATAGCAACCTTTTGATCTGAGTTCCACAAGTCCACAAAGAAGCGCCGTGCTATCAGCTCCTCCAGATACCCCAACAACGAGAGGAGAGTGAAGGCGATAAAGATTTGTAATTGCAATCTCGAGCTCGCCCAGAAACGTATTGGATGACCTGAGAGTATTCATAAATGACTTGTCTTACCTGCGAACAGGAAAACCTGTAGCGTACCGTCTGATTTGCAACTTCGGGAATAACACCGTTGGTTTAAGGCCTTTTTTATGCCTTGAAGCGGGATTGAGCCACAGAAGCTGTCTCGATACCCTCCCCATCCTCAGATGAAAATGTGCTCCCTCGAGGAATCGCTCATGAACCATGACTCCCAATTTCAACATCGTTCGTTCTTTGTGGTGTTCGCATCCCTTCTCGCGATCACTCTGGGAGGCTGCTCTACTCTTGGCACGATCGCATATTTGATTCAGCCAAATGATATTCCTCCTGAGTATGGGGAACTTCGAGGCAAGCATATAGCTGTCGTTTGTCGGCCGATTGTTGAGTTGCAGTTTAGTGACGCTGGGTCCGCGAGCGAACTTGCATCCACTGTTGGAGCACTGATAAGACAAAATGTCCGTAAAGTGAAAATCATCAGCCAACAAGAAGTAGCTCGCTGGATCGATGAGAATGACTGGATTGACTATGAAACATTAGGAAAGGCTCTCGATGCCGACATGGTTGTTGGCATCGACCTCGAACAGTTCAGAATACACGAGGGCACAACTCTTTTCCGTGGACGTGCATCTGCAATTGTTCGCGTCTTTGACGTAAATGAAAATGAAATGGTTTTTGATCGACATCTCGAGGACTTCACCTACCCAGGAAATGGCGGCATTCCATCATCGGATCGGTCTGAATCACAATTCCGTGCAATGTTTTTGCAGATATTCAGCCGACAAGTCGCACGGCTATTTCACGCATACGACAGCCGCACGTCATTTGCCGAGGAAAACTTGAGCCTCTAATCACACATTTTTCAAGTTTCGGCGAGGCTTTGGCGGAGCAAGCATTTTCTTCTTGTCATCTTGCGGTGCAGATGGATTATTGTTGTTGTTGTTGTTCCCCGCTTTCATGGATGGGTTGTTAACCCCCGTGTGCCGTTCTTCCCACCGATATCCAATGGGATTCTCAAGTTCCTCTTCAGCGATCAAAGCCCATGGAGTACCAGGGTGATCAGCAACGACACGTTCCAAAAACTCTTTTGCCTGAGCAGCCATTTTCTGCGTACGGGAATCTACTCCTGATACGTCATTCGCCGGTACAAGTTCCCACGTATCACTCTTTTCATTCTGAAACTTCATTCCTGCTTTTGCCTGACCAAGCATGCTGTTGTAGGCATAGGTTCTCACCTTCATCGCAAGAATACGACCCATAGCCAAATCATATCCTGCCTGCCAACGCTTTTCTTCAATCTTCGGTCGATCAACAAGTCCTTGCTGTAACGAAGTATAAATTGGTTCAATTTGATTGAGCAAAATAGCAGCATCTCTTTGTGCTAGACCAAGCAATCGAACAAGATCTCCATCATTTTTTCTCGGAAACGTCAACGTAGGAAGTTCCATAGGCTTCACTTCTGACTTCGCAGCCACGCCAACAAGAGCTTTTTTTGCACGATTCTTTGATAACAAACTATCGATTTCATTCTTCGTGAGATAATCCGGACGGTATGCTTGCATGACCTCCGGGTCAAAGAAATACCGGATCTGAGATGACATGGCTGCTACATCACGATCAGTTACTCGCCCGCTTGCATTTCGATTTGGGTGAACTGCAAAGTAAATTCCCCCGGTTGCTGCGGTAAGTTTCGAGAGACTGAACGGACCAAAACCGGAGTCGATTGCTTCGTTTTGAAACTTTCCTGAACGAATCTTCAACACTTCTGGGTACAACGTTTCTGGCCCCTGCTCCACCACCGCCCATTGCTCACTCTGGTCGTAATTGGGGTCTGGCTCGACAAACTTCATCTTCACCCGACGCTGGCCGAATGGTGATGGCACGCCAACAACATAAACAGGAATCCCCAACTGTTGGCAATATGATGTTGCTTGATCGGCCTTCTCTTCATCATTTCCTACTTCATCGGTGAATACGACAATTAAGACGTTTTGCCTAGGAGTAGCGCGACGGAATCGCCACCCTTCTTGAGCAGCACTGCCAATGGCGGTGAACGTATTTTCAATCCCAGACTCATCAATCTTGATTGAGCGGATCGCATCAACAACTTGCTGGCAATCGGATGTCGGTTCCTCGGTCATGGGATTAACACCTTTTCCATAACCAACAACCATGTTGAGGAGTTGCTTGCTCTTAGCACCGCCATGCGACACACCTAATTCATCGAATACTCTCTCAAGGCGAGAAGCAATTTCTTCTCGCTGTGCAGCCAGGCTCACCGACTGATCAAAAAGCCAGAATACGACAGTCTTACGACTTCGTTGTTCGAGATAACCATTGATCTCAGCAGCGAGTCGATCCACTGCTCCAGAAGCTCCCGTCGTACCAACACCACTAACCGCCCCCTTAATAACAATCGCCTCGTTGAGTGTTTTCGCTGTAGGCATCAGATCCAGAGGCTGCACAAAAAGATCGACTTCCTGATCTGTTACCGTCTCAACTGATGTCATGACAACGTCCGATATTTCTGGAGCGACGGCCTCTGCCATTTCAGCACCATGATCACTATCTGCACCAACCTGTTCTGTACGTTCGTCAGTAACAACGACATCCAAGGCCTCAACAACAACAGGATTTTCAAATGGATCCTGAGTAAGAATAAGTCGCTCAAGTTGTGGCAGGGGGGGATCAAGTGCTACAAACGCCAATGCAAGCAATACGGACACATGCAAAACGAGGCTAACAGCCCATGCAGGCGCAGCTGAGCCACCCGATGCCGGCAACTCCTGTCCTGGCTCAGTAGATGGGTCATCTTGAAGATCATCAACCATAAAACACCTTGTCAGAAAACATTTCAAAAAAAGTAGACTTTTTTGAGAAGAAGCACCGCTTTACTGGATACAATAGTTTATCGTATTGAGGTTTTTCTTCCGACAGATTTTTTGCTGCTATGACTCCAATTTCTGCAAGATACAGCTTTCTCTCGGTCAAATGGCTGTTTTTTGTTGCCGTCGCAAACATCACAGTTGGCATATTTCTATGTTTTAACTCGGTCACTTTGGCAGAAGATGAACTTCTGCCCCCTGAGCAATTATCTCTCAACACCTCCGACGGCATATCCCTTGCGGTGTGGTACTACCCGGTCCCAAAAGACCTTACACCAAAGGCGACTGTTTTAGTGATTCATGACATGGGAGGCTCACATGAGTCTGTGGAACCTCTCTCGATTGGTTTACAGTCCTCTGGCTATGCCGTTCTGGCTCCAGATCTTCGTGGACATGGTGAAAGTCTGATTACACGAAATGGTAAAACTGTCACCACTAAGACACTTCGAAAACCTGATGTACTTGCAATTGCTGCATCAACGGGGGGCCGTATTCGGCACCAAGCTCGAGCTCGTGGTGATCTTGAAACAATTTTTCAATGGATCGACAACCGAGATGACATTGATGGCCTTGATAAAACTCGCCTCTGTGTTGTTGGTTGTGGTGATGGAGCAACAATTGGCACGCTGTGGACAGTTGCTGATGCTTCTTGGCCAGCGATAACGAGTGGAACTCAAGGAGGTTATGTAAAAGCGATCGCCCTTATTAGTCCGTCACTGACTGCGAAATCAGGAGTGACCATGCTTCCAGCGTTGAAAACAAACCTTTTTCGAGGGTCACTTCCAATTCTGCTACTTTCAGGAAGCGGTGACCGAGATGCTCGTCGACTGACTGACCAACTCATACAAATCCGTCCAAAACAATGGATGATTCGAGGCCCTGGCAGTAAGAAAGATCAAGCAGAGGAGGTTGAGTCGGCATCTGACGCGTCTGTCATCTGCATGCAACTTAACACGTCAGTGGCTGCTGATGAATTAGCCGGTGATGCTTCTGCAAAAGTACCCTCACTCGTTGCTACATTTTTCGACATGGCACTCAAACGGTGATATCGACAACCTCTCACCGTAACTCTTTTCAGCAGCAATTCAGCAGCAAAATGATCAACCATCGTGCGATCGTTCAAGCCATGGTGACGGATTCTTATTTGACTCTTTTTGAATTGTCTCAACAGGCCGTCGTTTCATTCCTGGACTTGGCTCGATCAGCGATAATGCGCCTGACGGTGAAGCAGCCTGAATTGTCCATGGGGGAGGAATTCTGAGGGACAGTCCAATTTCAAGAATATCCGGCTGCTGAATACGGTCACGGTTAGCTGCGAGTATTGCAGATGCAGCATGCGGGTGCCCATATATCTGTATTGAGATTGATGTGAGGTCATCACCATCCCGCACAACATACATGTGAGGTACCGAGTGTACTTGCATATCTGACTCATAACTTGCTTGCATCGACGGCCGAACTGTCCAGCCAGGAGCTAGTGGTGGTGGGCCATTGGCATCCAGAAGTGGAGGAGGCGGCAGAGCAAGAGTCGAACGGTATGACGCATCAAGATTTGGTGCCGCATTGGAATAAACCTTTGGCCGCGCTGGCATCTCTGCTGGAGGTGAGAGCGGTAGGGCAGGAGGCGTTACTGAAATAACAGGGGCATCCTGAGTTTGAAAATATTGATGCGTAGACGGCCCCTCTAGCACCTTTGTCTTTGAGTCCTGAATGACATGATTAATAACTGTCGATGATTCACATGGCAGGCTGCTTCTTTCAAGACCTTGTTTCTCAAACACCTCCCTTTCCTTGACTGATCCAACGAGTGGAGCAAGCACAGCAACTCCACCAACAAGAGCTGTCATACCACCTACGAATCGTATTGCTTGGACTACGCGTGACACAGTTTCATAATCTCCTTTATGAAACTATGACACCATCTGACTCCGACCGCCCAGCAACATTAATAAGGAACTGTTTTTTCTTTCCCCCCGGCTTGATCATTCGCACAAGCACGAATAATCGATACGATCAGGAAGTATAGAAAAACTGATTACAGCACCTCTTGCCATTACAATTCGGACCTTAGGACACCGTTTGCGGGGTCGTTTTCCGAACCACAGACGTAGCCTCTCCAGCCCGAGACTGAAGCCAAAGAACGATTGGAGCAGCAATGAAAATGGTACTGTATGTACCAGCCACGATACCGATGAGGATGGTAAATGCAAAAGCATGAATGCCCTGACCGCCAACACTATAGAGAATCAAGGCAGCCAACAGGGCAGTACCGGATGTGAGAATCGTACGACTTAATGTCTGATTCACAGCCCGGTCTACCATCTCGGACGTAACAAACGAACTTTTACCACGAATTTCACGAAGGCGGTCAAATATCACAATCGTATCATTGATTGAAAAACCCACGATTGTCAGCAGCGCCGCAACAACATCAAGGCTGATTTTGAAATCATCAACCAAGGCCCAGCCGAGAAATGGTGAGACCGAAGTACTCAGTGCCAAACAACCAATCGCAACTAAAACGTCATGTGCAAGTGCGACGACAGCCGCCAAGCCGAATGCCACATTTTGAAAGCGCACCCAGACATAAAGCACAATCATGACGAGGCTTGTCAGCAATGCGTACAAAGCAGTTATCTTGGTATTGCCTGCTACTTTTCCTCCAATTTCATTTGCTGAAAGATAAATTGGAGTATCGCGCAGTTTCTTGGCAACCCTCTCGAGCACGCTTCGAGTTGCCTCTTCTTCTAACGACGTTGCCAGTGTCCAAGTGCGATACGGCTTTGTGCGGCTCGTCATGCCATCCGCAGTCACTTCAAATGGGGCATCAGCAAATCCCTCTGAACGCATAGCCATTTCTATCTCTTCTTTCAGGGCTGGCATGGTGATCTTCTGGGGAAAATCAAGCACAGCTTCTGTGGACAGACTGACAGGTGTTACAAGGGGACTGGTGTCACCAGGATCATCTTGACTTTTCTCATCTGCTGGAGAGGACTTAACATCTTTTGACTTTGAAGTGATATCACGAAAACCCATGTCATACGTAGCAAGCCGCCCTGGAAATGCTGCCTTCAATGTCTCTTCCACTTCATTGCCGTCCTGTGGCGACTCATCTCGCAAAGATGTATCAATCTTATAACGGGTATCAGGAGGCGCATCACTACTGGTCACTGCGCTCACTGCCACATCCGGAAGCCCTGAAACAGCCTGTCGTACTCCTGCGATATCCAGTGGTTGATCAGGCTTAAACGCAACCTGAACACTCGTGCCACCGGTAAAATCAATATCAAAAAGCCCCTGGCCTCGCTGCCAAGCAGCAGCCAAACCCAACGCAACGAATAAGACAGAACCAACGATTGCTGGCTGCATCCAGCGAACAAACCTAAGATCCGTACGGCCAAACATTCTGGCCATCGATAACTTCGTGAGCCATCGATTTCTCTCAGCAAGATCGAACACAACCCGAGAACAAAACACTGCTGTAAATATATTTAGTGAAAGGCCAAGGATAAGCGTTACAGCAAATCCTTTGAGTTGATCTGTGCCGATGGTAAACAAAACAATGCCCGTGATGAGCGTTGTGAGATTGGAATCCACAATTGTAGAAAAGGCTCGCTGAAAGCCATTTCGGATTGCCATTCTCACCGAGGCGCCACGATCCAGTTCCTCTCGCATTCGCTCATAAATCAAAACATTTGCATCAACAGCCATTCCCACTGAAAGCACCAAACCAGCGAGTCCAGCAAGTGTGAAGGCAGCCTTAATCGAAATCATCAGTGCCAAAACAAGTACGATGTTCAGCAGCACCGCAAGGTCTGCAACAATACCGGAAAATCGGTAGTACATGAGCATAAATGTGAGAACAACGATTGTGGCAAGAAGTATGGCTCTCGCACCTGAACGAATCGTGTCAGCCCCCAATTGCGGACTAATTTTCTGCTCGCTGATTGGCTCGCTATAGAGTGCCGCAGGAAGACTTCCGGCATTCAGAACACCAACAAGAAATTCCACGTCTTCTTGCTTGAAACTTCCCGTAATCTGTCCATCACTAGAAATAGTACTCCTAATTGTTGGGGCAGAAAGCAACGTGTCATCCAGAACAATTCCAAGGCGGCTCGTGAGCTGATTGGCTGGGTCAGGAAGATTCTGGCCGGTCAGTGTCCCAAACAGGGCTGAACCAGCCGAGTTAAATGAAAAATTCACACACGGCTGTAAATTCTGGTCGTAACTCGCCGTCGCACGTGTGAGAAATCCACCTGTAACGTTAAAACGATCAAGTACAACTAACACCTCTATTCTTCCGTCAGATGTCGTTCGTGTAACAAGCCCTTGATCTCCTGAACCCATTTTGGCTGAGTCAAGCTCAACCCATTGACCCATTGGTCTTTTTCCGTCCGTAATTATTGTTCCCGGCGAGTTGGTAGCCAAGGTAATCAACTGCTTGTGGCGTGGGTCATTATTATTGGCTGTGATCCGAAACTCGAGAACACCCGCACTAGATACGACCCGTTTGATAAGATCAATTTCTGCTTGATCGACATCCGGAACAATCACTTCAAGCTGATCAAGGCCATAGCGGCGCACCGTTACTTCTTTTTGTCCACCTGGGTTAACACGACGACTCACGGCAGCGACCAATTTATCCATGTCGACTGGCTGGACATTCTCACCGTCTTCTTTCTCTAACTCCTCGCGCTTTGAAGCATCTACCTCATAGACAAGAATGACGCCGCCCTTCAGGTCAATCCCCAAGCGAGGAGGCCAACCCAACCATGTCACAAGCCCTCCAGCTGTTGCCGCAACAAGGACGACTGCCAGTCGACCCCAAAGATCTGAGGCTTTCATTCTTTTCGTAAGCCACCATGCAACAACCGTTGGAACGACAACTGAAGCAAGAACCAATCCCCACATAGCCCAACCTTCACGATACCACGCTAGCGATTGCTCTGGGATACTTGCTGCCCCCTGTGCAATAAGGCTTTTCGCAAAAAAATGAATACTCATAAGGCTCGTCATCATACTTGAAATCATTGCAATCGTTTCTTGAAAAGTTTAGTCGTCGGAATCCCCATCTTCGGTAGCAGCCAAAACCTTGGTTACACTCGAGAGCGTGACAACCATCTTAACGTTTGCTGCCTCATCAACCTTGAGCGTCACACGATTATTTTCACGGTCAACATTTGAAACAATTCCATAGATGCCAGCGGACGTGACGACTCTGTCGTTTTTTTTGAGTGCTGCCAATAGTTCTCGCTGCTGTCGCTGACGCTCGCGCTCAGGGCGATAGAGCAGCAGCCACGCCACCATCACAATGAGGATCATTGGCAGATAGGTCAACAGCGTCTGCAGGCCGCCTGGAGGGGCTTTTGGGGCGTCTTGCGCAAAGACGGAAAACGGAAGCAGTAAAAAGAATGAATAAAGGAAATCGTTCATTATGTGTTACCAAAAGAAATATATTGCGAAACCGGAATGTAGTGGTCGGCACGTTGGACCGGCAAGACCGTCTATCTGAAGACCGGGTTCAAGAGCGTTTGCTACCGCGGGAAGGATTATCCTCATATCGAGCCAGAAGATCCAAACGCACGCCTTGGAAAGTACCTTCTATGATTGCCGAGCGAAGCCGTCCTACGAGTCGCTGGTAGAAAGTGAGGTTATGAATCGACGTCAAGATTGGCCCAAGCATTTCGTTCGCAAGAAAAAGGTGCCGCAAATAGCTGACACTATGACGACAGGCAACGCACGGACACCCTTCTTCGAGTGGCTTTTTCTCTCTGGCATATTGAGCATTTTTGATTCGAACCAAACCTTCGAATGTATACGCAAGTCCAGTACGGCCACATCGTGTTGGCAGCACACAATCAAACATATCGATCCCTGCGGCAACCGCCTCAATAATATCTCTCGGTTGTCCCACACCCATAAGATAACGAGGGCGATTGATTGGCAAGTGCGGCAGTGTGCCACGGAGCGTCATATCCATGGCCTCTGCTCCTTCCCCCACTGACAGTCCACCGACGGCATATCCATGAAAACCCATCTCCCCAAGCTGCTCAGCACTTTCCCTCCTGAGCCCCAAATCAAGCCCTCCCTGAACGATAGCAAATAAGACCTGATCTGGTCTGTCATGAGCATCTTGGCAGCGTTGAGCCCATTGCAGTGAGCGACGCATAGCATCTGCAACGATATCACGATCATTTGGCAGAGGAACAACATGATCAAGTTGCATAACAATATCAGCACCCAATCTCTGCTGAATTTCCATAGAGGCCTCAGGAGTGAGTGCCACTGCGGCACCATCAACATGCGAACGAAAGAATGCTCCTTCATCCGTGACATGTACTTGTTGAGCAAGGGAAAAAACCTGGAATCCTCCTGAGTCTGTGAGCGTTGGCCCTCCCCACCCCATAAATTTTGCTAATCCTCCTCCTTCTGAAACAATCGCTTCACCTGGTCTCAGGTGCAGGTGATACGTATTGCCAAGCACCATCTTTGCACCAGTCTCCCGCACACGATCAACCTCAACGCCCTTGACTGCGGCCATCGTTCCTACGGGCATAAACAATGGCGTGGGCACTGTTCCATGAGGGGTTGCAAGCATGCCAGCCCTGGCATCGCCGTTTGTTGCATCGAGTTGGAAGGCAAACCCTGGCTTCATGTCACCAAGTGTATCAGTGCCCCACTCATATGGATGGAAAAAGCAGTCTAGAAAATGCCCATGGCTTCCAATGAGTAACGCACAATTAAGCCAGCAACCACAACACTGACCATGCTCATCAATTTGATAAGAATATTGAGACTCGGACCGCTCGTATCCTTAAACGGATCGCCAACCGTGTCCCCAACAACAGCGGCCTTGTGGGCATCTGTCCCCTTCCCTCCATGGACGCCACTTTCGATGTGTTTTTTTGCATTGTCCCATGCACCACCTGCATTGGCCATAAACACAGCAACGCAAAAACCACTTGTCAGACCACCAACCAAAAGACCCATGACTCCACCGACACCCAGCAACAGACCGGAAACGATTGGCACAAGAAGTGCCAACAATGATGGCACAACCATTTCCCTTTGAGCAGCCTTCGTGCTGATTTCAACAGGAGCGGCATAGTCGGGTTCTTGGGTCCCTTCCATGATCTCTGGCTTCTCTCGGAACTGTCGTCGTACTTCCTCCACCATTCCTTTTGCTGCACGACCAACAGCTTTCATCGTCAGTGCACAGAACACAAATGTCGCCATTGCACCAATGAACATTCCGACGAGAACCTTTGGATTCATGAGCGTTACGTCATAAAACTGCATGAAGTCAGCCATTGTTGCCTTCTTGACTTCAACAATCTGATGCTCTTCAGAGAGGGCCTCCACTTGCTCAGATGAGACATTGGAGAGCTTCGTCCCATTTGCGAATTCCTTGTAATCTGGAATTGCTCGGGCATTGAGCAACAACCAGGCCGTATTTTCTGATGGCGTTGTTCCAGCCTGAACGAGAACGTTTCCAGAGACCTTTATCAGATCCCCCTGCCCTAAGGCTGAGCCATCAGCCGTCTCCGTCACCGCGACGCCCCATCGCTCAAAGCCTATCCGAACCTCTTCAACATAGGCCGCAAGCAGAGCCAACGCAGTCAATGCAGCCGAGCCAATAGCAAAACCCTTCCCTGTTGCGGCCGTCGTGTTTCCAAGCGCATCGAGGGCATCCGTGCGCTCACGAACGATTTCCGGAAGACCTGCCATCTGAGCATTGCCACCAGCATTGTCTGCAATTGGACCATAGGCATCGGTTGCCAGTGTGATCCCAAGCGTCGACAGCATGCCAACAGCAGCAATACCGACACCGTACAGACCCAAAGCGAATGCATTTGGATCATCGAAGCTAAATTTATTTGCAAAGCCAAAGGACAGGAGCGTGGCAGCACCAACAACCAACACTGGCACCCATGTGGAGAGCATCCCTTCAGCAACACCGCCAATAATAATTGTTGCAGGCCCCGTCATTGCCTGATCAGCAAGGTCTTTCGTTGGAGCATACTCGTTACTTGTAGAGTATTCAGTCCATTTACCAATAAGCCAGCCCGCACTCAGACCCACGATGACAGAAATAGCCACGCCGATATAGTCAAAGCCCAGCATAAGAAATGTTAAAACAAAAGCGACGCCAACAACCGCGATCGTTGACATGTTAATGCCTTTGGCAAGAGCAGCCAAAAGAGCTTTTTGAGATGAATCTTCTTTTGTACGAACCTGCCAGATACCCCAAATTGAGAGCAATATACCAAGAGCGGCTAACGCCATAGGCAGAAAGAGGGCCGCTATTTGCATCCGAGGGTTCCCAATAAATGCAGCAACGCCTAAAGCAGCAGTGGCGAGAATACTTCCACAATAACTTTCATACAGATCCGCACCCATACCAGCAACGTCTCCAACATTGTCTCCAACATTGTCAGCAATGGTAGCTGGATTTCGAGCATCATCCTCCGGAATATTCTGCTCAACTTTACCAACAAGATCAGCACCAACATCCGCTGCCTTTGTAAAGATACCACCACCGACACGAGCAAAGAGTGCCTGCGAACTTGCTCCCATACCAAAACAAAGCATCGTCACCGTAATTTCTTCGAGCGAAAGTGCGTCACCAAAGACCGGCACAACCCAATAGAGAATGAAGAACCAGATCATGATGTCTAGCAAGCCAAGCCCCACAACTGTCAGCCCCATGACAGCACCAGAACGAAAAGCTACTTGTAACCCTTCATTCAAACTTCTCTCTGCCCCTGCAGCGGTGCGATTACTCGCAAGCGTTGCAGTTTTCATTCCAAACCACCCAGCGAGACCAGAAAAAAGTCCACCAGAAATAAAAGCAAACGGCACCCAAGCACTTTGGACATTCAGACCAAAGGCCATTACTGCCAGCAAAATGAAAATAACAACAAAGAACGCTGCGACCACCTTGTATTGTTGGCTGAGATATGCATCGGCGCCGGTCCGCACAAACCCTGCAATCTTTACCATTTCTTGGGATCCGGCAGGCTGAGCCTCCATCCACTTGAAGAATTGCCAGGCCTGATACAGAGCAAGCACCGCGCCTGACAAACCAACAATCCACCAAAAGCCATACGGACCAAAGAGCCACACTCGTTCAGAACCCCCATCTTCAGCCATGGCCATAGCTGTAGAAGGAAAACAGAAAAAAACTGAAGCCACGATAATCGCTACAAAGTGAGACAACTGTTTCACGGTGAACATAACTCCAAAAAGGTGAGCGGAAGGACCGATGTGCGTTAGGAATGAAAATCAACGATGCCTGAGATAGCGAACTGTACCCGTCGTTAAAAAAACCGTCAAACCTTTGATTTTTCTTGCTTTGAACAAATGCCTTTCTTCGAGCATTTTACATGCCTGTTTTCGTGCAACGGCCATCCTCGGAAGCTCCAAAGACCGGCTGCTTTCCGATGCAATGATAGGTAAATCCCCGACGTTTTAATTCTTTCGGTTCGTAGAGATTTCGACCATCAATGATCACGCGAGCCTTCATGTGCTGTGCCATCGCGTCAAAGTCAGGACGCCGAAAATCGCCCCATTCAGTGACTACTACCAGACAGTCTGCATCTTTCAACGCATCCATTCCAGATGAGGCGTAGCTCAGCCGATCGCCGTATTTGCTGCGGACGTTCTCCATAGCTTCGGGGTCAAACACTGCAACATGGGCACCTTTGCTCAGAAGAAAATCAATCAGTTCTATCGCTGGGGCGTCCCGAATATCATCGGTTCTCGGCTTAAACGCCAAACCCCATATTGCGACGCGGCGTCCTTTGATATCGCCAGCAAAATGCTTCTCGACTTTCATCCCAAGAATGGCTTTCTGCTTTTGGTTTGTTTCATGGACAGCTGAAAGAATCAGACTCGAAGATTGATTTTCCTTCGCAAGTGAAGCAAGCGCTTGGACATCTTTTGGAAAACAACTCCCGCCGTAACCAGCCCCAGGAAAAAGAAATGCAAATCCGATACGACTATCATGACCAATGCCACGGCGAACATCATCGACATCTGCCTCAATGCGTTCACACAAGTTAGCCACTTCATTGATAAAAGAAATCTTTGTAGACAGCATGGCATTGGCTACATATTTCGTCATCTCAGAACTCTCTGGAGACATGACCAGAAATGGATTTTCTGTTCTCAAAAACGGACGGTACAGACTGCGAAGAACCTCTCCATCAGCCTCTGTGCGGACACCCACAACCACACGATCCGGCTTCTGAAAATCATCAATCGCTGCCCCCTCCTTCAGAAACTCTGGGTTACTGGCAACACGACAGTCACGCCCTGTTCTTTCCTTAAGTCGTCGCTCAATACCCGCACATGTACCCACAGGAACGGTGCTCTTCGTGACAACAATCGCATGTTCCGGTAGACAAGCAGCAATCGAATCGACAACCTTCCACAGGGCAGAAAGATCAGCAGATCCGTCATTGCTGGCTGGGGTGCCGACAGCGATAAAGATAATCTCCGCTTGCTGTATCGCTTCAGTCGCATTGGTTGTAAACCGCAGTCGCCCAGCAGCAGTATTTCGTTGAACCATTTCCTCTAAACCGGGCTCGTAAATGGGTATTTCGCTTTGATTCAGTGCGGAAACCTTCTTCGCATCAATATCAAGACAGATAACGGTGTTCCCACTGTCCGCAAGGCAGGTGCCTGTTACGAGCCCTACGTAACCTGTACCAACGACTGCGACTTGCATGGCGAGCTCCTGCAAACAATAACTTCCAAAAAATAAATGAAGTCAGAGGAATAGCAACATATTCATTCTCTACGTATCAGCTTCTTCTAATCGCTATTACAGAGCGTCACCTTGAAAGTGCCTAGCAATCACTCCGCAGGGGCTTCCGAAGATGAATCAGCGTCCTCCTGCTCACTCGGGGGCACGGTCACCATCGCAGCAAGCGCATCACTGTCGTCAAGCCGCATGATACGAACCCCTTGGGTATTGCGGCCCATTGGACGAATTTCTTGCACATTGACCCTTTGGATCTTTCCTCTCGCGGTCATCATGAGCACCTGATCATCATTTCGAACAGCAACAATGGAAACAACATGACCATTCCGAGATGTCGTTTTGATATCGCGGATTCCTTTACCTCCACGTTTTTGTGTTCGGTATCGCATCCCGGTAGACCCCTCACTATCTCCTTCCCCAACCGTATCGGTAGCCTCGCCATCAGATGACGTTCCTCCGCCTTCTACGGAATCTGACGCAAGCGGTGTTCCTGCTCCAAAGGGTGTTCGTTTCCCATATCCATGCTCACAAACTGTGAGTAATGTTGCATCTGGATCCGCTACCACCATTCCAACGAGTTGGTCACCAACACTAAGCTTAATCCCACGCACACCACTTGTATCTCGCCCCATCGGACGAGCGTCTGACTCAGGAAAGCGAATGGCCATACCTTTGGATGTTGCCAAAACGAGTTCATCACCTGGCTTCGTAACGACTGCATCTACCAACTCATCACCCTCTTTGAGCTTCACTGCAATGAGACCCTTTGTTCGCCTACGACGATACTGTTCTAAAGCAGTTTTTTTCACCATGCCACTGCGTGTTGCAAGAAGCAAAAACTGGTTTGGATCTTCAAAGCCCGAAACAGCCCGACAATCGGCGACCTTTTCCCCCTTCTCAAACTCCAATAGATTCACGAGTGCTCGCCCCTTTGCATCACGGGCCAATTCGGGGAGCTCGAAAACTCGCATCGAAAAAACTTTCCCAAGTGTCGTAAACACGAGTAGCCAGTCATGCGTGCTTGCTACAAAAAGATGCTCAATTGGATCTTCGCTATCGGCGCTTGCGCCCTTCAGCCCTTTCCCTCCCCGTCGCTGAGCTCGGTACACATCTGCTGCTGTTCGCTTCACATATCCAGCACGGCTAATTGTCACGACCATCGTGGCTTCCGTGATCAATTCTGCCATATCTCGAATATCGGCAACTTCGCCACTGATTTCTGTACGACGTTCATTCGCATGACGATTTTCAAGAGATAACAAATCTTCACGGATGAGTGCCTTAATGTTCGACTCACTCGAAAGAATTCGACGAAACTCAGAGATCTTCTCCAGCAACCCGTGGTGCTCACCACTTAGTTTTTCCTGCTCTAGATTAACGAGTTGCCCAAGCGTGAGACGAAGGATGGCATCTGCCTGCACTGGGGTAAGACCGTACGTTTCAGATTCACCTTTTTCCTCAACGACAACTGCAAACCCTTCTTTGCCGAGTGCACGCTCTAAAAGAGCTGCAGGAGTCTGCAGTGCTACCAACTGCTCTTTTGCCTCTTGTTGCGACTTCGAGCTCCGAATAATCCGTATCACTTCATCGATGTTTGCAAGGGCAACCAGCAAGCCCTCAAGCGTATGCTTTCGGTTTCTTGCCTTCGACAACAGAAATTGCGTACGGCGGCGAATGACTGTAGTCCGATGACGAAGAAACTCTTCCAGCATATTCTTGAAGGAAAGAACTCGCGGCTTCCCATCTACAAGCGCCAGAAATATGAGTGAAAAAGACGTCTGGAGTGACGAGTAACGATACAACTGATTGAGCACGACATCGGGGTCAGCGTCGCGCTTGAGCTCTAAAATAAGCCGCACAGGGTCCTTGAGATCACTCTCATTACGAATTGCAGAAATCCCCTTAATGCGACCGTCATTGACGAGATCAGCAATTTTTTCCTCAATCGCATCCCGAGTTTGTTGATACGGAATTTCCGTGACAACAATACGATTCCGATTTTTACCAAACTCTTCAGTATGAGCCCTCGCTCGTAGCGTGATTGTACTTCGACCTGTCAAGTAGCCGCGCAACAGCGATTCCCGCCCCATGACAATACCACCCGTTGGAAAATCCGGTCCTGGCACGATCTCAAGCAATTCCGCCATGGAAAGACTTGGATTATCAATGAGGGCGACCAGCGCACGACAAACCTCTCCAAGATTATGTGGAGGGATACTTGTAGCCATACCAACGGCGATGCCACCAGCTCCGTTCACGACCAAATTTGGAAAACGACTGGGTAAGACAACAGGCTCCGTGTTCCTCTCATCATAGGTTGGCACGTAATCCACTGTATCGAGCTCAAGATCATCGAGCATTTGAGACGCAATCGACGAAAGACGTGCTTCCGTATATCGCATTGCAGCTGCAGGAAGGCCTGCGATTGACCCAAAGTTTCCTTGCTTATCAACAAGCACGTGACGCATGTTCCATGATTGAGCCATGCGCACGAGCGTAGGATAGATGACACTTTCACCATGTGGATGATAATTGCCACTCGTGTCACCAGATATCTTTGCACACTTCACCCGAGATGATCCAGGTGAAAGGTTTAGATCATTCATTGCCACAAGAATCCGTCGCTGCGATGGCTTCAGTCCGTCACGCACATCAGGCAACGCCCGGCTGACAATTACGCTCATCGCGTACGTGAGGTAACTGTCTTTCAATTCCTGTTCAATTGGTAATTCAACAAGCCGACCACCGGCATTATCTCGCATGCCATTTGTGTCAGACTGTCCATCTTCAGAAGGACCGTCATCTGCATTATTACCACCACCCACCGAGTCAATATCATCTGCCAAAGGGCACTCTCCCACCTCAAGGAAATCGATCTACAGGGAGTTCGAAAAACTTGAACATACCTGCGCCACGCGGTCGGTCAACCGGCTGCAAACCACTTCGAGATAAGGGTTTCCGGGGGATCCGTACGGCTTGACCAGATCTCCCCTAAATCCTACCCTCCCCCACCGCATTTACGGTCTTCTTTTCCCCTCATTTGCACCACACTTTTCATGCAAAAAAAACACTTTCACGGCATGATTATAGCCGGAACTGCCGCATTCGTGCTCCTTTTAAAGCTTGGAGCCACGCCACTTTGGGACGACGATGAGCCAAAAAATGCAGCCTGTTCTGTCGCAATGCTGGAGTCTAATGACTGGGTTGTACCAACGTTTGATGGTCGCCTCCGCGTTGAAAAACCTCCCTTTGTAAATTGGCTTCATCTCGCCGGAATGTCCATCTTTGGGCCAACGGAGACCGGCGTTCGGCTTGGCTCTGCTGTACTGACGATTGGCACCTGTCTCCTGACATGGCACATCGGGGTCCAGTTTTTTTCCCAAACCATCGGATTTGTCGCTGGATTAGTCATGGCAACCTGTATCTGGACGGGTGTTGGAGGGAGGGCCTCTACGCCTGATGCCCCGCTTGTTTTTTTCACAACCCTGACATTTTTTCTCTTTTTTAAAGAGAGTCTGGGCAACAGATTGCAACAAAAAGGCGATTACATACGTTTTTCAAAATGTGGTGCCATGGCTATTGGAGCCGTTTGCGGTCTGGCTGTGCTTACAAAAGGACCCATCGGCTTTGTCATTCCGTCTATGGCAATGCTTGTATTTGCACTTATTCGAGCATGGTCTGTCCCAAAATCATCCTTGCTCCACGTGCTCACACAACTAAAGCCCTTCACTATTTTGGCGTCGATGCTTGTTGTGGCATTACCTTGGTATGTGTGGGTAACAATACGCACTAATGGTGAGTGGTTGAAAGAATTCTTACTTGTCCACAATGTGGGTCGATTTGTACAGCCTATGGAAGGTCATTCGGGTTCTATTCTGTATTATCCTACAATCATTGCCATCGGTTTGTTCCCATGGTCACTTGTTCTTATCGCAACGGTTATTCACTGGGTTGCTTTAATCAGACTCCGTACACACAGGTATCATCCTGCAATTCAGCTGATCTCATGTTGGGTAGGCACATGGATCATTTTTCTATCACTGGCAGGTACAAAACTGCCTGGATATATCTGGCCTGCGTACCCTGCACTCGCTCTCGTGACAGGGTGTTTTTTCGATGCATGGAAAAGAGGCAAACTTTTCTGGCTATCCTCTTGGAAACGTGATCTACACAGGTTGCATGACCTTATCATGCAAACAGGATTTGCCGTTGTTTTCTTTACAGGGCTTGCTTTATCGATAGCACTTCCCATTGCCTCCCTTTACTGGTGTCCAGGAACAGAATGGATTGGGATCATTGGATTAGTACCCATTTTGGGGGCCGTATTTGGCTGGAGGCTTACCCTCTTAAGGCAAAGGCACCGTGTTATCACCACCACGGCGTTCATCGGAGGTTTCTTGAGTCTCTTGTTGTCCGTTATTGTTGCTCCTCAAATTGGCCATATCGCAACTCCAAAAGCGCTTCTCCATTCAATGGAAAAAGGCAACTTGTCTCATACATCAATGGCTAGTTTCCGGAACACGCCCCCAAGTCTTGTGTTCTACTCAGGTGGTCCAGTGACCAAACTGCAAACGCAGTTCGATGTTAAGCGTCACCTCACATCACGAAAAGATGCCTCTCTTATCGTCGACCGACGAAAATTTCATCTTCTCAGCCGTTCCATACCAAAGAGCCATGGCATTGTCTCCGAGGCCAACACCGTTTCATCACGACATCTCATTCTCATCGGCCCCGTTGATGAGGACGAGATAGCACCACGTGATCATATTCACGATTCAGCTATTAATTGGCTAACGCAGTTTCAATAGCTTCCACGAGATCTGAATCGTCTGGTCGAACTCGAGTCATAAAGCGACCCTTAATCTGACCGTCTTTCCCAATAAGAAACTTTTCAAAGTTCCAGCCAACCTCACCACTTGGATCTGCTGTTTCTGTAA
>MDSZ01257063.1_pt1 | contig 38290 bp, 35 predicted proteins | sample 811201 | NCBI WGS metagenome assembly MDSZ01 (sample SAMN05326647, study PRJNA326480) | marine metagenome | isolation source: seawater | place: Indian Ocean: North | collected 2010
GACATGAAATAACTTCAAATGAAAATTTTCAGTAAGTGGATAAACTACCCCGAAATTTATTTTTGAGCTAGGCTGCCGAACGTTTTCAAAAGCAAAATTAAATGATTCTCTACCAAAAGGGAATCCTTCTTTCTCATAATCAGTTGAGTCATACTCTATTTTAAATCTTGTACCTCTTAAATTTGGTAAATAAACTTCGACTCCACCAAAGATTCCTACCTCCCTACCACTTAAATAATTTCCTACGCTAAACTCACCACCCTGCGTTTCGTTATCACTGACGTCGCGTACATCAAATCCATCATCAATATACCTAAAAGGATTTTTGAAACCATTATCAGAAAAAGTTCCCCAACCCATACCAAGAGTAAAATCAAGATTATTAAATCTTTTCGAAGCTACAATATACTCAGCTGAAAAAACACCTGTACCTGCCAAATCTCTTGCACCAAATGCTACTGCTGGTAAGTAGTTACTTTCTTTTAGAAGGAGAAATTTTGCGTCAAAGCTTTTATCTTTATATGTTTGATCTCCGCTAAATTCAGGTGAAAGACTATATAAAGCATTATCAACATCGGTATATTGGTATGAGGCCTCAAACCAATTAAATGGGGTACCAATTATTGAACCTCTTTGATATGGGTCGACATTGCTAAAGTTAAACGCAACAGATCCCTCAGGCATAAATCTTGCAGTAGGCATCTGAATAAGTCCAATCGTTCCATTATTGCTGTGACTTGGATATTTAGAGTATGGATAAATATAGTTGCTTAAATCAGCAAGCACATTCAGTGACAATAAAAGTATAAACAAAGAAATATTCCCATAAAAGAGATATTTCATTTGATTCTAATCTGAAATGCTATTAAGTGATGCAATAGTCAATGCTAAACTACTAAGAATTGGTGAAATTGTAGAAGCATACTGAATACCATCAAGCCTTCCAACATCTTTGGGAGCATAAACTATTGTTCCAGGATAAATAGGTATATCTCTTGGGAGCAACGAAAATCGGCTTACAACGTAATTATTTGCTGTACCATCTGGATCAATTACAACAAGCTCCTTGAAGGCTGACTCTTTTAGACCCCCAGCAGACTTAATGTAGTCTGCAAGAGTCATTTCATTACTGTATTTTAAGGTTGTTGGTAAACTAAATTCACCAAACATGTAGACCACTTTCTGGAGAGAAGGTATTACAATTCTATCATTATCAAAAAGCACAATGTCATATTCTGTGTTTTGTATTTTGTTGATAGAAAAATCTGTAATTATTCTTCCTGTATATAATTTTGATCTCAATTCTTCTGCAAGAAAATCTAATACCTCTCTTCCGACGTTTGCATTAGATTTACCAATATTTGAAACAATATAATTAATGGTTTCTGAATAATTTAATTGCGCAAAACGTTTTTCCTTTTCAATTGCATCTTCTCTAAAAAGTGCAGCTCCATAAACATATGCTCCCTCTCGGTAGCCTCCAGCTTTATTAATTAAGTCAAATAATGTTTCACGTTCATTCAAATAATAAACACCTGGGCGATTAACAAATCCTGTAATCTCAATTCTGTTAATTCCCAGTATCTCAGTTTTATACGAAGGCACTCTTACAGAATCTCTTGGCTTAAGATTTACTGTCATTAAGTTGACCAGTTTAATGGTGCCTTCATTCTGTGAGTCAAGATTATGTCTTTTTATTTCAACGTAATCGAAGCCTGAATGTCCTTCTGAGAAGCCACCAGCAAAATTTATAACATCATTAACAGTTTCTCCATCAATAATTTCAAAGATTGCAGGATATGCTACTCCACCTGTCACAGGCACTTCAAATGCTTTAGGTTGAACAAAGATTATGTCACCAGAGCGAAGAGTAGTTGAAAACTCAAAATCTGCATCCACAAAAATATCATAAAGATCATAAACATTAAGGATTTCACCATCTCTTTTATGCTCAATTCTTCTGAATGAGCCTGCATCAGATATGCCACCCGCTGCATTCAGAGCACTAAGGAAGTTTGAACCACCTGGAAGAGTAAAAATTCCTACAGCCTCAACACCCCCTATCATGAGAACTTGAACATCACGCATTTCTACAAGCGTTAGATAACTATCAACTCCGACAGTTTTTGAGCTTATAAATGATCGAACAAGATCCTCAGCATCCTTAAGAGACTTACCAGCAATATAAATTTTTCCTAACTCTGGAATAAGAATCGATCCATCACGCTGGACAGTTAGCTCTAATTCATCTGCTAGCTTACCTGTTAGTAATAAATTAAAGCCATCACCAACATCAACAAGATAATCTGAAGAAATATTTGGCACATTAACTGGCATAAAAGAGGACTGGATTGAAGTGAAGAATGATTCACCAAATCTATCAAGGCTATAAGAGCTATCGTCTTGGGAATCGAACCTATTTTCTAACGCAATTAGCTGATCTTTAAGCTTCTGCAGTATAACTTTATTTTTTTCAATTGAAGTTTCAGATTGAAATAAATCCTCAAGTTCTTTTTCAGCATCAACTTCATTTTGAACTTCAATTTGCTCTCTTACAGATGGGGGTAATCCCTCTAGAAACTCATCTGACAAATTTGTTAGATTTTGAGAATCCAGCGTTAATGGTGTGACTAAAAATAGAAAAATAGAAAATCTTTTGAGTGAGAATTTTTTTGTAAACATTTATTGCCCCCGGAGAAAAATTATAACAGATGGAAAGTTTGAATATTTAATTTTCATTAAATATGTCCCTTGAAAAAATTAATTTATCCTCATGATCAATTAGAGCTTTATCAAGCCTATTAGCAATAATCATATCAACAGATTTAAAGAATATTTCAATATCATCGGTCACTGAGATCTGCTTATCATTTTTAAATATATCAACGGTTTGAGTATCAAATATTACTATTTTTTTATTTGCAGATTTAAGCATGTTAATTATGTCAATAATTGCAGCAGATCTTGAATTAGTTGAGTCTTTCTTCATATCAAGCTTATAAATGCCAATATTGTCCTTATTTTCCAATAATATCTGTTCAACTATAAACTTTTTTCTTGTATCGTTCGAATCAACTATTGCCTGCATTAGGTTCTGAGGAATATTTTCATAATTTGCAAGTAGTTGTTTTGAATCTTTTGGCAAACAGTAACCACCATATCCAAAAGATGGATTATTATAATAATTTCCAATTCTTCCATCGGCAGAAATACCATCTATTATCTTCTTCACGTCTAATTTCTTCATGATCGAAAACGTATCAAGCTCATTGAAGAAAGCAACTCTCATTGCAAGGTATGTATTTGCAAATAATTTTAATGACTCTGCTTCAAGAGAGCTCATGAAAATAACACGTGGATCATTATTTGATATGTTAAGAAATACTTTAGAAATTTCTATCCCATGCTTAGAATCCTGTCCAATTATAATTCTTGATGGATTTAAATTATCCTCAATTGCATTCTCCTCACGAAGAAATTCTGGTGAAAAGATGATATTGGCATTCTTATATTTCTTCTGCATTAGATCAGTGAAACCAACTGGCACTGTTGACTTTATCAATATCAATGGTCGTTTATCATTCTTATTTACGAATTTAATTACCTCTTCGACTGTTTCTGTATTAAAACAACCATTTAATTCGTTGTAATCTGTTGGTACAGCAATTAAATGAAGATCAGACGTCTTAAAATTTGGAAAAACATATGCATCTATTGCTAAATCTTGATTATTTTCAATATATCTACTCAGGTCCTTATCTTTGATCGGTGCGACTCTTTTATTTATTAAATCAACTTTATTAGGATCCGTATCAAAAAAGTTCACTTGATGAGTTTTAGACAATAAAAAACCAATGGTTGCTCCAACATAACCACATCCATATACTGAAATACTTTTAATCATGCAATTTTCAGACAATTATTTCATAACATTATCTAATTTGTAACTTTTATTGAGTACTCGCTCAACTTAGACAGCCTTGAATTTATATATTTTTTAAAACTTATTTGTTTGACAATCAAATAGGCGGGTTAGTTCAAAAGACGTGCTATATTACTATTAAAAATAATTTCTAAAATAATACATATGAATCCTACTCTTTTCATATTTTTTATTGCCTTCTTATCTTATGGCTTTTATGGGGCTGGTCTATTGGAGTCGTCACCTGATAGTCTTACATATATAAATTGGATATATTTTTTTATGCCAATTATTGCATTTATTCTAGTGTATATTTGTTCAAAAAATTCGCTATATCAAAGTGGCTTACGACCAATAAATTCACTAAAAAAAGCATTTTCGTTACATGATTATTTATTATTAGCTTTAATTTTTATTGTTCTTTTTTTACTCGCATCACAATATTTATCAAGCTCAATAAGCAATGATTCATTTGCATACGCTACATCAGGATTGATTCATGTTTTCAAATTAGCAGAGATTTTTATTTATAGAATATTTAGTTTTGATGATTATTACGTTCATTTTTTATTTCAAATAATATCAATAGCATTGTTACTTGGACTTTTGCTTTTATCAATTATCATTTTTGCACAAAATAATCTTTCTAATAAATCAAAAATTCTTATTTTGTTATTGCTTTTATTTGTTTTCAGAATCGCAATTTTATTGCTTGGTGGAAACGAGAATCAGCATCCTCCAATGATAGGTTTTCCAGTACTTTTATTTTCTTCTATTTTTGGTCCATCGGATTATAGCTTTAAGCTTTCATACTTTTTTACTTATTTTATTTTTGCCCTTTTTTTTTACTTTTATACAAAGAAAATTTCAAACTCAATAATCTCGTTTATTACGACTATCAGTTTATTGTCTTTACCAGGCATCTTATTTTTAAGCACATCAGTGGAACAATCATACTGGGCTATGTTGTGCTTTACACTAACATTAATTCTCTTAGCAAATAAAGTAAGTTATCAGATAATTTTTACCATCATAACAATGTTCTGCTTTTTAAGATCTGCATCAATCTTTGCGTGCTTGCCGGTTATGATGCATTGCATATTTAATAACAGAGACTCAACAAAATTATATTCAAACAGATTTAAAGAACTGCTGACTAATTCAACAGTAATACTACTATTCTTGCCATTTTTTTTGTTTTCTTTAATGGAATCGCCTGGTAGCAGCTTAGGTAGAATTTCCTTTCAAGAAGGTATTCAAAGCATTTTTGTTCAAGGCAGTATTTTTAGACATCCTTTAAATACATTTGGACCGATTGTCCTAGCTGTACTTTTAAGTAGTGTGAGTTTAACTATAAAAGATAGGACGTCTCAGATTGGCGTACTATTTCTTCTTTTCATAGTTATGTTATACAACTTTATTGATTCTAGTGGCCACTCAAAATATCAACTAGAAATCATCTCTCCATTTATCATATTCTTTATGTATCAACTAATTAAAGCATGCAGAAAGAAATTACATCAATATATAATTTGCGCAGGATGCCTTCTTATTCTGTCTATTAATGTTTTGACTATTGTAGATTTCAAAAATAAGTGTCTTGATAGCAGTAGTCCGTATGACACAAATAAATTTTTATATTCCACCAAAGTTGGGTGCAACTTTATCTTTCAACCGCCATTTGATTTGGCTCCAGCCTTACAATTTATAAGAAAAGTAGATGGATTTAGCAGTTTCTATCTTCCTGGTTTGTATTATGGTAGCAATTTGCCACATATTCTAAATAAAGCGAGAATTGGTGAATTGAGAGATATAAATCGAAATTTAGAAAAACAGCTTCGCATTGAACGCAAAAATAATATCTCTTGGATAGCATCAGATGCAAAACTACTGAATGACAACACAAGTATAAACTATGTATTAATTGCTGACGTACAAGACGCTGAGATACTAAAAGTCAATCTACAGGAATTAGGTTGGAAAGAAGTGTTCTTTTTTGAGAATCAAAATTTTTTAACACCCACATATGTAATGAGAAGAAATAGTTTATAAATTAAAGTCTCTTTTTTTGGATAAGTTAGAAATATAGCTTAGTGTTCTTTTAATGAGTTTTATTCTGTTCATTAGACTGCCGCCCCCACCTTTAGCCATGCCAAACTTTCTATTTAAAAAATATACACTAAATGTTTTAATTTCATAACCTCTTGTTCGAGCTTCAATCAAAAGAAATAAATCAAGTGAAAAATCTTTTGGTATTTCTCTTGAGTTTGATATTTCAAAAAATAATTTTCTATGAAAAATTTTTGGTTGAGCATTAATATCATGTAACCATATTTTAAGTTTTAATAAAACAATTACTGACATCCCAAATGTAAATATAGCATCAAAAATTGGTCTAGATTTCCTATTGCCCTTGATCAATATTTGTTCCTCAAAAGATTTATTTGAAATTTCATATCCTTGTATTAAATCTAAAAGATCGGTTTGAAGATCTGCATGAGTCCATGCTAAAAGATTATAAGCAGACGATGATAATCCAATCCATATATCAGCACCGTATCCTTCAGCTTTATTACTTTTGATAAGCTTTACATTTGATAGACTATAATCTTTTATATTTTTAATGATTAAATCTGATGTGCCGTCATTAGAGTTACCATCGACAATGATAATTTCATACTTAAAAGTTGTAACTGAATCAAATTCAAGGATTTTTTCAAAAAGAGGTTCTATGTTTTCCAGTTCATTAAAGGTGGGGATGACTATAGATAGCCCTGATTGCGTTAATTCTTTCAATTATTAAATTTCTTATTAAAGTTTTCCCAGTACTTTATTGTAGCTTGGTAATCTTCGTAATCTTTTGGCGTACCCCAACAAAGATAATCTACGTCTATAAATTTTACATTGCGCTTATCTTGTACATAAAAATTTATAAGGTCATCAACATAAAATTTTTCTTGCTTCCCCAATCCATGAAAAATCATTTTCTCTAAATAGAAAAGGAATTGCTTAGAACTTTTAAACCAAAACATACCAGTTGTTGCATGATCTTTATAAAATTCTTTGCTAACAGGTTTTTTAAATGACAATGACTTTACTTTACTAGATGACTTTTCAATTTTAAGCCAACTATGAGCAAAAGGATTTTGTTTAATATTGAGGTCTCCAGAATGAGTTAATACAACAGCATCAGCACTTGATTTAATTTTATTAAATTCATTTGTATTCACTTTAAAACCACAATCACTTGCTCCAATAAATAATTCATCATTTTTAAGAAGATACTCTCTTGCCAAAAAACATCCAAACGCTTGATCCAATTTAACATGATCATGAATAAAGACTACATTATCCTTTTCTTTTTGTATTTCTGATTCCAAGCCATTAAGTTCATGCTCTTTATCATTTACACAAATTAGTTTGCTTTTCTTTTGCTTTATCCAGGGAATGCTGAGTATAGATGCAAGCGCCATGGGATATGTTTTGCCGCTATCAAAACACGTAACAGGTAAATTTACTTTATTGACTTTATAACCTGCGTTAAAAAATCTTGAGCTTCTTCCTCCCATGGGTATGAGATTAATCATTTATTACCTATAAAACTTTTTGTATTCCAAAATTCATACTCTTTAAGATCTTGTGGTGTACCCCATTGACAAAAATATTCAACAATGGGCGGTGTAATAACTTTTAATTTGTCTTTTACCATCTTATTAAATGGCAAGCTCATGTAATACTCTTTATTTATGGTTTTACCACTTTTCATAAGCTCAAAACAATATTTCTTACAAATTTCAGTTGTCCTAAAATAATATAGTCCTGGCGACGTAAGATCATCCAATTTATTTTTATTTGTTTGATGTTTCTCACGTATCTCAATTAAATTAAACTTTGCATCACTTTTACAGGTTGCATATAAGTTTTCTGGGTGAAGCAAATGTGGGTGAAAGCCAGTATAACAGGGGATAATTCCATCAGGCTTATCTTTAGTAATTAACTTTTTAAATTTGGTAATATCCCAATGAGCATAAAAATCACAATAAGAAATTAATATAGGTTCAAGTAAATTACTATCATTTTTTATAAGTTGATATACGTCATTTACTGGTCCAAGTTTCTTCCAAGATTTAACGACATGTAAGGTTACATTGCCACAATAGTTTCTAATATCTCTGATTATGTATTTATATTTCTTTATATGATGTTGCCTTAATATTAGCTCTATTTTTTCATTTTGAAACATCTTGCATACCCAATGTATCATTGGCTTGTTATGGATTCTTATAAATGGCTTAAGTTTTGAATAGCCCTCATTTTTAAAGCGTGATCCATTTCCAGTCATTGGTATAATTACTCTCATTCTTCTTGCCATAGTTCAGGATATTTGGTGCAAACAGCGTCTATATCAAAGGCTGAAACATATTCTTTGTACTCTATAACAGCATCCTTATCAGCGCCATGTAATTCGGGAGATACAAGGCATAATTTAAATTCAGATTTCTTAAGCGTTTCAAAGCTGCTAGCATTCAAACAATTTGTCTTGAATCTATCTATCCATACCCAGCCAACCTTATTTGCAAAACTTACGGCATACTCTATTGGTTCAAAATCTGAAAACCTTACGGCAAGATTATCTTTATCAATTCTAAATTTGTAATGATTATTTGAATAATTTATTAAAAATGGTTGGCTCATATCCAGAAAGAACCATGATTTGATATTAAATTTGGTCATAAGCTTAATACAATGCGCCTCGATGCCTTCTGTTTTTATATTTAAAATTAAAGTCCCATTCAAATGGAATTTTGATAAGTATGTTTCAAGCATTTCTGGTTCGTTAGAGTGAAAAGGATCATGATGAATTACAATATTTTTGTCGTGATACCTTAAATCAATTTCTGCACCATACATAGGATCAAGATCCAAAAGCATATCAGATGTATTGACGCGGTGACAGATTATCTTCATTTTTGATCAAGATTAAATCGATACTTTTCAGAGTCCATAGAGGCAATATAATTTGTTAGCTCATTACTAAGAAATAAAGGCGTGAGTTTTGAATCGTTAATTTGTGTAAATATGTAATTTGCTGCTGATAAATTTTCAACATATCCAGGCGATTTGGTATCTTCATGTTTTGAAAAAATAATCTGGTCTGGAAAAAGATTATTATCAAAGAGGATTGGATGAATATTTTGATTATCCATGTAATTAAAGGTTTTGAAAGCATATGCTTCTTTAATACTATTTGAAATCTCCAGATGAGTTTTGTAGCATGCTAGAAGATCATCTGAGGCAGTTATTAACCCGTGGTTTTGAAGGAAAAAGACATATTCTTCACGACTATTGCCTTCATTCAGCGATGACAAAATTTCCATACTTAAATCCTTTCCTGGAGCTATCGCTTTGATAAATAATGAGTATGGAAATAAATCTAATAGAATTTCTTCTCCCTGCTCGGAACATAATAAAACATTTAAATACACTGGATGAGAATGGAGTACATATTTTTTTGGAATGATTGCGTGGAAACCTGATTCCATAGATGGGCGACCATCACCTTTGGTAACGAACGAATTCATATCATTGGAATATCTTAGTTCGTCTTTTGGAAGATTATTATGATATTTTTTTATTTCTTGGAAATTTACTAAGCAATATCCTTTATTTATTGTAATATCCCTCAAAAACGATCCTGATGATTTAACTGCCATTATCTTAGCATCGATTTTTTGAGAGGTATTACCTCCTCCAGCCTGAACAAATGCCATGTCATTACCCAGTTCTTGAGAAATTCTTATAAATTCTGAAAGATCACTCACTTTTTGCTCCCTGAAAAATTAAAAAAGTAATAGCAAGTATCATCAATCCATATACTGATGATTCTACTTTTGAATTTAATATCCCAAGTTCAGTTAATTCAAGGATATTTTCTCTTAAAAATTCTTCAATTATTTCTAGGCTAGGATTGCCAGAAATAATCAATTCTTGCATATCATTATCTATATATTCATGCTCCAAAACTACGTGGTCATAAGAATCAAAAAAATTAATAAATGAATTGAGCGAAAGGGAATTTGAAAAAATTAATCTGTATTTTGTTGGACCAGCATCAAAAACATTATCCTCACAAATTGGTTCAATAATAATATTTGCAAATTTTTCTTGTGAAAGGATGTAAGCATCAGAATCAAATTCGCGATTTTTTATTTGTTTAATAACTTCAGTTTCATCTTTGCCCCTTTCATTTGAATCTCTATTAATTTTCCAAAATTCATTTAGCGATTTAGATGGATTTAAGAATATTTTTAAGTCAAATACCTCTCTCTGCGTTTTAATGAAAAATGGATGTAAACCCTCATACAAAATGATATTTGCGCTATTGATCTTTTTCGGATAATCAAATGTTCCACTTTGGTGATTATATTTCCGACGATAAATACTTTTTCCATTTAAAAGATCTCTGAGTGAATTGAGTTCCATATGAAGTTCATTAGCTCTGGGATCCAAGTGGGTAAATTTTGTCCAATTCTCATCACCTCTCTCCCATTTATGTAAATCATCACCATTTAAAATTAGAGAATGATTATTTCCAAAAATGCTTACTAGTGATTTTGATAACTTAGTTTTACCCGATCCTGAGTTGCCGCCAATACCTACCATATATGGCTTTGAGAATATTTTTTGGTTAGCAAGATTTAAAATGCCATATCTATATATCCAATAACAACTTAAGAGTAAAAGTGCAATCAAGATACTTTGAAAAAGATTTCTTAGATAAGAATAATCAGACGTGATCAAGGTAAGGTTATCAAGTGGATATGTTGGACTTAAGATAAAATACATAAAATAGGCTATTTGAAGAGATATAATCAAAAAATTTGAATCTAAATTATTCTTTACTTGAAAATATAATAAAAATGGCAAAAACCAAAAAAACCAGCCTTCAGAAGGTGCGGTAAACACTAAAAAAATACCCATTGCAAAACCCAAAAATGTAAGAAATGAGTTTTTGTTCAAATTTCTTATGTGCAGCGAACTAAAAAATAAAAATATGTACGCGATCGGTAAAAGATATATTTTTGTAGAACTAAGAGTAATCGATGACTCAAATACTTTTCCTTGGGTGCTGTTGTTAAAAACCATTTCGATAAAATAATAGTTAGTCAGAAAAGGATAATTTATTAATATAAAGGTTAAAGTAAGCAAAATTAGATACAGTAAAATTTTAAAAAACTGTTGTCTTTGCGAAATCAGAAATACTAATAAGAAAGGGACGATAATTGCAATCACTGTTTTTGTAGATAATGCTAGTCCTAAAAATATAGCTGACTTATTAAGGTGATTTTTGAATAGGAAATAAAGGCTCAAAAATAGAATTGAGATTGGAATAATATCTAGTTGGCCAAAAAAATAAGAAATATAAAATAAGACTGGAGATAGCCAATAAAAAATAATTAATTTTGTAATTGATTTATGATTTAGCCACGACTTTATTACGTAGAACAACAGGATATCACATAGCAATATAGGTATCTTTATAATCCAGCTTGTTAAATCAAATGCTGATATGACTTTTAAGAAAAATACCGGGGCGCTTAAAATATAAAGCATTCCAAGTGGATACGGAAATGGTTCCAGTGGTTCGTTAAAAAAAAATCTATATGGATTATCTAAATTGCTTTCAACAAAGTAATTTACAAATGGAAAAAATAGATCATCTGATAGTGCCGATGAAAAGATTATTATTATTAAAATCTTTGCTAAAAGCCCAAAAAGGAAAAGATTATAATCTAGCTTAGAATCTAATTTAAACTTGTAAATGAATTGATTCAATACCGGCATTATTTGCCCCAATTATATCTTTTTCATAAGAGTCACCAATCATTATTACATCATTTGGTTTAAGTTTCATTTTATAAAGCGCTAAGTCAAAAATATCAGTATGAGGTTTTTCTTTTCCTGCTTCTTCTGAGGATATTAGAAAATCAATTTGACTCACAACATCCATTTTTTTTAATTTCATTACTTGAAAAAAATATTGCATATCAGTGACTGCGGATATTAATTTATTTTTTTTCTTACAGCGCTTAAGAAAATCAAGAATGTATTGATGAGGTTTTATATTTTCTAGAAATTTATCCCAGTATATTTTTTCATAATTTATTGCATGAACATAGGCATTTTTAAAACCAAGCTTGCTAAACAAAAGTTCAAAAGCAAGCGCTCTTGATCTACATGCTGATAATGGACTCAAAGAAACAGTAATTTTATTTCTTGAATCCCTATAGATATCTTTAAATTTATCAAAATCTAAACTTACATTATCATTTTTGGAAATTTCTTTGTAGCATGCTGACAATCCATTCAAATGGTTGGGTTCATAACTATACATTGTATCGTCTATATCAATTAGAATCCCTTTAATAGAATCTAATTTTATACCATCTAGCAAGGCTCTATTTTTTATAGACATAATACTTTAAACATATGAAGTTAAAGATCATTGAGAACGCACTAGCAATCATAACAGCTAAAAATTTTGAAATACTCATATCGATCGTTAATGATAAAAATAGTGTAATTGACAAAGCATTAATCGTCACATTAAGCAACATCGAACATAAGTAAACTGATAAGTACTTTCGTAAAGTATTTGAAGAGTATTGTGATATCTCAAAAGTATAAATTGTATTAAGAAGATATCCGATTAAAGTTCCAATTAAAAAACTTATGCCCTTTGCAAGATTTAAATCTAGTCCTGCTGAAGTAAAAAAAAAGTAAGTTGATGCATCAGATAAAAATGTTAACAGTCCTACTAGAAAAAATTTTCGAAATTCTTTTTGTGTTGTCATATTATTATTTGGAATTATTACTCAAAATTTGATCAAATAATTCAATATATTTTTTAGAAATTACTTTATTTGAATATAGATCTATTACTTTAGTTCTAGTAAGACCTTGAAAATCAATTTTCTTTTGATTATCAAATATCCAATCTATGCCCCTAGCGAAATCACCTGTATCAAAAGGAATAGCTAAATAACCATTTACCTTGTGCTCTATAAGTTCGGCATTTCCACCAACATCGTAAGCTACCACAGGCTTACCTGATGAGAATGATTCTAAAATTGTATTCGAGAAATTTTCATGAAGGCTAGGCACCACAACAACATCAGATGAATTATAAATTTGGTTTAAGAAGTTGTTGTTACTTATTTTGTTAAATACTATAGAATCAGCTAAATATGCCTTTAGTTTGTTCGGAATTATATTTTCAGCGCCATAAATAACCAATCTAGAATTGGGTGTTTTAATCTTTTCTAAGGCCTGCATTAGTAAAGAAAAACCTTTATTTGCATCTGTGAAAGGATTATTTGCACCAAATAGTATTAATTTTGAGTTTTCATCGATATTAAATTTTTTTCTAAAATTACATTCACTTAAAGGTCTAAATTCATCAGGATTTATTGGATTTGGGATATGAAAATGTTTACGATCTTTCATAATTAGACTGGATTTAGACTTTGATGCAATCCACCTAGATGGACCAACTACATAAAGATTATTCTTCAAATCAAATAATCGTTTCTTATGCAAAAACCATGAGTCATTCTTGTTGATATCTGGATAAACATAAGTTGTATTCTTTTTAATAGGAGAAATTGTATGAGTACCGTCACTAAATGGCCAATTATCGTGAAGCGTCCAAACTATAGGTGCTTTTATCTTTTTAATATCGCTAATTGACAATGTGTTATTACATACCCAATGAAGATTAACAATATCTGCATTGAAATTATTAATCATCTTAACAATTCTAAGTGATCCAAAAAAAGAAAAACTGAAATTATGTTTAGGCTTATTTAGCAAACGAAGATATAACACCTCCAAATGATTAGTTATAATATTGACAAGTCTTATTAATGGGTGCTCATTGCAAGACAACATCAAGTATTCAACATTTATATCTTGCACTAACATCTGACAATCAATTTCTTTTTTAAGAGACATGAATAACCTTTTAGCAGCAATAGAAGCGCCCCCTCTGTCTTTGAATGCACTTACAATCAAAACTCTCATTAAAATCCTGAAAATTGAGATTTCCATAGCTCTATTTCGTCATATGGAATAGAAAGAATCATTTCATTAGTTGATGAAATAAAATCTTGCAGTGAATCAAAATCCCCACGCGTTGAACAACTTAAGTTAATATCTTTGCTAATCTCAATTGCTCTGTTGTCTATTGAGATAATGTGAGCTCTTCTTCCATTTTGAATAGCTCTAATACCTGCATGCAATCTATTACCAACGTAATCAACCTGAATCTCCTGGAGAAAATTATCATAACTTTTAAGATTTGGACTAATTGTCTCTATTTCTGTGTTAAATCCTTTTGTAATGGCATGAAAATATTCCATATCTCCCTGCCCTTGTGGCCAAAAAAATAACTTCTTATATTGGTTTGAAAGTAGTTCTATTAATTTTTGATCGCTCTCAAAACACTTGTTGTAGTCAGTCAGCGTTAGAATTACATTATCTGCTTTTTTTGTTGGAATATTCTCAAGATGATCTTGTTTTAAATCCCAAACAGACGGGCAGGATGTATTAATAACATTCTCTATACCTGAACTTTTAAGCATTTTAAAAGTATACGAATCTCTAACAGAGTGATGAAATCTTTTGTGCAATAAATACTTAAGAAGTTTTTTGTTTAAGGGACCAGGCTTGCTTTCATACTGAAACCATCCTACGCCACACAGAAGTATATTCTTCATCGTCAATAAATCGAAAATATTAATTGGAAACTGTTCTAAAAATAGCATATTTGAACTAATACTATTTGTTCCAGCTAATATTGTTAGATCAGATGACTGAATATGTTTTTTGCTTTTTTTTCTAAGTCTTTCGGTAAATTGGAGTTTAATCTTAAAACTATTGGAGAGATCATTATCAATAAATTTGTTTACAGACTCAGATATAATCTCATTACCTAAATTATATGAGAGAATTGAAGGATCTAAAATCGATATTTTTTTCAAGTATAGGCTCCCTATGATAAAAGATTTATAAATTTGTTTTTAAGTCTTGTAATAATTGTGTCTTTTTTAAACATTAAATTATCGTACTCTTGGTCTGGTACCACATAATTATTTATTTTTGTTGGAATACTTAGCTCATTATTTTCTACCTCTGAGGATAGTGGATGAAAAGTATGGGTAGCATCATCACCAAATCCAATGTTCTTTATTAGGCTTTTGGATGGAATACAAGTAAGACCGCTATTTTTATGTCTTAAATATCCCCATTGAAGAGCCCAACTATCTGCTCCATTTCCAATAACACCCTCGTATATCATGTCCTTTTTAATTTTTCCAAGTTTTTTACCTAAGGAGTTTTCAAATCCTTTAAGTTGTTCGAAATCCTCAAAATCCTTAATTTCAACATCATAATCTTTCCAACATCTTCTCCATGATGCCCATCCCCAACAATTACCTAGTTTTGAGAAAAAATAATCGTGATCTTCTGAATTCCACTCATTCTGTTGGTTAAATCCGGAAATAGAATATATGCGCTTATCATTTTTATATCTGTGTAATAGTTCTTCACAAAAGTAAAAGAAGCTTTTACTTGGAAGACAGTCATCTTCCAAAATAATTCCCATATCTTCATTATTAAAGAACCAATCTATTCCACTACTTACAGATTCTTTACAACCCAAGTTCGAATCTCTGAGCATTGACTTAAATTCACAATCCCAACTTATATTATTAAGAATGTAATCTCTCAATTCATTAATCTTAGTTTTGTCAGAGATATCCTTAGGGCCATCAGAGACTAAATATAGTTTGCTTGGTTTCACATCTTTGATTGATGAAAAAACCTTTTCCGTTGTTTCAAATCTATTATAGATAATAAGCAGAATTGGAATATCAAATTGGCTTTTATCTTTCATTTGCTTAATAACCTATATCTTAATTGCTTTAACTGATTAGGAATAATAAAATCCAATGCATAGCTGACATACTTTTTTAATGTGATCATGGATGCAAAGAAAAAACTTACCTGATTTCGTCTTAAAATTTTAAAATCTTCAATAAATCTTTTGGGATTTCCACTTATTCCACCCAAATAAAATTTTCCAACTATGTTTTTAAAAGTGTGGAATCTTTTAGTCTTTTCGTACAATCTAGAAACAAAATCATAATCAGCAGATATGGAAAAATTCTTGTTGAAACCACCTAACTTTTCAAATAAATCCTTTTTCACAAAGATTGAGAGATGAGCAGCAGGCATTTCTGTCATTTTCAAGAATCCATTTTTTTTAAAAAGAGGATTTTTAGTGAACATTTTCACTCCAAATTTATCTAAAATATCAACAGAGCCAATTGTAAAATCAAATTCTGAATTCTTAAGAGACATTGATAACTCTCTAACAACATCTGGGTTATAAGTATCGCCTGAGTTTAAAAAACCAATCCATTCACCATTACAAATAGATGCGCCTTTATTCATTGCATCATAAATGCCATCATCATGCTCAGAAATATAGTTTGTTATAAATTTTGAATTCTCATTTATTAAGTCTGAAAGATCATCATTTGATCCGCCATCAATCACAACATATTCAAAAGGTTGAACACTTTGATTGCGAATGCTATCAATTGTGTTTTTTAAACCATTAGTATTATTAAGATTGATTGAAATAATACTTATTCTATTTAACATTTATGAAAAGAATGTTGCTTCTCTTAGCCGAATTAATATATTTCTACATCTTCCAAAAAGAAAAGCAGTGATTTTTATTAAATCCAATATTATTGAAATAATGAAGATAATTACGAAGTTCACAGGAAATATGTCACTTAGTCCTACTCCCTTCTTTAGTGGCAGAAAAATAGCTCTTATGAAGAAATATATAATCATAAGAATAGCAAATATAGTCTTTGTTATATTTGGAATGTAGAAAATACTCTTAGTATTCCAGCCGCTGATGTTTGGATCATAAGAAAGATTATTCCAATTAAATGCTAGCAAAAGTAATAAAAAACCCATGAAATAAAAATATATGTCTTTATGTGCCTTTAAATGTGGTAATTGAGTTGATGATAGATAATTCCTATACCATTTCTTGAATAATGTGATAATTTGGATATTCTTTAATCCAGAATATTTTAGTAATTTTTGATTTTCTTTATATACTTTTTTATGTAATTTAATCCTTGATAGCCAGTCACCATCTTCACCAGCTCTCACGTGTTCAACAAATGTACCAACATGATTGAACACATCTTTTTTAATAATAGATCCTGGTAGTGTTCGTAGTGGATTGCGTCCATATGTTGATGAACGAATATTTTTCTCAAGGATTGATGTAGCTTGATATTTAGTTTTCCCAAAGGAAATTCCTACTTCGTTTTCATTTAGTTGCTTTACGCCATTTTCTAACCATTCTTTGTCAGGAAATGTTTTAGCATCAAGAAATGCAATGAGTTCGAAATTTGCTGATTTAATTCCATGATTTCTAGCACATCCAGGATAAGCGCCTTCTCTCTCTAAAATTAGCAGTTCGATATCCAGATCAGTAAATTTGTTTTTATAAACTTTTATAATTTTATTTTTATCAAAATTATCAGTGTTTACAATAATGATTTCATTAGGAAGTAAGCTCCACTCAGGAATACTATCAAGTGTTAATTGGAGTTCCTCATATTCATCAAAAAAAGGAATTATTAAAGAAACAGTTTTCATGTCTTAACTAGAATAATCATTAGTAGTAACCTTTAGACTAAATGTATTTTTATTTTTTTCAAATTCTATATGGGTTTTAACCACTTTATTAAGCAATCTATCTCTTAGACATACTAAAATGCTAAAAGGCATAATTAAAATAAAAATAGGGAGCTCCCTTAAAACTTGCCATTTCTTAAGAATCTGCATCATTTGTACATCGCCATGCAAAGAGTATCTAAAATAATTCAAGACACAAAAGATCTTTTGTTTTAGAGAAAATTTTGTGAAATCATTTATCGAAATTGTTTTCCTGATTGCGTACGCAGACCCTCTTGCATATTCAATCCTTTTACCATGAGTAACACTATTTTCGGCTGTCCTATCCATTATTTTTAAAACTCGTGTTGTTAAATAAAAATTGTGGTTTTTAAAAATTTTTTCCAATAATATTCCTTCATGTGAAAGAAAATCCACCTCTGGAAATCGATTTTCTCTATAAACTTCCCTCTTAACGCAAATAGTTCCATCACCAATTACAAATTCCTTTAGATTATCCCAAACATAAATGCCATCATCAGGTAATGGCTTCTTGATGTCAAAAGTCTGTGATACACCTTTTGTATTTAGGTTTTGACCAATGATTCCAATTGGTTCAATTGTCAACGAACTATTTAATTCTATTAAGTTATTTATTAATTCAAGAGTATCATCATTCAAAAAATCATCTGAGTCACACCATAAGATATAATCGCCCTCGGCATTATCAAGCAAGATATTATCTATCATAGATTTGCCTATACGTTTATTTGAGGCTATATACTTCACTGGAAAACGTAAATCATTAATTTGTTCGGTTAAATATGCATCTGTGTTATCAGTAGAGCCATCATTGGCGACAATCCACTCGAAATGTCTATATGTTTGATTATTTATGGATTCAATAAGATTAACCAAAAAAGACTGCCGGTTAAATGTTGGTGTAAGAATAGAAAATTTTAATTTTTTCATTTACCAAATATGCACATTTGATGGAAATATGACAATTATAAAATTACGGGTTTTGTGAGTCATTTTTAAAGAGTTTATTTTTAATACGATTTATAATACTTTTTCTTCTTTTCTTTCTCTTATAAATGGCCTCTAAAATAATCATTTTGCAATCTGACAGTAAAGTATTTCTCTCTTGCCATTTAATGAATTCGGGAACAGTTGATGAAATCAATGTTGTAAATGTGTATGAGGCTAAATCTATTTTAGAAATTGCTCCCCTATTGATCTTCGCAAAAATTGTTTCATGGGGAGAAACTGTTCTAGCAAAATAAGTACCTTTGTCAATTGGCCCATCATGATCCCAAAGAAAAAGGTCTTTTTGAAAGTCCTCGGGGTTCCTATAGTCAATTTGATTATACTCATGCAAAAGACATTTAATATTCCAATTATTATGAATCATTTCAGCGGACATTCTTAATTCATAACTGCAAATTATATCTAGTTTATTTTTTTCATGAGTTTCGGTGAAGAATCCAAGATTCATGAGGTAATCAAAGCCTTCCGAACTGAGGCAAAATGCCATAGATTGTACATGAGGACATCTATCATCTAAATCAGGAAATAAAATCCTAAAACGTTCGACTTCCGGTATATCTTTTTCTGGTATGGCTATTGTTGATCCAACAAGATGGACATCTTTTGAGAGATATTTCAGAAAAATGTCAGTCCAAAAAATATCATTGTTAGGGCTTATAAATGGTCCTCTTACAGATGAGTTTATAAAGAAATAAAAATCATACCTTTGGTCTAGATGATTATTTATGTGGTTTGAAAATGCTCCAAAGTCAAAATTCTTATTTGGTGTATTAATGAATGATATATTTTCTAAATTTGGAATCTCAAAATCAATTGTTGAAGAGCACAGTATATAAAAATCAATATTTCTTGAGTAAGCTGTTGATAGGAAAAAAATAAGATTCTGCTTATAAATCTTGTCTTTCTCAAAAAAATGATAAAAAACAGCTGTTTGGTTATTTGTCATTATTTTCTATGTTCAAAATAGATTTCAAGATCGCATTTTCTATTTTTGTTGGCATCAGAGAGAAATCTTTGCGAGCTTTGTCTGAATTTAAAATTGAATATTTTGGTCTTAAAGCAATATTTCCATCATAAAGAAATGATTCAATGGGCTGAATTAGATTATCTTTATCTACTAATCCTTCATTAAAAGCAACTTTATTTATTAAACAAGCAAATTCATACCACGAGCAATCATGTGAGCCTGCTAGGTGATAAATCTCATTTTGTTGAAAGCCTGAGTTTAATCTTTCTGTTATAGCAAAAATAAATTCACCGATATCATAAGCGTAAGTTGGACAGCCAATTTGATCAGAAACAATCTTGAGCTTTTTTCCAGACTTAAGATTGTTATAAATTGTTTTGAGAAAATTTTTACCGAATTCACTAAATATCCATGAGGTTCTTATTATTATGAATTGGCCTGAAAGTTTAATAATTTCCTCTTCTCCTCTGAGCTTACTTAATCCGTAGGAGTTAATTGGATTTTTTTTATCATCCTCCAAATAACCTTCTTGATTTTCACCATCGAAAACAAAATCAGTTGAGACATGAATTAGTGGAATATTGAAATCTTTTGAAACCATGCCAATCTTTCTTACACCATGTTGATTAATGCTAAAGGCTTGATCAGGATTATTCTCTGAATTATCGACATTAGTATACGCAGCAGCATTTATAATGAAATTTGGTTTAATCTTCTCAACAACTGTAAATATTTGTTTTTCATTTGTAATATCAAGTTCGTTTTTTGAAAAAGCGTAGATTTTGGCATTATTTCTTTTGGAAATTTCTCTTATCGAGTTACCAAGCTGACCATTAGCACCAGTTAAAAGGATTTTCATCTTTCTATAAAAGATTTGAAACTTTCCGCAGAATCATCTTTTTCAGAGATGACGATTTCTTTTAAACTTGGCCATTCTATTGCTAGATCTGGATCCTTCCAGTGGATAACACCCTCATCACCTGGCGTATAAAATGATGTGCACTTATACTCAAAATAGGCCATCTCAGATAGGACCATAAAACCATGTGCAAATCCCTCTGGAATCCAAAGTTGATGCATATTCTTATCATTAAGTTCAGTTCCATACCATTTTCCAAATGTATTGGAATTTTTTCTTAAATCAACTGCCACATCAAAAACACTACCTTTTACCACTCTGACAAGCTTTCCTTGAGGATTATTTACTTGATAATGAAGTCCTCTTACAACTCCTTTTAATGACATAGACAAATTATCTTGAACAAAATTTATATCAGTTACTAAAACTTCATCAAAATCTTTTTTGTTATATGTTTCAGTAAAAAAACCTCTGTGATCATTAAAAATAGCTTTTTTAATTAAAAAACATCCATCAAGATTTGTCTTTTGGAGTTCCATTTTGATTATCTTATCATGTCTCTTACAAAGCTTTTGATGCCATTAAAGTGTTTATAGTAATTTAGCATTAGCATTTTTATGGCCAGGATCTTTTTTTTAAAGAATGAGGAGCTTGCAATATTATTTCTCATATATATAGCCTCCTTTTCATTTTTTAAAAAAAATAATGATTCTTTAAGAGCATTTTTATAAAGTTCATTACTATCTGAAATCGCCCTTGTGACTGCATCTGTTGCAAAGGCATTAATTGCTTTTCGGTCATCATAATTCTGAGATATTTTTGTTTTTAACTGTGATAGGAACACATCTAACTTATTAATTTTTTTGAGAGAACTTGGTAACCAATCAGAAGTATTGGCAGAATGTCTTCGAATTAATTGTAATTTGTTTCTAATAACTAATCTTTTTTGAAGTAAATGTGATATCAGATGAAGGTAACCATCATGTCCATTTAAATTAGGAGGAAATGGGAGTGCATATTTTAATAATTCAGATCTAAGTGCAGTTAATGCTCCTGTATTAAAAACATCATCGCTTCCAAAACCGCGTTTAACTTGCTCTAAATAATCAAAAGTAGTTGCCTGTAATGAGCTATCAGCAAGATCTGCATTATGAATTATTAATGAAATATCTTGCTTTTCATTAAAAATCTTAACTATGTCAGATACCTTATTTTCGTACCAACAGTCATCTTGATCGGCTAAAAAAATTATATCTCCTTTACAAGAATTTAGTGCGATCTCAAAATTTTTTGTAAATCCATTATTTTTTTCATTCTTTATAAATCTTACTTTATATGGTGCACTACTTATAAAATCTTCAATAATTTTTATAGTGTTGTCTGTTGAACAATCATCAGATATTACTAATTCATCTGGTAGTTGAGTTTGCTTTGAAATGCTACCTAATTGTTCTTCTAAAAAACTATCGCCATTAAAAGTTGTCATAGCGATTGAAATCATCATTTTGCTATTGCTTTTTTAAAAGGTTCTGCAAATAAGCTCCGTATGGACTATTTTGGTATTTTGCAATACATGCTTTTAAAGTATCAGCCTCTATCCATTTTTTGTTAAAGGCAATTTCTTCAAGACATCCTATTTTTAATCCTTGTCTTTCCTCAATCGTCTTTACAAATTCACCCGCTGATATCAAAGATTCATGAGTACCTGTATCAAGCCAAGTAAAACCTCTGCCAAGAGTAGTTGCATTTAGGTTACCTTGTTTCAGGTAATGTAAATTCACATCAGTTATTTCTAATTCACCTCTGCTCGATGGAGTAAGAGCTTTAGCAATATCTACAACTTCGTTATCATAAATATATAGTCCTGTAACTGCCAAATTTGAATCAGGTTTCTCAGGCTTTTCTTGAATAGAGAGAACTTTCCCATCTTTATCAACTTCTGCAACACCAAAATCTTCAGGATTACTTACGTTTGTTAAAAACACATGCGCTCCCTTACTTTGGTTTAATGCATCGTTAATAATTGCAGAAAAATCATGGCTAAAAAATATGTTATCGCCAAGTATTAAGGTAACAGGGCTTTCTCCAATAAAATCCTGTCCTATAATAAATGCGTCTGCAATGCCATTAGGTGAATCTTGGACTTTGTATGAAATCTGTATACCATAATTTTCTCCATTACCAAGTAATTTTTTAAATAAATCTTGGTCGCTTTTAGTTGTTATTATCAAAACCTCTTTTATTCCAGCAAGCATTAATATAGATAGCGGATAGAAAATCATTGGCTTATCATAAATTGGCAGAAGTTGCTTTGAGAATGCGTCTGTAAGGGGCATAAGCCTTGTTCCCGAGCCGCCCGCCAAAACTATACCTTTCACTTATTTCCCTGCCTATTCATTTGATATTTACTATCGAGTATCTCAGACCACCACCATTCATTTTCAACATACCAATTGACCGTTTCTTCTAAACCATCTTTAAACTCAATTTTTGGCTTCCAATTAAAAGCCTTCAACATTTTTGATGTATCGATAGCATAACGTTTATCATGTCCCGGTCTATCAGTTACAAAACTAATGAGTTCACGACTTGAATTAAAATTATTAAGCTTATTTTTGAAATTTTTATCCATAAAATCACATATCATTTCAATAACATGTAAATTAGACAATTCATTATTTCCTCCTATATTATAGGTATCTCCAATTTGGCCGGATTCAATAATATTTAATATGCCAGCAATATGATCGTTCGTATGCAACCAATCACGAATCTGGCTACCATCACCGTATACAGGCAATTGCTTGCCCATTAAAATATTTATAATGATATGTGGAATCAGTTTTTCAGGAAATTGATAAGGTCCATAGTTGTTAGAGCAATTTGAAATTGTAATTGGTAAGCCGTATGTCCTATGAAGTGCTTTGAGCATATGATCGGAAGAGGCCTTTGATGCGGCATAGGGAGAGCTTGGTTTGTAAGCAATCGTCTCATTTGATGGGGGATTGTTTATTGGAATATCACCATAAACTTCGTCAGTCGAGACATGATGAAATAGAAAGTCTTTACCTGCATCTAACCAATAATCTTTTGCAACTAATGCAAAATTTAAAGTTTGCATAACATTTGTTTCAAAAAAGATATTTGGTGAATCAATAGATTTATCAACATGTGATTCTGCTGCAAAGTTTATAATAATATCTGGTTCATATTTCAAAAAAACTTTCTTGATTTGATTAGTATTTCCAATATTTAGGTTTAGAAACTTATAATTTTCCATATCTTGGATTTCTTTGAGCGAAGAAAGATTACCCGAGTAGGTAAGACTATCAATATTAATGACGAGATTATCGGATTGATTAACCAGATTTCTAACCATTGAGGAACCAATGAATCCCGCGCCTCCAGTTACAAGGATAGTTTTTTGTTTTTCAAGTAAAGTCACTGTGCGTTTTAGACATTATACTAATGATAAAAGTTCATCAATAACAATCTTTTCTTCAAAGTTTTTGCAAACTAATTCTCTAGATTTCTTGCTAAATTTAATCTTAACATCATCATTTAAGTTAATCATTTTTTTCATTGCTTTATATAATGATAGCTCTGAAAAAGGCTCACAAAGTAATCCATTGTAATCATCAACAATTAATTCTCTTGAGCCCGGCACATTTGTTGCAATAATAGGTATTTCCATAGCCATTGCTTCAAGCATTGATCTTGGCAATCCCTCTCTATATGAGGGTAAAACAAAGCAGTTAGCTTTAGATAAGAATTCACGAACGTTTTTTTGTTGCCCATGTAAAATTATGTTTTTGTTATTACATAATTTTTTTACTTCGCTATTAGTTAGTCCGCTAGGATTTGATAAATCAATAGAGCCTACTATCTCAAGCTTTGCTTCAGGCAAATCATTAAGTAATTTTTTGAAAGAATGAATTAATTCTACAAAGCCCTTATCTTTAATTATTCTACCAACAAAAATAAATGTAAATGATTTTCCATCAACACATTTATATTTAGGATGAAAAAATGCAGTATCGACCCCGGAACCAGGCAATAATGAAACTTTTAAAGGATTTACTAATCTTCTATCTTTAAGGTACTTAAGATCGTCATTATTTTGACAAAAAGTATGATGCGGAATGTTTTTAATTATTTTATAAAGTAATAATATTATTGTCCTTGTGATACTGGGTTTAAGCATTGCACTACCAAGGCCAGTGATATTATTTACTACTTTTTTGCCAGTAAGAAAGCTTGCCAATGAACCATAGATATTATTTTTTATTGTAAAGTTAAATATAACAGTTGGGTTTAATCTCAAAAAGATCCAAATAAAACTTATTAAAATCTTAAGTTCATTCAATGGATTTTTAGAGGACTTATTATATGTAAGTGGTATAAATTCAGTACAAATACTGGCTAGCTCCTTGGATGATTCATCAGCTGGTGCAACGCAATAAACCTTATAGCCTTTTGAGGTAAGGGCTTCGATACTACTTTTTCGAAAGTTATGAAGATATCTGCATGAGTTAGCATTGAGTATTACTTTTTTATCTTTCATATTTCCAAAAAAAGGAAATTTCTATATGGCTGCCACATAACAGAAAATGTAGCAAAATTCAGCCAAACAAATAAAACTAATGCATAGTACCCAATTATTCCTAGAACTATTAAATGATTTATCTCGCCCTTTTTATAAAATATTTCAGGCATATAAGAAAAGATTACCATTTGAATTGGCAAGAAATACAGTGCTAACCGATCAATTGCTGTCGATGCTGAGGTAACAAATAATAAGACAAATAACAAAATTGATATTCTTGCAAACCATTTCCACAAGCTTAATTGAAAACTATTTAAGGAAAATCTATGCGGCCAGATCAAAAAAATGATTGATGGCAACAGTAACATAGATACCCTAACAAGAGCACCCTCAGACTGATACTCATCAAGAACATAATATTGAAATAAAAGAGAAAACGACTCAGACAAAAAACTAACGTAACCAATATACAAGAAAACTAAGAATGCAAGTGAGATAATGAAACGATTCTTAGATGATGCCAAGAATGCTAACCCAAATAGTAGGAGTGCTGTCTTATGAAATAATGCGGCGATCATCAAAAGTATAAAAAAATAAAAAAAACGCTGTTTCGTAAGCATAATTATGGCAATCATTGAGATACCAATTGCAACAGACTGTCTTGTATATCCCATTGCTACAACCGTGATAAGGTATGGGAAAGAAACACATAATGCTAAAAAAGGTCTAGGAAGGTTTCTGCATAAATAGCAGAGGCCAATTGAAAAAACTAATGCGCATACAAAGTTAACTAAATAAATATCGTAACCAATCTTTGAAACGAACCAATTTAGTCCTGCATAACCCATGTCATGACGGACATCAAAAATCTCGTCCAGATCTTTATAAGAGAGCAAATCAAAATAAACTTCATATGAGCTCCAATCACCACCAACTTGATGTCTCAGCCCTATAAAAATGCTTAAAAATATTACAAAAAACCACCATAAAGGATTAAATGATGAGTTGAGATAACCATTATTTGTTGAAATCCTTCTTGATTCGACAAATGCAAATGTAGCAAGCAGGAAAAAAACTAACCAATATGTCATGTTAAAGTCCCAATGTGTGATTTAGCTATCATTATGAAGAAGATCACTGTAGACATTATTATAATTATCTGCAAGTGACTGATAGTTAAATGCAAATGCTCTAGATTTTCCATATTTAATAATCTCTGATTTTATTTGAGCAGAACTTTGGATGCATCTAATTTTTTCAACTATATCCTCACAAGAAAGAGGGTCAAAATATAAGATTTGATTTTCAGTAATTTCTTTAAAAACATTTATATTACTTGTAATGATTGGGCACTCATTTTGAAAAGATTCTAATATTGGTATTCCAAAGCCCTCGTACAATGAAGGAAAAATAAATAGTTCTGCAGATGAATATAATGAAACAAGTTCAGTATCTCCAATCCCCGACAAAATATATACACTATTATTCATAGATAATTTTTTTATTTTCTTTCTGATTCTATCCAAATCACCATTGTCATTTCCAACAATCACAAGCGATAAAGAAGAGTCATATTTTTTTTGATAAAGCTTTAGAGCTTCTAAAAGATTTGCATAATTTTTTCTTTTTTCAAAATGGCCGACAGTTAAGATGAATGGTTTTTCAATTTTATATTGAGAAAGTATGGAATGATTTTGATCAACGAAATATTTTTTAATACTTTGATTAATACCGTTATAAATGACCGTAATTTTTGTTTCTGGAAATATTTCTAAAATTTCAGACCTCATGGAATTTGAAACAGTAATTACTCTATCTGCTTGCCTAATTGCTCGTTGATGAATTATAAACTTAATGAATCTAAACCAAGAAAATGCCCTTATATGTCTTACATCATGAATCGTAAGCAAAGTCATGCCTAGGGGGTTCTTCACTAGAGGAAGATTAAAAGATTCAAAAATATCAAAATTCATTCTTCTCAATTCAAAATACCAGTAGAACAAACCAAAGATAAACCTTTGCAGCGGATTAGTACTCTTTAAAGGTGTCCTCTTAAAGGTTACATTTTGGTTTTTAGAGAAATGTTTTTCTAATCTGCAATCTGTTGGCATGTAGACAATAAAATTTAGATCTTGATTAACATTAAATATATGTTGAAAAAAACCAATAAATCTATTTTTTGCGCCTGACGGTCTATTACTAAAGCATGTTGCATTAATCCCAATTAATTTATTTTGCTGTTTTTTCATGAAAGTTTAAGCCCCAAAGCATCGAAGTGCTTTTGAAGTACTGACTCCTCACTAAATAATTTAACCCTTTCATAAAGCTTTTCTTCAGATATTCTGCAATCTAATGCTCTTGCTATTGCTTCAGAGAGACTATTAATGCATGTTGGTTTTGCTAAGTATCCATATTCTTGATTTAAAATTATCTCATTTGGACCAGTTTCACAATCAAAGCTTACTGGAGTGCATCCACACATCATTGCTTCTATAAGTACATTAGGCATCCCCTCTACTCTTGAAGATAAAACGAAAATATCAGATGCTTTGAAATACTTTAATGTATTGCTTACTTTTCCCTTAAGTATAACGACGTCCTCTAATTTATAATCTTTGATCATACTCTCCAATAAATTTTTATCCGGTCCATCGCCCAAAATAAATAGCTTAAATTTGTAAGAACTGGACAAAATCTTCACAGCCTTAATTAGTAGATCAAATCCCTTCCAATGGGCAAGCGTTCCTGCAGCAATCATTATTGGTAATTCGTTTTCATTAAAATCAGGATCATTTAATGGTTCATCTATTAGCTTCTTCGAAAGCATAGGATCGATGATGTTATATATGGGCTGATGCCTAGAATTTTTAAAGATTTTTTTATATTGCTCAACCATACCATATGAAACACAACTTGAAACATCTGCCCTATTATGAAGTAATGAGTAGAGTATTTTTAGTATCCATCTCTTTGATAAAATTTTGTTTGAAAAGGTATCATAGGGCGTAACTCTTGAGGAGCATGATAATTTTGATTTGGATTGCGTTAAGGCATGTGCAATTATCACAAGGATATTTAAATGGTCCTCAGCTGAGAAGACTATATCTGGTTTAGATTGGAAAAAATACTTTATTAAGTGCCAAAACATATTCCTTACTTTCTTAGTTTTAAAGTTGATGAGATTTATGTTATTGAGTGTTGGTAAGTCTTTTAAATTTGGGATATTGCCAATTAATAAATCAACCACATAGCCACGATTTGAAAGTGATTGTGCTAACCTAATTTGAGCAAGTGGCACTCCTGAAAATGCAAACCTTGGTGTGATTATAGCTATCTTCATTTTGAATTTATTACAGATTCAAACTTACTCTCAAATGCGGATAAGGAAAAATTGTCAGAATATATTTTTTTTAGTTTAAGGCCTTCCTCATCAGATGTTGACACATTTTGGTTATTGAGTACGTAAATAAATTCTTCTGATGAGTTACATTCCCATCCGATTGCATCTGAAAATTTCTCATACCCAGTAAATGCCTCTTTTGTTCCCACAATTTTCTTTCCAAAAAATAAAGATTCAGCGATCTTTGTTTTCATGCCAGACCCATGAAATATAGGAGCAATAGTGACGATTGAATTTTCATACCAATCTTTAAGAGAGTTTTGCTCACCATATACTTTGATGGATTTGCTTATTTCAAGCTGTTGCCTATAAACATCCATGCCCTTTCCAATAACAACTAGATCATATTCAATTTTTTGCATTACATTTTTAACAAACCACCTTATACCATTAAAGTTTCCAAAAAACTGGCCGCCAACAAATAAAAGATAATTTTCATGCGATTGATTCTTTATTTCATTACTATAATTGATTATATTTAATGATAATGGAATGATGTGCGTCGCAGAGGCACCAAACCACTTAAATAAAGTTTTTGAATCTCTTTCATTCAGGCATATTCTTGTATCTGAAAATTTAGTTGCAAGGCGCTCAGCTCTATAAATTGCTACTAGAATTGCAAACGACTTTAACTTATAGTCAATTTTGAATTTTTGTAAAAAGAATTCTGTTTCAACATTGTGGTAAAAAAATACAATTTTGACATTTGGGCATTCTTTTTTTAAAAATCTTGCGATAAGTCCATAATTTGATCCATCAATTATTGCTAGATTTATATTATGATTCTCAATAATTTTTTTTAGTTCAAATAATTTTTTAAATGTTATTCCGTCAATATGTCCAAAAAAAAAGTTTAAAATCTTTCTGATCAAGGGTATTTCTTCAGTGCGCATCTGATATGTAGAAAGCTCGTAATCATTTTGTAAGCATATATTCCGTATTGCATGATATATATTTTTATTTAATTGCTCTCTACCGCCCTTTGGGTTGTCAGCTAATTCTTTAGTAATAAGAAGTATTTTTTTCAAAAGTTATTGTCGTATGTTTGGAAAATTACTACAGTACCAACGGTAAGCATCTTCAAGTCCATCTCTTAGCTTGATTGTAGGCTTCCATCCTAGTGAATTTATTATCTTACTACTGAGAGTCTTTCTCATAACACCATCGGGATAGCCGTCATCAAAAGTAATTAGGCCTTCATAGTTAGAGATTTTTTTTAATAGGCTACACAAATCATAAATAGTTATCTCTTCAGCCGAACCAACATTTAAATGAGTTACCTTATGAGAAGTTAATAGTTTTTTGTAATCTATCTGATCAAGACCAATTATCTTGAATGATGCAGAAGCAAGATCATCAACATGTAAAAATTCTCTGACAGCATTCCCTGTACCCCAAATCTTAATTTCTTTTTTTGAGTTCTTAACACCATCATAAAATTTACTTATAAGTGCAGGAATTACATGGGAGTTATTTTTTTGGTAGTTATCATTAATCCCATACAGATTTGTTGGCATAAGCACTCGAAAGTCACACCCATATTGTTCAGCATATTTATTACATTGAGTAATTGCAGCTATTTTTGAAATTGAGTACGCATAATTTGTTTCTTCAAGCTCTCCTTTCATTAAACTAGATTCCTCTATTGGTACTTCTGAATCTTTAGGATAAATACAAGAGGACCCGAAAAATAAAAGCTTTGAGATATTAAATCGTCTAGAGGCTTCAAAAATATTTGAGTTAATTTGTAGATTTTGAGTAATAAAATCTGCAGGAAAATCAATGTTTGCTTTAATACCTCCAACTTTTGCAGCTGCATGAAAGACTAAGTCAATTTTATGATTATTAAAATAATCTAAAACATCATTTTGATTTTCAAGATTTAATTCTTTTTTATCCGGTGAAAGTATCTTTTTTTCATTAAAAGAGGATATTCCCCTAATCTTCCTATGAATTGCAGAGCCTAGCATACCAGAAGACCCAGTAATTAAAATTGACATAACATCACTTACTACTTTTCCTTATCTCTATGCATGTCTAACACAGACTCTAAGTTTGCCTCATGAATATCATTCTGAATCATTTCTTTAATAAGCTCTGTAAAAGAAATTTTAGGCTTCCAACCCAGAATATCTTTTGCTTTCTTAAAATCACCTTGCAAAGAATCAGTTTCAGTTGGTCTTAGATATTTTTTATCAATTCTGATGATGACATCCCCAATATTTATAAATTTGTTGTTTTTAGGTGACTTAACAACAGTTCCAATTTCTGCACTGCCCGAGCCAGAAAATTTAATTTCGATACTAAGAATCTTACATGCCGTATTAATAAGCTCTCTTACAGAATATTGTTTTCCAGTAGCAATGATAAAATCGTCAGGGTTAGTCTGTTGCAACATTAACCATTGCATTCTTACAAAATCTTTTGCATGACCCCAATCTCTTTTTGAATCCAAATTTCCAACATACAGACACTTCTCAGTTCCTAAAGTAATATTTACAAGTGTTCTTGTAACTTTTCTTGTGATAAATGTTTTACCTCTTCTTGGTGATTCATGATTAAATAAAATTCCATTGCATGCGAACATCCCATAAGCCTCTCGATAATTAATTGTGATCCAATATGCAAATAATTTAGATATAGCGTATGGAGATCTTGGATAAAATTTAGATTTTTCTGATTGAGGAAAATCTTCTGTATTTCCAAAGATTTCTGATGTTGATGCTTGATAAAACTTTACTTTTTTTTCTAAGTTAAGAGATTTTATCGATTCTAAGATTCTCAGAGTGCCAAGCGCATTTACATCTGAACTGTAAATTGGTTGCTCAAAACTAACACCTACATGCGACTGAGCACCCAAATTATAAATTTCATTTGGTTGCACATAATTTATTATTTTAGATAATGAAGATGAGTCTAATAGATCTCCATAGTGAAGGAACAATTTTTTATTTTCAGAAAATGGTCCTTCATAAACATGTTCAAGTCTGTGAGTATTAAAATTTGAACTTCTTCTAATTATCCCATGTACCTCATAACCTTTGGTCAAGAGTAACTCAGTTAGATAAGACCCATCTTGTCCAGTAATACCAGTAATTATGGCTTTCTTAGATTTCATCTTTATAAGATATTATGAAATTTTTGATAAACTTTGAAATTTTGCATTTGTTTTAATAAGCTGATTATAACTTCCACTGTCAACAATCTTTCCGGCCTCAATAAAATAAATCATATCGCATTCTTTTATAGTGTTTAGTCTATGAGCAATAATTATAACTGTAATATTAGAGGCAATCTTATGAATTGATTGCATGATCTTTTGCTCTGTTAACCCATCAAGTGCACTCGTAGCCTCATCTAATACAAGTATTTTTGGTTGCCTATACAATGCACGAGCTATAGCTATTCTTTGACGCTGACCACCGGAAAGTTGCACTCCCTTCTCTCCAACCATTGTTTCAAGCCCATCAGGTAATGAATCAATAAAATCTTGAAGTTGAGATTGATTTACACAGTTATTTATTTTTACTTCGTCAATATCATCATTATCTAGACCAAAAGCAATATTATTCTTAATTGTATTGTCTGATAAAAATATTGACTGTGGGACATACCCAACCATTGATTGTAGTATGTATGCATTATCTTTTTTGATAGTATTTTCTCCAAGCATCAAGCTACCTTCATTTGGTGTAAGTAGACCAAGAATTATGTCGATTAAAGTGGATTTTCCAGAACCAGACGGTCCTGCAAAACCAATTAGATTATTTTCAGGAATTTCTAGAGATAAATTACTAATTACATTAGAGCTTTTGTTTGGATAGCTAAAGCTAACGTTATCAAGTTTTATTGCATATGGAACATTTTTTACGATTGTATTTGATGACGGGTTGCTCATTAAATTTGAATTAAAAATCTTTAAATCTTTACTTATACTATCTATAGCTGATTGAGAAAATTTTATACCAGAGAGGTAAAAGTAAATCTGCTGGAATGCAGGTATAAGCTTATAGCTTGCCATCGCAAACATTGAAAGTGTTGGTACTATTAATGAAAAGTTTTCTTTTGAAGCGATCATCAAAAATAAAATTAATAGTACCATTGTTCCAAATGCTAGTAGCTCAATCCAATATTTTGGAATGTCACTTAGAGTTTGTTGTGTGCCAACAGCATGGCCATAAATTAGACTTGAATTTCTAAAGCGGGCTTTGAATTGTTCAGCTCTATCCATTAGTAATATATCCTTAACGCCACCAAAACCTTCATTCATAGTTTTGATTCTAATATTTTGATGTTCGGTTAGTTTTTTACCATTCTGTCCAAGCTTATATTTAACAGATGAAAAAATTATGAAATAAACTAGTCCAAAAATTGTAAATCCAACAAGAGTTACTAAAAAATCGACTGATAGAAGAAATACGACAATAGAGAGTGAAATTACAATTTTTGCATTCATTATAAGTGCTGGTACGACTATTCCAGTTGTAACCCTAGAACACTCGCCGGCTATATTAGTTATCAGCTTGCTACTATTGTTTTGAGTATGAAAAAGCCAATTAGTAGATAAATAATAATCAAACAAATTTGATGAGATCTCTGCACCAATTTTTTGAGCAAAATGATAAATATACCTTAAGGATAATGTTGCAACTATTGCAGACACCAACAGTATACTAACTACCAAGCCCCCCATTAATACCAAAAAATCATCCCTGGAAGTTGCGTTTGTAAGAACATATAAATTTTTAAAAATTTCTTGCTCAATTGTCTGGGGATTTGATACAAGAGCCATAAATGGACCTATTGTTGCAATGCCAGCTACTTCAGTAAAAGCAGTAATGATAACGATTAATTGAATCTTCAAAATCCCAACTTTTTGATGTCGCTCTAAAACCTTGAAAACATCTGAAAACAGCTTAAACATATTTACTCAAGTTCCTAAATACCATTCTATTGACTCTTTAAGTCCCTCCTCAAGAGAGTATGCCGGACTATATCCAATTAATTTTTTTGCCTTTGATATATCAGCGAGAGAATTTTTTATATCTCCCGGTCGAAAATCTCTATGTACAGGTTGCAATTTATATAATTTTCCATTTTTTTCTAAAATTGAAACAATTAATTTAAATAGCCTATTTAAATCATTTGACTCTCCAAATGCTATGTTCATTACTTCACTGTTAGTAGAAATTTTATTTATTGACATTGCTGCAAGAATATTTGCTTCAACTGCATTTTTTATGTAGCAAAAATCTCGTGTAGTTGTTCCATCACCATTGATAAAAATTTCTTTATTGTTTATTGCAGATTCAATCCATAACGGTATGACTGCGGCGTATGCACCATGTGGATCCTGACGCTTCCCAAATACATTAAAATATCTTAATCCTATTGTCTTAATGCCATAGTGTTCTGAATATATTTTTGCATAAAGTTCATTTGCATACTTTGTAACAGCATATGGTGAGAGTGGAGTACCAATATTTTGCTCCTTTTTTGGTAATTCAGGATGGTCACCATATGTTGAGCTGCTTGCAGCATAAATAAATCCTTTAACATTCTTTTCCTTAGAAATAGTGAGAACATTTAGAAAACCAGAAATGTTTACTGCGTTCGAACGAATAGGATCATTAATGGATCGAGGCACTGAACCTAATGCTGCTTGGTGAAGAACGAAATCTATATTGTTAAAAACTGATTCTACTTGCTCATATTGATTGATATCAATCTCGTGGAACTCAAAATTATTCCATTGTTCTTCTGAAACCGAAAGCTTTACGTCATGAAGGTTGCTAGCATGTCCAGTTTCAAAGTTGTCAATACCTATAACATTCTGATTATTTAACAATAGAGTTTCCAGAATGTTTGAACCGATAAATCCAGCAACGCCAGTTATCAACCAATTATGTGATTGGTTTGATAGTTCAGTGAATTTTAAAGCATTCATAATCTCAAATCAGATTCATTTTTTTTAAAGACTGATTTTAGATCATAAATAACACCTGCTGGATTGAGCATAGATTTAATCTTTTTTACACCTATTTTGATAAATTCCTCATGGCCTACAGCAATCATAATCCCATCATACTTAGCATTAAAATCCAATTCCTTAAGCAGTGTAAATGAATCATAAAAGTCGTCTTTGACCCAAGGATCATAAACTTCAACAACAGATAGTTTATCTTGCATAACTTTAATCAAATCAAATACTTTTGAATTTCGCGTATCAGGACAGTTCTCTTTAAAAGTTAGCCCCAATAACAAAATTCTTAATTTCGCATTGTTAGAACCTTTTGAAGTAATAAGGTTCAAAAATTCTTCAGCAACATTTTTACTCATCGCATTATTCAACTCTCTACCAGCTAAGATAATTTTTGGATCATATCCTAATTCTTTAGATTTATGTGTTAAATAATAAGGATCTACGCCAATGCAATGTCCACCTACCAAACCTGGCTTGAAATCAAGAAAATTCCATTTAGTATTTGCAGCCTCAAGCACATCATAAGTATCGATATTTATTTTTTTAAAAATTAGAGATAGTTCATTTATCAGAGCGATATTTAGATCGCGTTGAGTATTTTCAATAACTTTTGCTGCCTCAGCAACTTTTATAGACGATGCTTTAAAAGTTCCAGCTGATATTATTGAACTATACATATCGTCAATAAAGGTTGCTGAACGCTCACTAGACCCTGAAGTGACCTTAACTATATTCTCTAATTTATGATCTCTATCGCCTGGATTAATTCTCTCAGGACTATAACCAATAAAAAAATCTTTATTGAATTCAAGCTCAGTACCTTTCTTCAAAATTGGAAGGCAAATTTCTTCTGTTGCTCCTGGAAAAACTGTTGATTCAAAAATAATATGTGAGCCAACTTGGATATATCTTGACACAATCTCAGATGCATTTATTAAATAGCTCAAATCGGGATTATTATATTTGTCAATTGGCGTTGGGACTGTAATGATAAATTGCTTTGCGTTGCAAAGATCTTCTTGATTGTTTGTAAATAAGATATTGTCTATAGAGGCCAAAACAGAAGCAGGCACTTCATTTGTTTTGTCATGATTATTTTCAAGTTCCTTGATTCTGTTTAAATTTAAATCAAAGCCTATTACATCATACTTTTTTGAAAACCCTACTGCTAATGGGAGTCCAACATAACCTAATCCAATTATTGCAATCTTACCTACAGTATTTTTCATCAAGGAAATCTATAATCTAGGCAGATATTTTTTCTGATAATGTCGAAGCAAAATAAAAATTATTCCTAAAATGAGGCCGATTATTGTCCCATACATTAAAATTGCACGCCTGTTTGGAGAGTACCTTTCCTCTGGCAAGAAGGGGCTATCAAGCGGATCAACAAGATAATTTTCTTTCACTTTTGCCAAAGTTTGTTTTTTTAACTGAGCTTCGATAAGAGAGCTTATTGATAACTTCACATTATCTTGAAAAGTCTCATCTAGTTTTGAGTATAGATAGTCAAGTGACTTATTTGCTTCATCCAAATCACGTTGCCTTGCAAAATCATTTAGTTCTTTTATTACTGTATTAAGTATTTTCTTTGCAAAGATTGGTGATTCATGCGAGGCGTTTAAATAAATAAATCCATTTACTTTATCAAGACGAACATTAATTGTCCCCAAATATGCTAAATATGCAGTATTAAAGGAAGGCTTCTCACGAATCCAAACTTTTTTCTCTATGTCATACCTTTTTAAATCAAGATTATCTTTCTTCCTACTAGAATCATAGTTTTTAAATGCAAGCAAGTAACCTAAAACATCTGGATTATTGTCAATAATCTTTAGCACTAAATCCCTTGAAGTCATTAGAGTTAAGGCCTTTGATGAGTCAGATTTGTCATCCTTCAATTTAATGCCTGCAAGCTGTAAACCACCGCCTGCAGAGGAACCGCCGCCAGAAATCTTTGAAGACACTTCAAGTATGGTAGAAGATCTCCATATTTCTGGTTGAAAGAATGAATATATGACTGAACTTATAGCAAAAAATAATATAACAACAATTAAATTAAAAAAATTTTCACGCAAGACATTGAAAAGCTCAACAACATTAATTTCATCATTATGTGGGTTATTTTGATCCATATTTATCTCTGGTAAATAAGTAATTATAAACCATGGAGGCTGAAGCCGGAATCGAACCGGCGTACACGGCTTTGCAGGCCGCTGCATAACCACTCTGCCATCCAGCCAAGCATTTCATTATATATTTTTTCATGCGTTGGTTATATCTTTAGCACTTTCTTTGTGTAGTCTATACCTGTTTTAATTGTAATAAGCATACATAAAAAAAGTGTTACATTTGCGACAAGTATCCCGAGATTAAAGTTCAATGAAAATGACACGAAATACAAAAATAATGTCATAAATTGCAAAGAGGTTTTAACTTTTGCTAAATATGTTACAGACATTAAATCTGAAATCTGATTTCTTGCAGCAAAATCTCGAAGAGCAGACACCCAGAACTCTCTGGCTAAGATGAGAAGAGATATGAGTCCAACATATGGATCTTGTAAATATAAAGTAATTGCGAATAAAGAAAAGAGTAATAATATCTTATCTGCAATTGGATCTAGAATTGCACCGAAATCACTTGTTAAATCATATCTCCTAGCAAGCCAACCATCGAGATAATCACTAACTGATGCAATGAAAAAAAGTATGAGAGTTAAGATAAAGTTATTGAAAACTACAAGCCCGATAAAAATAACTGGCGCTAAGAGCAATCTTGACAATGTTATAAGTAAAATAAGTTGTTTCATTAAATTATTTTAAATTAATTGCATTAAAGTTTTGCTTCACAAATTGCAGTTGCAACTTTCCTTGAAATTCCTCTTATTTGCATTAGTTCATCAACATTTTTTATTCCAATTGCTTTTGTCGAGCCAAATTTGTTAATTAATCTTCTTTTTAAAATTGGACCTATGCCTTCTATTTTATCAAGACGTGAGGATTTTACAGAATTAAGTTTTGACTGTCGGTTTGCTTTGATAGCAAATCTATGAGCTTCATCTCTAGCTTTTATTAAAAATTGATAAATATTAGAGTCTTTATGAAGTTGGATAATTCCATCCTCTGAATGAATTGTTTCAGTTTGTCTCACTCTTTTCATACCTTTGCTAATTGATAGAAATTTAGTTCTTCCTACATTACCAAATGTATTTAATGCAGCATTTAAATGATTTTTACCACCATCAATTAGTAAAACATCTGGGGCATCTTTATTTTTTAGCCTTCTCTCTAATACATGTTTAATGCTATTGATATCATCACCACCAATACTTTCTGGTATTTTATAAATTCTATACTTAGATTTTTTGAAGCCTGACTTATCCAAATGTATAATTGCGCCTCTAGCATGAGAAGAACTATGGTGGCTGATATCTAAGCACTCAACAGATAAATCATTTTTTCTTTTAAACAGTTTTGCAAGCTCGATAATATGCTCCTCAAAAGGTAATTTTTTAAATATTCTTTCGTTCATAACCTGATTGGCATTTAGCTTTGCAAGCGATATAAAAGCCTTTGAACCTTTAATGCCACTTGAAACGATTTTGAGATTAGAACCGAATTTTTTATTTATTGCAGACTGAATTAAGTTCTTATTTTTGATCTGATTAAGAATTATTAATCTATCTGGAAGTTGACTCCGTGAGAAGTACCTATTAAAAATGGTCCTTTGTGCTAATTCATCAATCTCATTGGTATGGTTCTTTTTGAATGATTGAGTCCAAGTAGACTGA
>MDSZ01152184.1_pt1 | contig 38287 bp, 35 predicted proteins | sample 811201 | NCBI WGS metagenome assembly MDSZ01 (sample SAMN05326647, study PRJNA326480) | marine metagenome | isolation source: seawater | place: Indian Ocean: North | collected 2010
CTGGTCTATTTGGAGCTCCTTGCCTATTAAAATTGCCTGGCCTATTAGATCCTCCTGGCCTATCAGGCGCTCCAGGTCTATTAGGTGCTCCTGGTCTATTTGGAGCTCCTTGCCTATTCAAATTGCCTGGCCTATTAGATCCTCCTGGTCTATTGGGTGTCCCTAGTCTATTGGGCGCTCCTGGTCTAATTGGTTCACCTTGCTTATTAAAGTTTGGTCTATTGGGTTCGCTTTTTATATTAGGTGTAGTTGGTCTATTTTCTGAAACACTATTTGATGGTGAAGGAAGACCATTATTTCTGGTTTTTCTAAATTCTCCATTTTTATCAGTTGAGGACTGATTCGTTTTTAAGTTTTCTTTGCGAATTGGTGCTCCTACCAACTCGGGTTTGTTCGGTCTTACTGTTTTAGGTTTAGAGCTTACAGGATTGCTTGTTTTAATTGAATTATTATCAGTTTTATTGAGTTTTTGATTTGGTAAATTATTTTTCCTGCTAGTTGACAATTCTTGGGTGGATCTATTTACATTTATAGGCTTTTCAATGAGTTGAATCTTGGGAATGGGGGCTCGCGGGGGTTGATTTACTTTGTTGGGTGGAAGCGGATTGTTATTTAATTTTAATTCATTTTTAAATGTTTTATTTGATCCAGTATCTGCTTTTGGCTTTTGAGATTTTTTTGTTGATACTATTTGAGGAGGGTTTAAACGATCTTTTTTTGTAGAATTATTACTTTGTTTTACATCAATATTTGTTGCAGCTGATTGATTTAAGGATTTAACTGACTCATCTTTTTTTGATGCTTTGCTCACTGCCAATATGTTCTTCCCATTTTTTTGTGGATTGCCTAAATGATTTTTTATCTTTTTTGCATCAACAAGACTGATAGAGCTACTATGATTTTTCGCTGATATAGAAAGCTTTTGAGCTGCATCAAGTATGTCCTTATTTTCCAGATTTAAATCTCTGGAAAGTTCATAAATTCTGATTTTATCGCTGATAGTCATTGAGTTGTAATTGTACCCTTGTTTGAAGAAACAGGAGTGTTTATTTAATTATATTCCCTTTTGGGATAGTTATTTGTAGTTTTGAATTTCCATTTCAAAAATCTCATAAAATTTGGGATCAATGTGAGCTTTTAGAGCCTTCTGAATTCTTTTCTTAATCTTTGAATCACTTACACATTTTTGTCTTTTGCATATGTAAGCTGAGCGACCCATCCCTTCATTAATTAAAAAACCAAGATTATGATCCTTTGTAACTTTTATTAGACTGTCCCTATCAAAATTTTGTTTGCAGGAAATACATCTTCTAATAACGGGATTTTTGTTTATCACCGTGTTTCCCCCTCAGAAGTAATAGTCTCACTTTCTACAGAATCATCAAACTCTTCATCATCCTCTGGCAAAGGATAGAGTTCTCGTAAACGAGCATCTTCTTCAGCTCGTGCTGCTTGTTCAGCAGCTAATTTTTCTTCTGCTTCTTTTTGCAAATTTTCTTCGTCTTCTCTTTGTGAAATAAGCTCTGCTACAGCTGAGTCTTCAGCATCTTGATCATACTCATGGGAATTTTTGACGTCTATCTTCCACCCTGTTAGTCTTGCTGCAAGCCTAACGTTTTGCCCTTCTCTTCCAATAGCAAGACTTAATTGATCTGGGGGAACGAGAACATGTGCATGTTGTCCTTCGGGATCAACTAGCCTAACAACATCAACTTTGGCAGGACTCAAGGAATTTAAAATATATTGCACTGGATCAGGTGACCACTTGATGACATCTATTTTTTCTCCTCTAAGTTCATTTACAACTTGTTGTATTCGTGCTCCTCTTGCTCCAATACATGCTCCAACTGGATCAACTTCCCTTTCTATACTATCTACAGCAACTTTTGTCCTTGGACCAACTGCCCTTGAGGGTGGATTGGCTTCTCTTGAAACTGCAACTATCTTAACAGCACCTTCTTGTATCTCGGGAACTTCGTTTTCAAAAAGATAAACTACCAGACCTGCATTTGCTCTGCTAACAAATAACTGAGGCCCTTTCCTGGCAATTTCACTAACTTCTTTTAAGAACACCTTAAAAGTTGCATTAGCTCTATAGTTATCGTTTGGTAGTTGATCTCTTTTTGGTAACTCAGCTTCTACTTCAGGTCTACCTATACCAGAACTGACTGCCATAATGACTGACTGCCTTTCAAATCTAATAACACGAGCGGTTAGTACTGGATCTTCCAGATCAGCAAATTCTTCCTGTATCATTTTTCTTTGCTGATCTCTGAGCTTCTGAGCAAGCACTTGCTTTGTTGTGGAGGCAGCCATTCGACCAAAATCTTCTTTTTCAGGAGTTACATCAAGTACTACAGTGTCTCCAATTTGAGCGTCATCTGCAACTTGCTGAACCTCAGCTAAAGATATTTGATGATCTTCACTCTCAACTTCCTCTACTATTATTTTGCTAGCTAGAATCCTGTATCCTTCGTCATCTAAGTCTAGTCCAACATCAAAATTACTAAAATAGTCATCATCAAATGGGTCGTCTTTTGTTCCGATGTAAAAGGTTCTTCTATACTTTTCGTATCCTTTTAGCAAGGCTTCACGAAGAGCTACTTCGACAATCTGAGGAGGTAATTTTTTTTCCTCACTAATGTCATCAATTAGATTGGATAAACCTGGGAGAATTACTAAAGCCATCTATGATGGGTAAATTGAATAATGTTAAACAAGACTAGTCCACTATTGTAGCAAGACTAACTCTCAATACTTCATTAAAGGGTATTTTCTTAATTTTACCTTTCATGTTGATAGCCAGATAATTTTTAGACTTTTCATAAAGCAAACCATTTAAATTTTTCAATTTTGATTGATTTGTGTTTAATTCAACATTAACTGGAAAACCTTTGAAAGTTTTGAAGTCTCTTTCTGAGGTTAATTCATCACTGACCCCTTGACTACTAATTTCTAAAACATATGTACAATTTAGAAGTTTCGAATCATCTATGGCATTGTCAACAGGCTCGTTAAAATTCGAGCAATCTTCGATAGTAATATCGCTCCCATCACTTTTTTTTAAAATTATCTGAATAGTTAATGGTTTTTGGTTTGTTAGCAAATTTAAACTGTCAACTTCAAGATCTGTTTTCGCTGCAATAGATCTGATTACCTTTTCAAGTTTTTCAATATTCTCTTTATTCAATTTTTACAAAAGAAACAATTTTATGTTAATTATAAACTCACTGAAAACAAAAAAAATCTTTTGTGTTTTACTGAATAAAAATATGATCCCCAACATTTAATTCCATTAAATTTTATATATGATTTACAAAGCTTAAAAAAAAAATGAAATCTCAAATTAATAAAACATTATTTTTAATACTTTCTTTTTCAGTTTTTTTTATAAATTTCTATCCTGCTTCTAAAGTTTTATCTTTAACTTCTTCAGCGAGTAAGAATTTTGTATCTGATGCAGTGAGAGATGTCGCGCCAGCTGTTGTTAGGATTGACACAGAAAGGTCTATAGAGAGACAACAATTCGACCCGACTTTGTTAGATCCACTTCTTAGAGATCTGCTTGGAGAACAAGGTTTTGCCCCAGAAAGGGAGAGAGGGCAAGGCTCAGGTGTGATTATTGATGAAGATGGTTTAGTTTTAACCAATGCGCATGTTGTAGATAGAGTTGATGAAGTATTAATAACACTGGCTGATGGAACTACTTGCGATGGCGAAGTCTTAGGCACGGATTTAATTACTGATATAGCTTTGGTTAAATTCAAGGAAAATATCAGATCAAATTATGCTCCCCTTGGAGACTCCGAGACTGTTGAAGTCGGCGATTGGGCTATTGCCCTGGGAACTCCTTATGGCTTAGAAAAAACAGTCACTTTAGGAATTATTAGCAGTCTCCATAGAGATATTAATACTCTAGGTTTTTCGGATAAGAGGCTTGATTTAATTCAAACAGATGCTGCCATTAATCCAGGTAACTCAGGAGGTCCTTTGATAAATGCTGATGGGGAGGTAATTGGTATCAATACATTAGTAAGGAGTGGTCCAGGAGCAGGACTGGGTTTTGCAATCCCTATTAATTTGGCAAGAAAAGTCTCTGATAAACTCTTACTTAATGGTGAGGTTATCCATCCTTATCTTGGGGTTCAGTTAATATCTTTAAATCCGAAAATTGCCAAAGAGCATAATAAAGATCCGAATTCAATGTTTCAATTACCTGAAAGAAATGGAGCTTTGATACAGTCAATTGTGCCAGATAGTCCTGCTGAAAGAGCAGGCTTACGAAGAGGTGACTTAGTTATAGGAGCAGAAGATGTCCTGATAAACGAACCTAAGACACTATTAGATGAGGTTGAAAAAGCAAAAATTGGCAAAAAATTCCCCCTAATCGTTTTAAGAAATAATCAGGAAATACAAGTAAATATTAAACCTGAGGCACTACCTGGTTTGACATAGTACACTATCTGAAATTTAATACTCTTGTACAAAATTAGAGAAGAATCTTGGATTTACAGACGCAAATGAAACAAGCAGTTGCTGATGCAGCTATTAAAGAGATAAAAGATGGTATGGTAGTTGGCCTTGGCTCTGGTTCTACTGCTGCTTTGATGATAGAAAGTCTTGCAGAGGTTATTACAAATAAAACACTCAAAAACATTAAAGGAGTACCAACTTCATTTCAGTCAGAAGTCCTAGCTCTTAAATTAGGTATCCCTTTGATAGATTTGGCTTCAGTAGATCAGATAGATCTGGCTATTGATGGAGCCGATGAGGTTGATCCAGGATTTCAGCTAATTAAAGGTGGTGGAGCCTGCCATGTTAGAGAGAAATTGGTAGCTTCTAAAGCAAAAAAGTTGTTAATAGTCGTAGATGAAACAAAATTAGTCAAGAATTTAAATTTAGTTTTCCCACTTCCCGTTGAAGTTCTACCATCAGCATGGAAGCAGGTTCAAGAAATTATTCAAGAGATGAAGGCAACTTCTCAATTAAGGATGGCTACCAAAAAAGCTGGTCCTGTTGTGACCGATCAAGGAAATTTAATTCTTGACATTTTGTTCAATGATGGGATCTCTGATCCAAAACTAATAGAAAGTAATTTGAATAATATTCCAGGCGTTCTTGAAAATGGTCTTTTTGTTGATCTGACAGATCGTGTTTTGGTAGGGAAAATTCAAAATGGACTTCCAATAGTAGATTCTCTAGTAAAAGAAGTTTAATGTTTGAATCTGAGTTTTACTGATTCAGCATGACTATAAAGCCCTTCGCTGTTAGCAAGGTTTATAATATCGTTTTTGTTTCTAAGTAGGCTTTCTTCGTTAAATTCTATTATTGATGTGTTTTTCATAAATGTTTCGACTCCCAGAGCCCCGCTAAATCTGGCATTCCCAGAGGTTGGTAAAGTGTGATTTGGTCCAGCTAAATAATCTCCTACTGCTTCTGGAGTCCATTTGCCAATAAAAATAGCTCCTGCATTTTCAATTTTATCTATAATGTTTTTGGGGTTGTTAGTTATTAATTCTAGATGTTCAGGAGCAAATTGATTACTCAAAGTAATGCACTTATCAATATTTTCGCAGATTGCTATTAGCCCCCAATCTTTGATCGATTTTTTGCATATTTCTTTTCTTGGGTGGTTTTCTAGTTGTCTGTAAATTTCGTCATTAACAGCTTGAGCCTGGACACTTGAAGTTGTAAGTAGGATTGCAGATGCTAATGTATCATGCTCTGCCTGGGCTAGTAAGTCTGAGGCTAACTGATCACTTTTTGCAGAGTTATCGGCAATGATGAGTATTTCACTCGGCCCTGCCAATGAATCTATCCCAGTAGATCCATAAATTAATTTTTTAGCTGTAGTGACGTAAATATTGCCAGGTCCAGAAATGACATCAACCTTGTTAATTGATTTAGTACCAAATGCTAATGCTCCTATTGCTTGAGCACCGCCTACTCTAAAAACTTTTGATACGCCAGCTAGGTAGGCTGCTGCCAGAACAGTTTTGTTGATTTTACCTTCTTTATTGGCTGGGGATACCATTATGATCTCTTGAACCCCTGCAACCTTGGCTGGAATAGCATTCATTAAAACTGTACTCGGGTAGGCAGCTCTACCACCAGGGACATATATTCCTGCTTTGCTTACTGGTAACCATCGTCTTTGTACACAATCTCCACTTGAACTTTTAATTGAGAATGATTGAGGTACTTGTTTTTGATGAAATGATTCAATTCGTAGTTTTGCATTCTCCAATGATTTTTTTAAATCTATATTTGTAGATTGCCAGGCATCTTCAAGTTCTTTTTGACATATTTGTAGAGACTTTGCTTTGAAACCGTCATATTCATAATTGTATTTAATTAAAGCCTCATCCCCGTTGATTTTTACGTCATCTAAAATTTTTCTAACGAGAGAATTTATATCATCATTATTGTCATAGTTTGTTCTTTCAGAAATTCTCCTCAATTCAACAATAGATTCAGTTTCGTTGTTTAAAATTTTCATTTTTCTATAACTTGTGAGAAAATGCTATTTGATTAAACTCAATTGTTCAATATATTTTAGTTGTTGATATTTTGTCGAATGATTTGTTATATTATAAGATTATAAATTAATGCATTTACTGTGGCAAATACAAAATCAGCTAAAAAGAGAATTCTGGTTGCGGAGAGAAATCGTTTGGTAAATAGGTCTTATAAATCCACAGTTAGAACATTGATCAAGAAGACCATAATCAATTGCGAAAATTACAAAAAAGATCCAAACGATGAAAACAAAAATTTAGTCACTGAAAGTTTAAATCAGGCATATAGTCTAATTGATAAGGCAGTTAAAAAAAATGTTCTTCATAAAAATAACGGTGCTAACAAAAAATCTAGGATCAATAATTTTGTAAAAAAGACTTTAGAATAATTTTCAAGGTATTTAAATATTTATTAAATGTCAGTCAACGCACTTATAGATTCTCATTGCCATTTGATATTTGAAAATTTTGCTGAGGATATTGATGACGTAGCAGACAGATGGCGTGATAAGGGGGTTAAAAAACTACTTCATGCGTGTGTTGAATTTTCTGAAATACCAAAAATAAAAAAGATTTCCAATAAATTTTCTGAAGTATTTTATTCTGTTGGGTTGCATCCCCTTGATTCTGAAAAATGGGATTCAAATTCTAAGTCTATTTTGAAAAATGCCGCTCAAGATGATAGTAGGGTTGTTGCTATTGGTGAGTTAGGTTTAGATTTATTTAAAAATGATAATTTAGATAATCAACTGTTAGCGCTTTTGCCACAATTTGAGCTTGCCGTTGAATTAGATTTACCAGTCATAATTCACTGCAGAGATGCTGCCAAAGAAATGATTCATTTATGCAGCCGACTATCAAAAGAAAACATTTGTCCAAAGGGTGTTTTGCATTGCTGGAGTGGTACGCCAGATCAAATGAAAGCATTTCTTGATTTGGGATTTTATATAAGCTTTAGCGGAATAGTTACTTTCCCAAAAGCTAAGGAAATTCATGATTGTGCAAAATTAGTTCCTAGCAATAGATATTTAATTGAGACAGATTCGCCTTTTTTGGCTCCAGTACCCCATAGAGGAAAAAGAAATGAACCTGCTTATGTAGAAAGCGTTGCAAAATCGATTGCCACAATAAGGGGTTGCGGAATTGATACTATTGCTAGTGAATCAACTAAGAATGCTGAAGATTTGTTTAAATTTGACTTGGTAGAATGACCTTTGGTCTGCTAGTATAAAAAATTACTGGCAAATTTACTTAATTTTCATGAGTTTTTAGAGCATATTTTTTTTAAATCCTTATTCATCTCGAATATAACTTTTAAAAATTATGAAAAATTGCTAAAAACGATTGAGTTAAATTAGTAAATTTTTAGGTAAGAATCTTACATCAACCCCGATTTTCTTGGATGAGCAGTAGCGCTTTACAAGTAGCTAAAACAGTTACTTACTTACCAGATTTAGTAGAGGTACAGAGAGCAAGTTTTAAATGGTTTTTGGAAAAAGGTTTAATTGAAGAATTACAAAACTTTTCTCCAATTACTGATTACACAGGTAAATTAGAACTTCATTTTATTGGCGAAGAATATAGATTAAAAAGGCCTAGGCACGATGTGGAAGAGGCTAAAAGAAGAGATGCTACGTTCGCCTCTCAAATGTATGTCACCTGTAGACTTATCAATAAAGAAACAGGAGAGATTAAGGAACAAGAAGTTTTCATCGGAGAATTGCCATTAATGACCGAGAGGGGAACCTTCATAATTAATGGTGCCGAGAGAGTAATTGTAAATCAAATAGTAAGAAGTCCAGGGGTATATTTTAAAGATGAACAAGATAAGAATGGGAGGAGAACCTATAATGCGAGTGTTATACCTAACCGTGGCGCATGGTTGAAATTTGAGACTGATAAGAATAACTTGTTACACGTTAGAGTTGACAAAACAAGAAAAATCAATGCTCATGTATTAATGAGAGCTATGGGTTTGTCTGATAATGATGTCATTGATAAGCTTAGGCATCCAGAATTCTATAAGAGCTCAATTGATGCAGCTAATGAAGAAGGAATAAATTCTGAGGATCAAGCTTTACTTGAGCTTTACAAGAAATTAAGACCAGGAGAACCTCCTTCAGTTTCTGGAGGGCAGCAACTTTTACATAGCAGGTTTTTTGACCCTAAGAGATATGATCTGGGTCGAGTTGGTAGATACAAAATCAACAAAAAATTAAGGCTAACAGTGCCAGATAACGTGAGAACACTAACACATGAAGATGTTCTGTCTTCAATAGATTACTTAATTAATCTGGAACTTGATATTGGAGGTGCAAGCTTAGATGATATTGATCATTTAGGTAATAGACGTGTAAGGTCTGTTGGAGAACTGTTGCAAAATCAAGTCAGAGTTGGACTAAACCGATTAGAGAGAATAATTAAGGAAAGAATGACTGTAGGGGAGACTGACTCTTTAACCCCAGCTCAGTTAGTAAACCCTAAACCTCTTGTAGCTGCCATAAAAGAGTTCTTTGGTTCAAGTCAACTCAGTCAATTCATGGATCAAACTAATCCTCTTGCAGAATTAACCCATAAAAGAAGAATTTCTGCTCTGGGTCCAGGCGGACTTACTAGGGAGAGAGCAGGATTCGCGGTCAGGGATATACATCCATCTCACTACGGAAGATTGTGCCCTATTGAAACTCCTGAAGGTCCTAATGCAGGATTAATTAATTCACTAGCAACGCATGCTCGGGTCAATGAGTATGGATTTATTGAGACACCCTTTTGGAAGGTTGATAAAGGCAGAGTAGTTAAGGAAGGCGATCCAATTTATTTGTCTGCAGACTTGGAAGATGAATGTAGAGTTGCTCCTGGTGATGTGGCTACCGATAGTGATGGTTCGATATTGTCTGATTTAATACCAGTGAGATATAGGCAGGATTTCGAGACAGTTCCGCCATTACAAGTTGATTTTGTTCAACTTTCTCCTGTTCAAGTTATTTCCGTCGCTACTTCTCTTATCCCATTTCTTGAACATGATGATGCCAATAGAGCTCTTATGGGATCCAATATGCAAAGACAAGCTGTTCCTTTGTTGAGACCTGAAAGACCATTGGTTGGAACAGGTTTAGAGTCTCAAGTTGCACGAGATTCAGGTATGGTTCCAATCACAAAGGTTAATGGCACAGTTACTTATGTTGATGCGAATGAAATTGTTGTTAAAGATGATGATGGTAATGAACATTTTCATTATCTACAAAAATATCAAAGATCCAATCAAGACACTTGCTTGAATCAAAGACCAATTGTCTCGAATGGAGACAAAGTTATCTCAGGCCAAGTTCTTGCAGATGGATCTGCTTGTGAGGGTGGCGAAATAGCCCTTGGCCAGAATGTTTTAATAGCCTATATGCCTTGGGAAGGCTATAACTATGAGGATGCAATCCTTGTGAGTGAGAGGTTGGTTACTGATGATTTATATACTTCTGTTCATATTGAGAAATACGAAATAGAAGCCAGACAAACAAAGCTTGGACCTGAGGAAATAACTAGGGAAATTCCAAATATTTCTGAAGAAAGCCTAAGTAATCTTGATGAGATGGGAATTATTAGAATTGGAGCTTTTGTTGAAAGTGGTGATATTTTAGTTGGCAAAGTAACCCCTAAAGGAGAGTCAGATCAACCTCCTGAGGAAAAGTTGTTGAGAGCCATCTTTGGAGAAAAAGCAAGAGATGTCAGAGATAATTCACTAAGAGTTCCAAATACAGAAAGAGGAAGAGTTGTTGACGTAAGAATATACACAAGAGAACAAGGAGATGAACTACCACCAGGAGCTAATATGGTAGTTAGGGTCTATGTTGCTCAGAGAAGGAAAATACAGGTTGGAGATAAAATGGCTGGTAGACATGGTAATAAGGGAATTATCAGCAGAATCCTGCCTAGAGAGGATATGCCTTATTTACCTGATGGCACTCCCGTTGATATTGTACTCAATCCTCTTGGTGTTCCTAGTAGAATGAATGTAGGCCAAGTGTTTGAGTTATTAATGGGATGGGCTGCATCTAACTTGAATTGTAGAGTCAAGGTAGTGCCTTTTGACGAAATGTATGGTCCTGAAAAATCGCATCAAACAGTTCAAGCATTTCTTCAAGAAGCTTCAAAGCAGCCTGGTAAGAATTGGGTATACAATCCTGATGATCCAGGAAAACTTGTGTTAATTGACGGTAGAACCGGAGAACCTTTTGATCAACCAGTTGCAGTTGGCTATTCCCATTTTCTTAAGTTAGTTCACTTGGTCGATGACAAAATTCATGCAAGATCTACTGGCCCTTACTCACTCGTTACTCAGCAACCCTTAGGCGGTAAAGCACAGCAAGGTGGACAAAGGCTTGGAGAGATGGAAGTTTGGGCGCTGGAGGCCTATGGAGCTGCTTACACCTTGCAAGAATTGTTAACTGTTAAATCAGATGATATGCAAGGCAGGAATGAAGCTTTAAATGCAATAGTCAAAGGTAAACCCATCCCAAGGCCAGGTACACCAGAGTCTTTCAAAGTTTTAATGAGAGAATTACAATCTCTTGGCCTTGACATATCTGTTTATACCGATGAAGGTAAAGAGGTTGACTTAATGCAGGATGTCAATCCAAGAAGAAATACTCCTTCAAGACCAACTTATGAGTCATTAGGGACTTCCGAATATGAGGAGGATTAAAGCTTTAAAAAAATTTACTAACATATTTTTATCATGACTAACAGCAACTTAAGAACTGAAAACCATTTTGATTACGTAAAAATTTCTCTAGCTTCACCTCAACGAATAATGGATTGGGGACAGAGAACGTTACCCAATGGTCAAATCGTTGGAGAGGTAACTAAGCCAGAAACTATTAATTATAGAACCTTAAAACCTGAGATGGATGGTTTATTCTGTGAAAAGATTTTTGGTCCTTCCAAAGACTGGGAATGCCATTGTGGTAAATATAAAAGAGTTAGACATAGAGGAATTGTCTGTGAAAGGTGTGGAGTTGAGGTAACAGAAAGTAGGGTAAGAAGACACAGGATGGGTTATATAAAGTTGGCTGCACCAGTTTCTCATGTTTGGTACTTAAAAGGTATTCCTAGTTATGTAGCAATTTTGCTTGATATGCCTCTCAGAGACGTCGAGCAAATTGTCTACTTCAATTGTTACGTTGTATTAGATGTTGGTGACCATCAAGATCTAAAATATAAACAACTACTAACAGAAGATGAATGGCTTGAGATCGAAGATGAAATATATGCTGAAGATTCAACAATTGAAAATGAGCCATATGTTGGAATTGGTGCAGAGGCTTTAAAACAATTACTAGAGGATCTAGATTTAGAAAAAATAGCTGAGCAACTGCGTGAAGAAATAACTCAGAGTAAAGGTCAAAAGAGAGCAAAACTCATAAAGAGACTGCGAGTAATAGATAATTTTATTGCAACTAATGCGCGACCTGAATGGATGGTTTTAGATGCAATTCCAGTCATTCCTCCTGATTTGAGACCAATGGTTCAACTGGATGGTGGCAGATTTGCTACTTCTGATCTAAATGATCTATACAGAAGGGTTATTAATAGGAATAATAGACTTGCTCGACTTCAAGAAATACTTGCACCTGAAATTATTGTAAGGAATGAAAAGAGAATGTTACAGGAAGCAGTTGATGCACTTGTCGATAATGGTAGGCGAGGGAGAACTGTAGTAGGGGCAAATAATAGAGCTCTAAAATCTCTTAGCGATATCATAGAAGGCAAACAAGGAAGATTTAGACAAAATCTCCTTGGTAAACGTGTTGATTACTCTGGAAGATCTGTTATTGTCGTAGGCCCTAAACTCAAAATGCATCAATGTGGACTTCCAAAAGAAATGGCCATAGAGCTTTTTCAGCCTTTTGTTATTCATAGATTGATTCGTCAGAATATTGTAAATAATATAAAAGCTGCGAAGAAATTAATTCAAAAAGCAGATGACGAAGTCATGCAAGTTTTACAAGAAGTTATTGAGGGTCATCCAATTCTACTGAACAGAGCTCCAACACTTCATCGCTTAGGTATACAGGCTTTTGAACCAAAGTTGGTTGGAGGTAGGGCAATACAACTTCATCCTTTGGTCTGCCCTGCATTTAATGCTGACTTTGATGGTGATCAGATGGCTGTGCATGTTCCCTTAGCTTTGGAATCTCAAACCGAGGCACGTATGTTAATGCTTGCAAGTAATAATATTCTCTCCCCTGCCACTGGAGAACCTATTGTTACCCCTTCTCAAGATATGGTCTTAGGATCCTATTACTTAACAGCCTTACAGCCTAATTACAAAAAGCCAGAATTTGGTATTAACTCAGCAACATTTGCTTCCTTAGAAGACGTTATTTTTGCTTATGAAGATAGAATATTAGGATTACATAATTGGGTATGGGTTAGATTTAACGGAGAGGTTGAAGATGAGGATGAATCCACTCAGCCAATTAAGACAAATGATCTGGAGGATGGATCACGGTTAGAAATCTGGAAGTATAGAAGAGATAGATTTGATTCAACTAACAATCTTGTCTCAAGATACATACTCACTACAGTTGGAAGAGTTGTTATGAATCACACGATTATTGACTCCGTATCTCAAACTTAAACCCTTTAGAACAAATTTTCATCAATACTAAAAATCATGACATCAGCCAAACCAAGAAAAAATTCAAGAGTTCGCAAAAACTCAAAAGCCAGCAAAAAGGCTAATTCACTAATAATGCCAGCTTTGGCCAAAACCCCTTCCTCTTTCAAAAATAAGGTAATTGATAAGAGGGCATTGAAGAATCTTATTGCTTGGTCATATAAAACACATGGAACTGCCGTTACTTCTGCAATGGCTGATAATCTCAAAGATCTTGGCTTCAAATATGCAACTCAGGCAGCGGTATCTATCTCAGTTGATGATTTAAAAGTACCCGATGCTAAGCAAGACTTGATAGGAGAGGCTGAAGCTCAAATTACAGCTACAGAGGAGGATTATAGGCTTGGAGAAATCACCGAAGTTGAAAGACATACAAAAGTTATAGACACATGGACTGAAACCAATGAAAGATTGGTAGATGCTGTTAAAAATAATTTCAATAAAAATGACCCCCTCAATTCTGTTTGGATGATGGCAAACTCAGGCGCTAGAGGAAATATGTCTCAAGTTCGTCAACTTGTAGGCATGAGAGGTTTGATGGCTAATCCACAAGGTGAGATTATCGACTTACCTATAAGAACTAATTTCAGGGAAGGATTAACTGTCACCGAATACGTTATTTCTTCTTATGGAGCTCGTAAAGGGCTTGTGGATACTGCCCTTAGAACCGCTGATTCAGGCTATCTTACCAGAAGACTTGTTGATGTTGCCCAAGACGTAATTGTTAGAGAGGAAGATTGTGGAACTGAACGATGCATAACAATAGAGGCTGAGGACGGTAAGTTCGGTAGTAGGTTATTCGGAAGATTAAGTGCTAAGGACATATTAGATACTGAAGGAGAAATTTTAGTTACAAAAAATACGGCTCTTGATCCAGAAATAGTCAAGAACTTGGAGAATCATTCTATCTCTGAGGTTGCTATAAGATCTCCATTAACTTGTGAGGCAAACAGATCTGTTTGTAGAAAATGTTATGGTTGGGCTCTAGCACACAACCATTTAGTTGATTTAGGTGAGGCTGTAGGTATCATCGCAGCTCAATCTATTGGTGAACCAGGTACACAACTTACTATGAGAACTTTCCATACAGGAGGTGTATCAACTGCCGAAAGTGGTGTTGTCAGATCCAAAATAAAGGGAACTGTAGAATTCAGTTCTAAAGCAAAAGTTAGAGGCTACAGGACTCCACATGGAGTAGAAGCAAAGCAAGCAGAGGTTGACTTCCTATTGAAAATTTTGCCTGCTGAAGGAACTACAACTAAAGCTCAAAAAATTGAAGTTTCCAGTGGATCCCTACTTTTTGTAGATAACGGTCAAGAAGTTGAGTCTGATATTACAATTGCACAGATAACTACGGGGGCTATTAAAAAAAGTGTAGAGAAAGCTACCAAAGATGTTATTTGTGATTTAGCAGGACAAGTGAAATATGACAAAGTTATCCAACCTAAGGAAGTAGCTGATAGGCAAGGAAACGTAACTTTAAAAGCTCAAAGGCTTGGCAGATTATGGGTTCTAGCTGGAGATGTTTATAATTTGCCACCTAATGCAAAGCCAGTGATATCTTCTGGTGCAATAGTAAAAGAAGGTCAAGTTTTGGCGGAGGCTAGCCAATTTAGTGAATTTGGAGGCTTGGTTCGATTAAGGGAATCAATTGGAGATTCAAGGGAGGTGCAAATAGTCACCACTTCCATGACTCTAAAGGATTGTAATCTACAAGAAGAATCAACACACTCTGGAGAAATATGGCACTTAGAGTCGAAAGATGGTATTTCATATAGGCTAAATAGTGTTCCTGGGAGCAAAGTTAGTAGTGGTGAAATTATTGCTGATTTAGCTGATGATCGGTTTAGGACAAAAACAGGCGGATTAGTTAAATATTCTCCAGGATTAAGTGTGAAAAAAGCAAGGTCTGCTAAAAATGGTTTTGAAGTAAATCATGGAGGAACTTTGTTGTGGGTTCCTCAAGAAACTCATGAAATTAATAAAGATATTTCTCTCCTCATGATAGAGGATATGCAATGGATTGAAGCAGGCACTGAAGTAGTTAAAGATATCTTTAGTCAAACCTCTGGGATAGTAACAGTAACTCAGAAAAATGATATCTTGAGAGAAATAACAATACGCAATGGTACATTCCATGAGTGTAAAGATGAAGATGAACTGAATCGTTTTGATGAAGAGGGTACTTTAGTTAATCCTGGTGAGAAGATAATGGACGGTATTAAAAATGAAGAGATTCTTTTTGTCCAAAGAATAGAGACCCCAAAAACAAAAGGATTGCTTCTAAGAACTGTAGAAGAGTTTTCTATCCCAGATGAAGCTCAATTGCCCTCGCTTGAGCATATTAAGCAAGATCAGGGACCTAGTCTTGGGCTTAAAGCCATACAAAGAATCTGTTACAAGGATGGAGAACTTATAAAATCTGTTGAAGGTGTAGAACTTTTACGTACTCAATTGAGCTTAGAGACTTTTAATGCTACTCCACAAATGAGCGTTGATGTAGAGGTTATCAAAGATAGTAAAGAAAAAAATGTTAATAGATTAAATTTAGTAATTCTTGAATCGATATTAGTAAGAAGAGATACTATATCTGACTCTAGCCATGGCTCAACTCATACTGAATTACAAGTAAGTAATAATCAAAATGTTGTTGCTGGTGATGAAATAGCTACAACCCAGATTTTATGTAAAGAACAAGGGTTGGTTCACTTACCTTCACGTGAAGGAGATGAACCAATAAGAAGATTGATAGTTGAAAGAGAACAAGATAAATTAATAATTAACACCAAAAGTAAGCCAACTGTAAAAGTTGGTGAAAGGGTTGTTGATGGAAATTCTATAAGTAAAAATGAAAATGCAACATCATGTGGTGAAATTGAGGAGGTAGGTAACGATAGCGTTACTCTCCGTCTTGGAAGACCATATATGGTCTCACCTGATTCAGTACTTCATGTCAGAGATGGAGATTTAGTCCAAAGAGGTGATGGATTAGCCTTGTTAGTATTTGAGAGGCAGAAAACTGGTGATATTGTTCAAGGTTTGCCGCGAATCGAAGAATTACTGGAAGCAAGAAGGCCCCGAGATGCAGCTGTTTTATGTAAAAAATCTGGAGTTGCTCAAATTAAAGAGGGTAATGACGATGAATCAAAGTCTTTATCAGTTATAGAAAAGAATGATTATGTAAACGAATATCAGTTATTAATTGGTAAGAACATAATGGTGAGTGATGGGCAACAGGTTAGTGCAGGGGAACTTCTTACAGATGGCCCTATAAATCCACATGAATTATTAGAATGCTTTTTCGAAGATTTGAAAGATGAAAAACCTTTAATGGAAGCAGCTCAAGAGTCAATATCCAAGCTTCAGAGAAGAATGGTTAATGAAGTTCAGAATGTATATAAATCTCAAGGGGTAGCAATTGATGATAAACATATAGAAGTGATAGTCAGACAAATGACCAGTAAAGTAAGGGTTGAAGATGCTGGAGACACAACCCTTTTGCCTGGAGAATTAATTGAATTGCGTCAGGTAGAAGATACTAATCAAGCAATGTCAATCACAGGCGGAGCTCCTGCTGAGTTTACTCCTGTCCTATTAGGCATAACAAAAGCATCCCTCAATACTGATAGCTTTATATCCGCTGCTTCTTTCCAAGAAACCACAAGAGTTTTAACTGAAGCTGCCATAGAAGGTAAGTCAGATTGGCTCAGAGGACTTAAAGAAAATGTCATTATTGGTAGGCTAATTCCTGCTGGTACTGGATTCAGTGGCTTTGTTGAAGAACTTGCTTCAGAAGCAGGCCCACATCCTGATATTCTTGCTGAGGAGTCTGGAGGTTATAGAAGAGCTCAAAATCTTAGACCAGATTATACTGTTGATATGCCGGTATCAACTACAGTTAATTCATCTGCAATACTCGATGACCCTAGTGATGAAGATTTAGAAACTACTAGATCAAGGCATGGAATTGATCCCTCTTCCAGTAATTTTGCTGCTTTTGTAAGGCCAGATGCTGAAAATCAATTCTCTGAAGATCAATTGCCAGATCCTGCCGCACTAGAGGGACTTCAAGAAGAAGGCCTTCTAACGGATGAATAAAAGCTATCCTGAATATACTGAATTAAAAGAGAACTTTTATTGCAATGATTAAACCAGAAGTTGTTCCCAAAAGAAAATTACCTAAATATGGATTTCATTCTTATAACGAAAAACTGAATGGAAGACTTGCTATGATTGGCTTTGTTGCCTTATTACTCACGGAATTTATTCTCAAACATGGTCTACTTTCATCATACTAGTTATATACTTTGAAAAATCTATTAGGACGAAGCCTTAAGGATTTAGAGGAAATAGCATTAAATTTAGGCGCACCTTCTTTTAGGGGACGTCAAATTTATAGTTATTTGTACAGTGATAAAAAGAAATTTGATCATATTGATGATCTTAAGGTTTTACCTAAAGATTTTAGAAATAAGTTAAAAGTAGAAGGCTTTTTGATCGGTGGCCTTAAGTTGCAAGAAACAAAAATAGCTAATGATGGCACGCATAAGTTACTTTTATCTACAACTGATAATGAATATGTTGAAACAGTCGGTATACCAACTGATAAAAGACTTACTGCGTGTCTCTCCAGTCAAGTGGGTTGTCCTATGGATTGCAAATTCTGTGCAACTGGTAAAGATGGACTACAAAGATCTCTTAATGTAGGAGAAATTTTGGATCAAATTTTATTTATCCAGCAAGTGATGCACAAAAAAGTAACTAATATAGTTTTTATGGGTATGGGTGAACCTCTATTAAATTTGGATGAATTATTGAAAGCCATCAGATCTATAAATGAAGACCTTCATATCAGTCAAAGAAAAATCACTGTAAGCACTGTGGCAATACCCAAAAAAATACAACAATTATCCAATTTCTCCTTCGATAGATTAGGTAAATGTCAGTTCACCCTTGCAATAAGTCTTCATGCACCCAATCAGGAAATCAGGGAAAAAATAATACCAAGTGCAAAGAACTATCATGTGAAGAACATTATTGGAGATTGTAAAGAATTTGTTAATCAAACGAGAAGAAGAATAAGTTTTGAATATTTATTACTTAAAGATATTAATGATAAATTAGTGCATGCTGATCAATTGAGTTCCTTAATTAAAGGGTTTCAGTGTCATGTCAATTTAATTCAATACAACCCAATAGAAGAAGATCTATTTAGCCAATCTTCTGCAAAAGATGTAGAAAAATTTAGAGATAGATTAATCCAAAATGGAATTAATGTAAGTATTAGAAAAAGTAGAGGTTTAGAAAAAAATGCAGCTTGTGGACAATTAAGACAAAAATCGATTAAAAAATAATCAATTTTTAAAATTTAATTTTAAATTTGAATTAGACAGGTTAATATTAATTGAAAAGCATTTTATTTAATTGAGCTTTATTAGAACAAAAATTTTGCCACTTGCAATTGTTGGCCTTTTTGGATTCGCATTTTTTGCCGTTAGTGCAAGAATTTGGCTCCCTGGAGACATGATGGCACCTGCACCAATTAATTAATTAATTAATTCCAATATTTTCGATGGATAATAAAAAAGAATTACTCGATGAAAGTTTAGCAGACTTTGAAATTGATCCTGATGTATTGGCTAAAGAATTAGCTGTGGAACTTGAAGTTGATCCTCTTGAAGAGATAGATAATGATAATTTCTCCAACAGCAAATCAGATGCAAGTGCCGAATGCGATCAAGCATTAGATTTTTTAAAGGGAACAAGAGAAGAGAGAATTCAAGGCCTGAAAATTTTTTGTGAATATCGTGATAACAGATCATTCCCTTTGTTAATTCCGCTGCTTAATCAGCCATGTCCTGTTGAGAGAATGAGTGCTGTTTATGCACTGGGTAGGAACCCTTGTCCTGAGGCTGTTGAAAAGTTAGTTCATCTTCTTGAATCCGATGATAATGCTTATGTTAGAAGGGCTACTGCTTGGAGTTTAGCTAATTACGATAATCAGGTTGTCTTAAAACCATTGATTAATGCTCTCAAGAATGATGTTTCATCTGTGAGATTATGGGCTTCAAGTTCTCTAGCTGAGATTGGCTCTACATCAACTGAGAATGCTGAATTAGCTGCAAACCAACTTCTCATTAGTTTAAAAATAGATAATGAAACAGTCGTAAGAAGTAACTGTATATGGTCTCTTTGTAGGCTTTATCAAGTATTAAGTGATCCATTGCAGGAGCAATTTGTTGATGAGTGTACAAAAATTGCACTTTTTGATAGTGAACCATCTTTAATGGAAGAAGCGAAAACAGCACTTGATTCAATGGGAATGAAAGGTTTTTATAATTAAGATCCCCAAAAAATTTGTATTTTTATATAAAAAATATAAAAAAAATTAGTTTGTAACAACTGAATCCAAAAAAATTCGTTATTTTGTATAAAGTATATTAAATTATTAAATTTTAATGCCTCAAAGAACATTAAAATTCAGAATTCATCAAGATGGCCGAGTAGAAGAATCTGTAGAAGGATTTGAGGGGCATTCATGTAACGATGCTACTAAACTCTTAGAGGACTCTCTTGGTGAAGTCAAAGTCAAGAAAAAAAAATCAGAAGCTTTTGTAACTAACAAAGATTCCAAACTCACTCAACTACACAACCAAACTAATGTCTCATTTTAGTACTATAAAAACACAAATAAAAAAGATTGAACCTTTAATCTTGGCTTTGAACCATTTAGGGTATAGTCCCAATTTAGAGAAAAAAATTATAAAAGGTTATAGAGGAAAAAATACTGATGTTGATGTTAGTATCAATCTCCCTTCTAATACAAATGTCGGTTTTAAATGGGATAAAAATTCAAATTCTTATGAATTAGTAACTGATCTTGACTTATGGAAATATGAATTACCAGTTGAAAGATTTTTATCCAAAGTTAATCAAATGTATGCTTACCATACCATTATTAAAACTACTAGTCAGGATGGGTATCAGATTATTGAAGAAAAGAATCAAAATGATGGATCTATAGAACTAGTAGTATCTAAGTGGGAATCTTAAGCATTGGATACAAACCCTGCAAATGCATTTATACAATTTGAAGATAAGGATATAATTAATGGTTTTGAACCATGTCTAGGAGGAAAATTATCTGAAAAAGCTGTTTGGGTTGATGAAGCTTCTTGTATTGGATGTCAATACTGTGTACATGTTGCATCCAACACTTTTGTAGTTGATGAAAATCATGGTAGAAGCAGAGCGGTAAGACAAAATGGTAATACACCTGAAATAATTCAAGAAGCAATTGATACCTGTCCAGTTGATTGCATACATTGGGTTAAATTTGAAGACTTAGATAGATTAGATAAAAATTTAAATCGAGATAGTTTTCAATCTCTAGGTAAATTACCAAAAATATCAAAGCATTAACTGGCTATATGCGATTACCATGTAGGAGGTTTGGAAGAACTGAGCTAAATATGCCTCTACTATCACTGGGCGGCATGAGATTTCAAAAGAGTTGGTCACAATTAAATGAATCAGAAATTACAAAGAAAGATCAAATTAAAGTAGATTCTATTTTGGGTCTTGCAAATAAATATGGATTTGATCATATCGAGACTGCAAGACATTATGGAACTTCTGAATTGCAATTGGGTAAGGCATTTAAAAATGTTGGTAAACTAGCAAGAATTGTTCAGACTAAAATTCCCCCAAATCAAAATGTCAAAATATTTGAACAGGAATTAGTAAACAGTTTTGAACAATTGGGTATCAATAAGATTGATTTGGTCGCTATTCATGGAATAAATAATCATAAACATCTTATTCAAGCTATAAAACCTGATGGATGTATTGATGTTTTAAAGAAATGGCAAAGAAAAAATTTAATAGGCAATATTGGATTCTCGACACATGGTGATTCAGAACTAATTGAGGAAACAATTCGTTCTAATAAATTTGATTATGTTAATCTCCATTGGTATTTCATAAACCAACAGAATGCAAATGTTATAAAACTCGCCAAGAAATATGATTTGGGTGTTTTTTTGATTAGTCCTACTGATAAAGGAGGTCACTTACATACTCCATCAGAAAAACTTTTACAAATCTGTAATCCACTGCATCCAATAATTTTTAATGATCTCTTTTGTCTGATGAATCGAGATGTACATACTATTAGTGTAGGGATAGCTAAAGAAACTGATTTTGATTATCACTTAGAGGCTGTTTCATTATTACCTAAAGCAGACTTGATGGTTCCTAATATTATTAACAGATTTAGAAAGGAGGAGATAGATTGTCTGGGACTGGATTGGTATTCCAATTGTTATGCAAATCTACCTCACTGGAGAGAAACCCCCAGAAATATTAATTTACCTGTGTTGATTTGGTTATCTAATTTGTTTGAAGCTTGGGATATGCATAGTTTTGTAAAATCCAGATATCAGTTGTTAGGTAATGGAGGTCATTGGTTCCCTGGCTGCAATGCAAATGATTTGGATCTTCATGTCTCAGAGGGCGATTTGATTAATGTTTTGCAAGATCATATAAATCCCAATAAGGTAATTGAAAAATTAAGAATTCTGAAATCAAAATTTGGAGATGAGAGTTCTAAACGATTGTCAAGTAATTAAAATTAATTCCCCAAAGGATATTTGGCAGGCTTACCAATTTTTCGAGGATACTTATTTGGGCAGCTAGCTTCAGGTTTTACCTGAATAACATTTCTTACCCCTTTATTCGCTGGTAAATCTATTGTCTGAGAATGATTAATGTATCCTTTTAAGATTTTCAAAGACTTCTCAAGTTTAGTCTGATCCTCAGCATTCCATCTGCCACAATACAAAATTCCTGTTCCTGTTTTATTTAGTATTGGCAATATATATTCCGCCACTTCAGAGGGGGAGCCAACTGCTCTTGCTGTTCCTATATCGAATTGATATCTGTAGTTAATTTTGTGAGCTAAATTTTCGATTCTGTCTTGAATTATAAAAATATTACTTTTTAGATCCATTTCATTTTTAATTATTTCAAGAGCGTCTGTTTTTTTTTTTGATGAATCTATTAAATAAACTTCAGAATTAGGGTGAGTTATAGCATAAGCTATTCCTGGGAAGCCGCAACCTGAACCTATATCTATAAATCTCTTTTTGTGATCAAACTCATTTCGGTTTTCATAGAAAGGCCAAAGGCTATCATAAACTTGAGATATCCAATAATCATCATCATTTATTAAACGAGTAAGATTTGTTATTTTATTCAATTTTTCAATTATTTTTTGAAGTTTTATAAAAAGCTCTATCTCATGGTGACTGAGATATTCTTTTAATTTATTTGATTGTTTTATTTGATGCATTTTCTACTCTGTTTTGAATTTTCCATAAAACATATTCTTCTATTTTAGAGTAGATTAAAATAGTTAACTAGCTTTAAAGATTTTGCCTGAAAAAAATTACTACAAGATTCTTGGAGTAAATAAGAAAGCTTCCAATAACGAAATAAGAAAGGCCTTTTGTAGACTAACTAAAGAATTACACCCAGATACTTCATCTCTCAATCAAGATGAAGCAAAATTAAAACTACAAATTGTTCTTGAAGCTTATGAAAATTTAAATAATGAGAACTTACGAACTATTCATGATAAAACAATAACCCCTCAGCCATCTAAATATGATTTTAAAAACTCACGTCTCTCTAACACATACAATTCAGATTCTAATCCTGCCAATTTAATTGGAAATAGAAGGCCTTTTTCTAATGGAGAAATGTTTTCATTATTTCTTTTAGTTTTGGTTATTTTTGTATGTTTATTTCTATCTTTATTGTTTGCGCAATTTGCGGGCAAAGAAATTGATTCAATACCTGTTTGGCTAATAAAATAAGTTAATTGATAACATTATGGTGAATTCTTCCAATATACCAATTAATCAATATTCTCTTCAGCAGTTAGAGAATTGGCTGCAAAGTCTAGGAGCTAAGAGAGATATCAAAGATCCATGCGTTTGGCACTTAAAAATATCTACCTGGGAAGCAACCATAAACTTTGAACAGGAAGATCTTAGTGTTGTTTGGTATTTTGAAGGTAAACTTACAAGAAGACTTTTCTCATATTGTATAAATAGGGAAGATGTTGAAAATGCTATTTTGCAAGGGCCATAATTATATATCTAATAATATTTCAGAAATTATGTCGTAGCTTTTTTCTAGTTGCTTTTCAGTAATGCACAAAGGTGGAAGTAAATAAATAATATTCCCTAAAGGTCTAATAAACAATCCTTTTTCTATTGCTTTTTCTTTTATTTGCTTGCCAATATTATTTAAATATCCAGAACCCATACCATTGTCTAATTCAAAGGCTGCAATTGTTCCGCAAACTCTTATTTTTTTTAAACGAGGATGATTTTCAATTTTACCTATATGCGAAAGATGCCTTTTATTAAATGAGATATAGCTGGCAGGATTTTCCTCTAATAGGTCTAAACTGGCATTAGCAGCAGCACAGCCAAGTGGATTTGCTGTAAAACTATGCCCATGCCAAAAGGTTTTTTGAGGTGAATCGCTTACAAAAGAGCTAAATATTTCTTCTTTGGATAATGTTATCCCCATTGGAAGAAAACCTCCAGTTAGTCCTTTAGAGATCGCTATTAGATCTGGTTGAATCGCGGCTTTTTGATATGCGAATAATTCGCCACATCTCCCAAAGCCTGTTAGAACCTCATCCGCTATCAAAAGAGAGTTATTATCCTTGACTGCTTCAGAAACTTTTTTGATAAATTCTGGTCTAACCATATTCATACCACCCGCCCCCTGCAGAATAGGCTCCATAATTACAGCTACAGTTGGTGTTTTTAAGAGGTCAGTGAGTTTTTCCAGTGCATATTTTTCTTTTTCTTCAATATTTTCATCATTAAACCAAGTTGCAGGCCAAGGAGACCTTTTTACTGGGAACATCAACTTTTCAAAGCTGGAATTAAAAATGTTTCGTTCCCCCAAAGCCATTGCGCCAAAAGTATCACCGTGGTAAGCACCATCGAAAGCAATTATTTGATGCCTTGTTTCATTTTGATTTTGCCACCATTGAAAAGCTATTTTTAATGCTACTTCAACCGCAGTAGATCCATTGTCTGAGAAAAATAGCCGCTCTAAATTAGTAACCTTGCTTAGCCGTTCGGATAATTTTTTTGCTTGTGGATGTAAGAAATCAGCAAAAATAATCTGTTCTAATTTGTTTGCTTGATATGCAATGGCATTTGCAATGTATTCATTACTATGCCCATGCAAAGTTACCCACCAACTACTAATTCCATCAATTAATTCTAGGCTTGGATTTTGAGTATAAATAATCGCATCTTTAGCATGACTCACTTCAATTTGAGGTGGGTTATTTCTTATCTGTGTAAATGGCGGCCAAATATTAGGGTGCCATTCTTGTTCGTAGTTAGTTGATTTGTGATTACTCATTTAATTTCTCTTGAAGTTTCTCTAATTTCCTCTTAATTTTTAGCTCTTGCCACAGTATATCTAAATACTTCTCATTAATATCTTTTAATTGAGGAAATTCAGCGATAACAGGTATCCCACTAAATTGTTCTAAAGTTTTAGGATTATCTAAATGTTTTTCCCCATTAACTACTAGACCAAGAATTTTTATTTTTCTTTTCTTCAGTGCTTCAATACTTAATAATGTATGGTTAAGAGTCCCCAGTGAGCTTTTGCATACAAGTATAACGGGCAACCCCCATGATTTAATTTGGTCTATTTGTAAATAATCTCTTGTAATTGGAACCATTAAACCGCCAGCTGTTTCTATAATTAGCGGACTTTTATTTACTGGTAATTTCAACAATTCTTTCTTAACTATGTTTTGATCAATCTCTGCTGCCCAATGAGGAGAAACTGGTGTTTTAAAGATATATGCTTCTTTCAGAATTTTTTCTTTTTTGATTTTGCTAATTCTTTCAACGGTTTGACTATCAATTTCATTCTCATTACCGCTTTGAATAGGTTTCCAATAAAAAGAGTCTAGACCTCGCACAAAAAAAGCACTAATTAGTGTTTTGCCTATATCTGTGTCAGTTCCACAAATAATAAATTGTAATTTATTTATCTTAGAGTTCATATTTTTCTAATGATACAAATACAAATTTCCCATGTTAATGAAACTTGATGGTTTTCTAATTTTGGCCAAGAATGTTGCATCATTTTTAATTCTTTTACAGTTTTTCTAGCAGTTCTTGATGTATTTGCCCCCACATTAATAATATTCCTAAATAGTTTATATATGTCAGGAAAAAATTCTTTGTAGGTGTAAATATTTGATGAGTAAATTTCTTTGTTAGAAAAAGACTTTAGAGTATGTGTTAATTCAGGGAAAGTAATACCTCCATATTCAATATGAGTTTTTTTACAAGTATTTCTCCACTCGGGGAAAGAATGATTAGTGGGGAAAGTGACGATCATGTAACCTTTTTGGTTTAAATGATGAAACCATAGTTTTAATTTTTTTTCAGGATCCTTTAACCAATGAATGCAGAAATTAGAGACTATCAAGGAACAATTTTGTATTGTTGTGGGAAATCCTTTATTTAAATCCCATAAAATGGTTTTGCTTCCTAATCTATTTTCATCAAGCATATCTTTACTGAAATCTACTCTAAAAACATTTTTTCTTGAAAATTTATCCTCTATTAAATCTGATAATATTCCAGGACCTGCTCCCAAATCTAACCATTCACCCTTGGGTATTTCTAGCTCTGAGATTATTGATACTATTTGCTTAGAGAAATATTTCTGTACATATGAGTAGTTTTTGTATTTGTGAGCTGCTTTACTGAAATTTAATTTAATTTCTTTTCCCCACTCATAGTTTGCCATGTTATTCAGACATCCAATCTTTTATTATTTTAATTAAATTAATATTTGTCAGTATGTGACCTTGTTTCTCAAGTTCTATAATACTGGGCATTTTACATTGTGATTCCTTCAAAAAACTGACAAAATTGATATGTGATTCTGCGTTCAAGATAAAGTCGTTTTTTGATTGAATCAAGAGTAATTTAGATTTATCAGGAAATAATTTTACATCCCTATTTTCAACATATAATTCATTTAAATCATTTAATAAAAGACGATGATTAACAATAAGATTATTACTTTTAAAAAAGTCTTTAAAATGCGTTTCAACGGGGTTGGGCATAAATGATCTAACCAAAAAATCTTCGATTAATTTTTCAATTTCGTTGTTTTTAATTTTTTGTTCCATTCTTTTTAGAGACTTTAATATTAATTTGCGATCACTATTATTTGGTATGAAATTATTAAATGAATTTATTAACACAATATGTGTTGCCTCAAGAACGATTTTTGATTCAAGTAAATGTGTGCCGAGAGAATGACAAATTAGAATTTTTGCGGATGAACTTGATGAGTTAAGCCATTGCAAATTCTCTGATTTTTGTGAAAAATATCCCCTTTCATTATCTTGCCATTGCCAACCTATTTTTTGTGATTGTTTTTTAAAAGCATTCCATATGTTTTTGTCTAAGCCCCATCCATGTTGCGAAATTATTTGATTCATTTAGTAAGACTTCAGAACTGTTAAGAACCTTTGTAATATGTCTCTGTCTAAATTTTTCCTAATAGTTAATCTAATTCTTGAGAGTCCCTCAGGTACTGTGGGAGGCCTTATAGCTATAGCAAGAAAACCATTTTTTTCTAAGTATTTTTGTAAATTGACAGCTTCATCCTCCTTTCCAACAATTATTGATATGATTTGACAATCTCCTATTACCTTAAAATCACAACTTTTTTGTATTTCTTCTTTCCATAATCTGGAATTCTTTAACAAATTTATACCCCAATCTTTATTCTTTTGTATTATTTCTAGCGATTTTAATGCGCCTCCTGCTAAGGATGGAGACAAAGCTGTGGTGTATCTAAATGCCCCACTAGTTTGAATAATATAATCACCAATTAAATTATTAGATGCTAGAAAAGCACCACCGCTGCCAAAAGATTTTCCAAAAGTACCACTTATGATATCAATGGAATCTCTGTAATTGAAACTTAGACCTCTCCCTTCTTGTCCTAAAACTCCTAAAGCATGAGCTTCATCAACAATTAATTGGGCATTATGATTTTTGCATAATTCTGAAATTTGTTTAATTGGAGCAATGCTCCCTTCCATGCTGTAAAGGGATTCAATGACAACAACTATATGTTTGTTAGTGTATTTGAATTTTAATAATTTCTTTTCTAAATCATCCAAATCGTTATGTAAAAACCTTATTAATTTTGCACTTGATGCTTTGACTCCAACCAGTAGCGAATTATGTATTAATTTATCTGCAATTACAACGCTATTCCTATTGGCCAAAGATTGAATGGCTGCAATGTTAGCTTGAAAGCCACTTGGGAATAAAAGGACTCTTTCTTGATTAAGCCATCCTGCAAGTTTTTTTTCAAGCAAAGAATGTATAGGCCTTGATCCACTTATAAATCTAGAACTGCCAGAGCCTAGGCCTTCAGTAATGCTTATTTCATGTGCTTTACTAATGACATCTATATCTCTACTTAATGCCAAATAGTCATTACTGCATAAATCAATAAGCTTTTTTTTATCATTAACTGAACTTTCAAATTCATTTGATTTATTGCCAAGCGATAAGGTTCTTAATTTCCGTATTCTATTTTCTTGTATTTTTAATTTATTAATATTTTTAGTGTGTGATTTATTCATTATTTATAAGTAAAGTTTGCCAGTTAATTATTGTTTTTATTAATATCTAATTAGATCATATCTCAAGAAGTCAACTCATCATCTCCTAATTCTAAAATATCGCTGAATCCAGAGGACTTATTCTCTTTCCCGCTGGATGATTTTCAGCTTAAAGCAATAAGTTCTATTAATACTGGACATTCTGTAGTTTTAACTGCACCAACGGGATCAGGTAAAACATTGATAGGTGAATTTGCTATTTACAAAGCCATTGCTCATAACAATAGGGTTTTTTATACAACTCCTCTTAAGGCATTGTCAAATCAAAAATTTAGAGATTTTTCGTCTCAGTTTGGTGAGAAAAATGTTGGTCTACTTACTGGAGATCTCAGTATTAATAGAAGTGCACCCGTTTTAGTTATGACTACTGAGATTTTTAGAAATATGCTTTATGGAGAATTTGAAGAAGAAGAGGATCCCTTAAATAAACTAGAGTCTGTAATTCTTGATGAATGTCATTATATGAATGATCCTCAAAGAGGCACTGTTTGGGAAGAGACAATAATTCACTGCCCTATCAATACTCAAATTATTGCTTTGTCAGCAACAATATTAAATGCAAATCAATTACAAAGTTGGATTAGTAAAGTACATGGTCCAACTGACCTAATAACTAGTGAGAAAAGACCAGTTCCACTAGATTATGTTTTCTGCAGTGCAAAAGGTTTGCATCCGCTACTGAATAATAAAGGCACAGGCATTCACCCTAATTGCAAAATTTGGAGAGCACCTAAAGGTCAAAAAAGAAAAGGAAGGGTAGGAAGATTAATGCAGCCTAAAGCACCTCCAATTTCATTCGTGATATCTAAGCTTTATGAAAGAAATATGTTACCAGTTATTTATTTTATTTTTAGTAGAAAAGGGTGTGATAAGGCTATTGAGAATATTAGAGATTTATCTCTGGTCAATTATAATGAGGCAAGTAAAATTTCTCAAAAACTAGATAATTATCTTAAAAATAATAAAGAGGTTATAAAAGATCAATTACATATTTCTGCCCTCAAGAGAGGAGTCGCTTCACATCACGCAGGATTACTACCTGCTTGGAAAGAATTAGTAGAGGAATTGTTTCAAGAAGGATTGATTAAGGTTGTTTTTGCGACTGAAACATTGGCTGCTGGAATTAATATGCCTGCAAGAACAACCGTTATTTCATCTTTATCAAAAAGGACAGAGGATGGACATAGATTATTATTTAATAGTGAGTTTCTTCAAATGTCAGGGAGGGCTGGGAGAAGAGGTAAGGATACTCAAGGATATGTTGTTGCAGTTCAGAATAGATTTGAAGGCGCTAAAGAGGCATGTACGTTAGCTATAGGCAAACCAAATTCATTAATTAGTCAGTTCAATCCAAATTATGGTATGGTTTTAAATCTCTTACAAAATTATGATATTGATAAATCTAAACAACTGGTTAAGAGGAGTTTCGGTAGCTTTGTGTATACAGAAGAGTCTTCTCAAGAGAATAAAAATTTAAATTTATTAGACAAAGAGTTAATAAATCTTAAATCAATTACTAATAATATTTCATGGGAAGATTTTGATTTTTATGAGAAATTAAAAGGTCGATTAAAAGAAGAGAGGAGGTTATTAAGAATCTTGGAGAAACAAGCATCCAAAAAATTACTTGAAGAAATTATTGTTGCACTTAAATATATGGAAGATGGAAGTTTGATTTCCATAAAAACAGAACAAAATCAAAGAAGAATCTTGCCCGCAATAATTTGTAAGAAATTATATGATTCAAAAAAACTTATAAGTCTTTTATGCTTGACTATTGACAATGTATTCGTACTCATTAAGCCTAATTCAGTAATAAATATTTTTCCTGATATAGATAATATTGATATTTCTAATCTTCAACAACCTGAGATAAATCCTTCTTGGGAAAAGCTATTTGGGGATAGTGGATCCCAAATATATTCTGATAAAATAATAGAAATTTCAAGTGTTTATGACTTGAAGAGTCCTCAATATGATTTAGCTAATGAGGTTTTAACTCAGAATCAATTGATATCTAATCTAGAAAAAGATATAAGTAATTTGCCAGCTCATAATTTTGGAGATTTTAGAAAGCTTAAAAAATATAGAAAGAAGATTATTGAAATAGAAAAGGAAATTAAAAAAAGAAATGAATTCTTAGATGAGAAGGAAAATTATAATTGGAAAAAATTTAAAGATTTAACAAAAATATTAAATCATTTTGGATGTCTTGATAATTTTGACTTAACTGAAATTGGAAAATCAGTAGGATCAATTAGAACTGAGAATGAATTATGGGTTGGGTTGGTTTTATTAAGTGGATATTTAGATGATCTAGAACCTCCAGATTTAGCTGCTGTGATTCAATCTGTATGCGTAGATATTCGTAGACCTGGTTTTTGGTGCAATTACAAATCCTCTACTAGAGTTAAAGATGTCTTGAATGAATTAGAGGGAATTAAGAAATTAATTTCCTACCAACAAAATAAATACTCAATTGACGTTCCTATTTTTTTAGATATGGAATTACCAGGAATTATCTCAGAGTGGGCAAAAGGTACACAATGGAGAGAGATAATCTTTAATTCCTCACTAGACGAAGGGGATATAGTTAGAATTATAAGAAGAACTATTGATGTCCTCTCGCAAATAAAATATTGTACAGGTTTGAGTAAAAAACTTAAACTTAGTGCTCAAAAAGCTCTTAAAGCCATAAACAGATTTCCCGTTAGTGAGTCATTTGATTTGAAGAAAAAATCTGAAGAATATAATATAAACCCAGCCACAAAAAGAAATGATAATACTCTCTGAGTATATACTCTCTTTAAATCATATTGTCAGTTCGCATTAATCTTTTAAATTCATCTTCATTAAGATAATTTAATTCCTGGTTTGCATCCTTTAGAGTAATTGACTTTTCAAAAGCTAGGTTAGCTATCTCAGCAGCTTTTTCATAGCCAATTTTGGGAACTAATGCAGTTACTAACATTAGTGAATTTTCAAGATTGAAATTTATTTGTTTATTGTTAGGCCTCATATCTTTAACTAATTTAATTCTGAAAGATTCCATTGCTTCTGCAAGCAATTCGATACTCATCAAAATATTTAGACCAATGAGCGGTTTGTATTCATTCATCTGTAATGTTCCACTACAATTGGCGATTGAAACAGCATACTCAGAGCCCATTACTTGAGCGCAGATCATTGATAGAGCCTCACATTGTGTGGGGTTCACCTTGCCTGGCATTATGGAACTGCCAGGTTCGTTTTTAGGAATTATTAATTCATAAATTCCAGATCTAGGACCAGAGGATAAGATTTTAATATCATTTGATATTTTAAATAGAGAACAAGCAAGGTTTTTGATTTTACTCATTAAATCAGCTAAACGATCGTGAGAAGCCATTAAGACAAAATTATTATTTGCTTGTTTAAAAGGGAAGTTTGTTAATTCAGAAATTGTTTGAGTAACTTCATAACTAAAATTTTCTGGGCAATTTATACCTGTTCCTACTGCTGTCCCCCCTAAGGGTAAAAAAAGTAACTGATTATTACTACTTAGAATTGTAAGTTTTATATCTTTCAATTGTTTTGACCATGCTGAAACTTCTTGGCCTAATGATATGGGTACAGCATCTTGAAAGTGAGTCCTCCCTATTTTTACTAATTCGGACCACTTCAAACTTTTTTGATCTAGTTCCTCTACCAGCTTATCCAGGGATGGAATTAATCTTTTGTTAATTGCTTCAACAGTACTAATTTGAATTGCAGAGGGGAAAGTATCATTTGTTGATTGAGATTTGTTTACATCATCATTTGGATGCAACGGGAAGTTTTTTCCTAATTCAGATTGTGTTTTAAAAGCGGCAATATTAGAGATGACCTCATTTACATTCATATTTGTTTGCGTTCCACTACCTGTTTGCCAAATTTTTAAGGGGAATTGAGAGTCGTATAGACCGTTAAGAATATCCTCGCAAGCATCTACAATTAAATTTTTTTTATACTCATCTAAATTACCCAATTTAAAATTGGTGATGGCTGAAGCCTTTTTTATAAGGGAAATTGAATAGATTAAATTCAATGGAACTAAATCTTTTCCAATAGAAAAATTCTCAATTGATCTTTGTGTTTGAGAACCCCAAAAAGCATTAGTAGGAACTTGGATCGACCCTATACTATCTTTTTCTAATCTGAAATTTTTTTTCATCAAATTTAAATATTTTTAAAAGGAGTAAAAAAATAAAGAGAATTATAAAATTTATTATTGAAGTCCTAACCTCTCCCATATTACATTCAAATTAATGAGATGAGTTGAAGGATCAAAACATTTATTTAATTCAGCTTCTGATACCATTTTCGATATCTCCGAATCATTCTTTATATTTTTTCTGAAGTCCCCGTTAGGCTTATTCCATGCATCATGTGCATTTTTTTGAACTAGTCTGTAAGCCTTTTCTCTACTAATACCTTTATCTACAAGAAGTAATAAAACTTTTTGACTAAAAATTACACCTCCATAAACATTCATATTGTTATTCATGTTTACTGGGTATATTTCTAAATTTGTAATGATTTCTCTCATCTCTCTGAGCATAAAATGTAGGCATATTGATACATCTGGCAACATAATTCTTTCATTTGAACTGTGGCTAATATCTCTTTCATGCCATAAAGTGACATTTTCTAGTGCAGTGCTAACATGACTTTTTAAAATTCTTGATAAGCCACTAATTCTTTCACTTCTTATTGGGTTTCTCTTATGAGGCATGGCAGAGCTTCCTTTTTGCCCTTTTGAGAATCCTTCTTCAATTTCCAGCACATCTGTCCTCTGCAAATTTCTAATTTCTGTTGCAAATCTATCTAAAGATGCTCCAATTAATGCCAAGGTTTGTACATAATCAGCATGCCGATCTCTTGAGATAACTTGAGTACTTACTTCGTCAGGAATTAAACCTAATAGTTTGCAGGTAATTTCCTCCACTTTTGGGTCAGTATTAGCATATGTCCCCATGGCTCCACTTATTTGTCCCACTGATACAGATTCTTTTAAAGCCACTAGTCTTTTCTTATTTCTAATAACCTCTGCTAACCATCCTGCTAACTTGAAACCAAAAGTGATAGGCTCGCCATGAATTGCATGAGATCTACCAATCATGATTGTATGTTTATGTCTAATTGCAAGATCTCTTAGTACTTCTTCTAAAGTCTTTATTTCATTAATTAATAATTTACAAGAATCTCTCATCTGCAGCGATAAACCTGTGTCTAGTACATCACTACTAGTCATACCTACGTGAATGAATCGTCCAGAATCCCCAACGTATTCGTTCACATTGGTCAAGAAGGCAATTACATCATGTTTAACCTCTTTTTCTATCTCTTTAACTCTATCTGCATCAAAATTAGCTTTTGAGATTATTTCATCTAAATTTTTTCTTGGGAATTTGCCAAGATCACAATTTGCCTTACAAGCAGCTATTTCTACATCTAACCAACTTTGCAATTTTGCATTTTCCGTCCAAATGCAACCCATTTCGGGTAAAGTGTAACGTTCAATCACTTTTGTAAAAAATATTCACTCTAAACTTTATATCTAAATTCATAGAATAGCTTTAAACCTTATGAATCTGATTGCTATTGAAAATATTTGATAATGATGTTCTGCTTAAAATCTTGTAGATAATTTCTGTAATAATTTTATGCTTACTTGAATATTTACAGTTCTTGAAAAGGAAAAATGTATTATTTATCTTAAGTAAGGTGGGATAATTTTATAAATTCCTTCTTTCTGTGTTTAATTTTTAATTCAACTGAATAAATGATTAAAAAAAATCGTTTAGATATTCATTTGCTAACAATTGGGTTAGTTGAATCTAGGCAAAAAGCACAAAGAATAATTCTTGCAGGGAAAGTGAGAGATAAGAATGGGAAGATCCTTGATAAACCAGGCCTACAGGTTCCATTAGAAACTCAAATTGATATTATTTCTGAGCCTAAGTTTGTATCTAGAGGTGGAGATAAATTACTAGAAGCATTTAACCAATTCCCAATTAATGTTGAAGATAGAATTTGTATTGATGCGGGTATTTCCACAGGAGGTTTTTCTGATTGTTTATTACAAAAAGGAGCAAAAAAAATTTACGGAATCGATGTTGGGTATGGGCAGACTGCATGGAAAATTAGAAATAATCCAAGAGTTAAACTATTAGAACGAACAAATATAAGATATGTTGAACCATCAACCTTGTACTTTCAAACTAAGTCAAGAGCAGATTTTGTTGTTGCAGATTTATCTTTTATTTCTTTGAAATTAGCATTGAAACCAATAATTAATTTACTCGAAGAAAAATATAATGAAGGAGTTTTCTTAATAAAGCCTCAATTTGAAGTTTCTAAAGAAAAAGTCGGAAAAGGAGGAGTAGTAAGAGGAGAACAATATCATATTGAAGCTATTGAATCAGTAATTAAGGCTGCCACGCAATTAAATTGGTTAATTAATGGTTTAATTGCATCTCCTTTGGTTGGCCCTGCAGGTAATCACGAATACTTAATATGGCTTGGTACTCAAAAAATCACAAGGGATATTTTCGATCACAAATTTATTAAAAATCTCGTTTCAAATACAATTGGTTAAAGAGCATTTTCGTCAAGATCGCCTGTTCTTATTCTAATAACTGAATCCACTGATGAAACAAAAATCTTTCCATCACCGATTTCCCCTGTTTTGGCAGCTTCGGCTATTGCATCAATTACACTACTGACCTTATCGTTATCCACGACAACTTCAACTTTAAGCTTTTGGAGGAATTCAACAGTGAATTCAGACCCTCTGTATCTTTCTACTTGTCCTTTTTGTCTTCCAAAACCTCTAACTTCGCTTACTGTCATTCCAACTATGCCAGCATTAACTAACGCAACTTTTACATCCTCTAATTTAAATGGACGAATGATCGCCTCAATCTTCTTCATAATTAAATTGATATCATCTTTATACTAATTTGTTTTTGGCAAAACATCCAAAATTGATAGATCAGAAATAGACTCAATTTGTATTCCTGCTAATTTTGCATCTTTTATTAAAAGTTTTGAATTGAGGTCAGAAAGTAAAATCCTACTATCCGATAATGCTTCCCAATGCTCATTTTCAAAGTGAGTTTGAAGCCATAACATCCCATGAACAGTTACTGGAATTAGTGATTTGTTTAATTGGTTATCAATATTAGTCAAACAAATGTCCATGAATTTTGAATTTAATTGTTTCCATTTACCCTTGAAATTGAGACTAATAATGTTATAGATGATACAAAATCATATTTCCATACTCATTGGCTTAGTGATTTGTAATACTTGAAAAATAGTAAAGTTAACTTATTAGTTATATTGAATTTATACTTTGACTAACCAAACAATGAATGATCAGTCCGATATAAAAACAGAGACCCCACTCTACGGCGAAAGGATAATTTCTGAATCACAAATAATCTGTTTTAATAATCCTAATAAGAAGAGAATTTATGATATTACTATTGATTTGCCTGAATTTACTTGTAAATGTCCCTTCTCAGGTTATCCAGATTTTGCAAACTTGCGAATTATTTATCAGCCAAATGAAAAGGTCTACGAATTAAAATCTCTCAAACTTTACATAAACAATTATAGAGATCAAAGAATATCTCATGAAGAGGTTGTCAATAAAATTATGGATGATTTAGTAGATACATCTAAACCAAATTGGATGCATTTAAATGCTGCATTTAATCCTAGAGGTAATGTATCTATGAAAATAGATCTTTACTATGGTAAGAAACAAATTAATAATCTTTGATTTGATTTGTTAAATCTAATAATTCTTTTCTAAAACCTGCCAGATTCCTATTTGATAAGCCCCCTATCAATACTTTATTAGAATCTTCGGGTATAAATATCCATAATTGCTGAGTTGGAATAAGGCTAATTGCTGTCCCAATCATTATCAATAAAAAGGAGAAATATATGAAAGGAATTGAAGGATCACTTTTTATAATTATTCCACTACTTGGAACTATTTTAATTAACTCAATATTACTCTGGTTAAGCTCTTTAGCATAATCTTCAAGATAAAATTCTTTCTCTGAAAAATCTTCAATATCAAAAATCCTAACAGGTCCGTTTTCATTATCGACTGTGAGGAGATAATTCTTTTTGCTTTTGTTTCCTAATTCAATTACTACTCCCCAAATCTGTTCTCCTATTTCTGGTATGGGTTTTAATTTTATTTGGTACTTAATGTCGTCAATTTTAAGAACAACATCAGAAATAGCCCAATCTGCTTGATAAATAGTGAGGCCTTTGTATCTTATCGGATGGTTTACACTGGTTTTTTTTATTTCATGATTTTCAGAAGAGTTAGATTTGAAATCTAAATCTGAACTGAATTGCTTTGGCTTACCATCAATTTCTCTTTCGATTAGAAAATCATTGAGTATTACACTTAGTTTTTGGTTCGAACTGTCATTTATTAAATCTAACTTTTCATTTGGTCGCAGGAACTGCTCTTTTGAATTACTTGTTAAATTTCCATAAGCCGAGCCAATTAAAAGTAAGATAAGACCTATATGAACAATTATTGGACCTAATTTACCAATAAGTCCTTTTCTTGCTGAAATGCGGTTATGAAGAATTAAGCTTTTCCAACCATTTTTCTTTAACAAAGTTTCAGTATTACTTATTAAATCTTTAATACTTTTTATTTTGTAAGTACTAGCTAATTGAAGTTTCTCAAATTTTTTTTGATTATCAAAATCTATCCATTTAAGAGAGGCTTTGAGAGATGGGATTTGACGCCGAAAGCTGCAAGCTGCAAGAGAAATACACAAAAAAATTAATGATGTCAAAAACCATTTGCTTGTATAAATGTGGTCAAGTTCCAAAAATAGAATTTTCTTCCCATCCAAAAAACCTAACAGTGGATTTTCATTGTAAAGATCTATGTATTTTTCAGGTAAATTGCCTTGTGGTATAAAGGTGCCAACAGCACTTGTGATTGCAATAAAAATCATTAATCCAATTGCAAACTTTAAACTTGCTATATTTAGAATTAATTTTTTAAACAAAATCATCAAATCCAGTTTGAAAAGATATTTAAGATTCCGAGAGAGAGGAGAATGATACCACTGAAAAAAGGAATTACTTGACTAAACTTGCGTATTTCAAGAATATTTTTTAGTTGGTCGGTCATAAAACCTGCTATAAGTAATGGGGTTACCTGACCAATACCAAAAGAGAGTAAAAAAAGTATTGAAGTATAGGGATTTCTGGTTTGAGATACCCAAGCGAGCAGGGTAGCTAATACAGGAGTTATACATGGAGAAGAAGCAATGCCGAAACCAGCTCCTGTTATCAAAGGAGCTAAAACTTTAGGGAATCTACTTTTAATGGCTTCAAAACTTGGAGTATTTGGATATTGAAATTTTAATACACCTAACAAATTCAAGCCCATTAAGATTGCAAATAATGAAATTGTTGAAGTCAGGAGTTGCGGAACTTGACCATAAATTTTACCAAAAAGGCCAGAGATTGCTCCCAAGAGAACAAGAGATAAAATAACCCCTGAGCAAAAACCTAAAATTCTTAAATTATTCTTTTTATTCTCAGAACCTCCTATATAAGCTATTGTTACAGGCAGCAATGATAGAGAACATGGCCCTAAGCTTGTGATTAAGCCAGCTGTAAATACAAAAAATATGGTCAACGGGCTAGGATTATTAACTGCATGTTGCATGAGTAAATTTCCTTTTTGTGCCAGTTCAGAGATAATAAGGTTGATTGAAGTGATGCTTTTGTTGATTTTTGTAATTCTACCGAATTTTTTTCTTTCTTGTCTCAAGCAAACCTATTATGCCAGTAGATTCTAATGAGCATCTTAATAACAGACCTGCTATCAAAAGAGAGGAGATTAATGAGTTTCCTCCATAACTCACTAGTGGAAATGGAAGTCCAGTTGTGGGCATTGAACCAGTTGTAACGGCAATATGCAATATCGATTGAAAAATTAAAATTGTTGCACTTCCTGTAGCAACAAGTTTTGTATAATTATTTCTACATTTAATAGCAATTCGTAAGCTAACGTATGCGAACATTACAAGAAAAGAAATTAAAAAAGTAGAGCCAATTAATCCAAATTCTTCAGCAAATATTGCATAAATAAAATCTGTACTTTGAATTGGTAGATACTGTAGTTTTTGAGTTGAAAGACCAAAACCTTGTCCCCAAACACCTCCGGAACCTATAGCCAGTAAACTCTGAATCAATTGATAACCATATCCTTGAGGATCATCCCATGGATTTATGAAGGAGGTA
>MDSZ01044746.1_pt1 | contig 38266 bp, 20 predicted proteins | sample 811201 | NCBI WGS metagenome assembly MDSZ01 (sample SAMN05326647, study PRJNA326480) | marine metagenome | isolation source: seawater | place: Indian Ocean: North | collected 2010
TGGTGCTGGAGGTGGTGCAGGTACAGCTGCTGTTCAAATAGCAAAAACAAAAAATATAAAAATTATTGGTACATCTTCTAAATGGAAACATAAAGCTTTGAAGCAATTAGGAGTTAATTTATGCATTGATTACAGAAACGAAGATTTTAAAAAGATAATATTGGATTATACTAAAGGAAAAGGAGTTGATTTAATAATTGATCCAATCGGTGCAAAAAATTGGAAATCAAGTTTTGATGTTTTGGCAAAAATGGGGAAAATAATTATTTATGGTAATCAAAACTTCGTTAAGGGAGATAAATTAAATCCATTAGTCGCCATAAAAGAGTTATATTCTATGCCAAAATATAAACCAATGGACTTAATGTCAAATAATAAATCTGTAATGGGCTTTCATCTTGGTCGATTGAAAGGTTATGAGTGGAAAATAAAAAGATCTATAGATAATTTAGTTAGATTAGTAAAAAAGAATAAACTTCATCCAATAATAGATAAAAAGTTTTCCTACAAAGAAGCACATTTAGCTCACAGATATATTCAAGAGAGAAAAAATTTTGGTAAAGTATTATTAGATTTTACACAGGAGCATGAGAGGATTTAGCATTCAAAAATTTTAATTCAATTTTTCTACAAATCCTTTTGTTCCATTTATTCTAACAAGTTCTCCATTGCTGAATATATTCATGCATCCTCGTACAGACATTACAGCAGGTAACCCCAATTCTCTGGCGGTAACAGCACCATGAGATAAAGGACCACCACTTTCTGTAATTACTGCCTTGGCTTTATAAAATAAAACGGTCCAAGCTGGATTTGTTGTTTTTGCAATTAGTATAGAATCATTAGGCAGTCCAGAGAAGTCTTCAACTCCATTAACAAGATAAACTTGTCCTTCAAATTCACCGGGACTACCGGGTGTACCAAAAAATATATTTTTATCAGAATTAATAGGTTTTTCTATGTTATTTAATTCCCAGTTGGGCTCTTCTTTAAAAGCATTTAAATATTGTTTTTTACGATAATAAATTTTTTTTATAGTATTTTCATCTAGTTTAAAGTTACTAATTTGTTCAAGTTCATCTTTTTTTAGAAAGAATAAGTCATAGGGATCGTTTAAATCAGAATTTTTCTGTATTTTTTCTCCAATTATACCAATTGATTTTCTAGCAAGTAAATTCAACCTCGTTGTTTGGAAATGCTCTAAATCATCTAAAAAAGTAAAATCTAAACAAAGACGAATTAATTCGTGAAGAAAAAAGTGAATACTTTCCGGTGAATTATTGTATAAAATTTGCGTTGATTCCATCTGTATCTTTCGGATATCTTGATATTTTTTCCAAGGATCATCATTCATATCTGAGGTGGCAGTCAAGTATATCATATCAAGAACGATATGAGGAGATTCCATCCAAGTTGGTATATAATAATCAAATGAAATCTCACGATGTCCATAGTTTTTAATAAATTTATTGAAAATATTCATAAAATGAGGAAATTTCTCACTTATTAGTAAAAATTTTTTTCCTCCATGCTTCAATTCATTCATGATTTTCTTATCTGATCTAACTATTTTTGCCATTTCAAAAATTTCATTATTTATTTGTCCAGTTTTTGTCTCTGAAGCCGAAATAATTTTTTTTAAAATATCATGTGCTTTCAGCTTATTCCCAACAATTTTATTTATGATGTACAATAAAGTATTACTTAAAAATGCTTGTGTCATTGATATTGCTATATTAGGCTTAAAATAATCATTGGCTAGTTTGAATAACTTATCAAGATATAATTGAGTTTTTTCACTATTCATAGCTTCGATATTTTCATTCATCATATAGCCGATTCTAATTAGGTACTTATCCAAATCTCTCATCCATATATTTGGTAAATCAATGACCCATTTATATCGATCACGGATAGTGGGAATTTCTTTAATGAGATCATTTAAATTGCTAAAATTAATAGGACGAAACTGAGCAAGTATTTTAACTGCATTTTGATTTCCATAAACATAATGATTTTTTAGATCAAACCAAGGTCTCGTAGGTAAATTAATATTCATAAGTTTTAATGAATACTCCAAAGAGTTATTAAATGCCTCTTCAACATATGACCAAGTTAATGGAGTTAGTGGATCAGGAAATCTTTCAGCTGATTCATCCCTTGTGAAAATTGGGGGAATTGTAGTTTGAGGTCGAGATTGTACTATATAAAATTTTTTATTTTTAAATACCCATTCTATGTCTTGTGGTTTTCTGTAAATTTTTTCAAGTTTTTTTACTTGGTCTGCTAAAAATAATATTTGTTCGTCTGAGAGACACGATTGTATGCTCTGTTTTTTGTTTAATACTATTTTTTTTAATCCGTTGAAATCAGCGATGTATTGAAAGTTCTTCTTTGCTATATTTTTTTCATATATAGAGTTTTTATTTACATCAACTATCCAATTGTCAGTTAGAGATTCTCCTTCAACAACTGATTCTCCTATACCCCAATTACCTTCAATCAATACATGTTCCATTCTTCCAGAAACAGGATTGACTGAAAAAGCAACTCCTGCAGAATCAGCATAAATCATTTTTTGAATAACAACAGCCATAGATGCTTCTTTTTGCTCAAATCCAGCATTTCTCCTATAAAGAATAGCATTTTTTTTCCACAGTGATGCAAAACATTTTCTTATATTTTTTTCTATTTTATCTATATTAATATTTAAAAAAGTGTCATGCTGTCCTGCAAAAGCAGCTCCTTCAAGATCTTCAAATGTAGATGATGATCTAACCGCATAATTATTATCCTCGCCTAATTTTAAGATTTTACTTTGTATTTCATGAATAAATTCTTCAGGCAGATTTTTCTTGAGAACTTCTTTATAAAAATTATTACTTTGTTGCTCTAATATACTGTCATCATTAAAATTAAATTGAGGAGGATTTTTATAATAGTTTTTATAAAATTCTGCAGATATGATTATTCCATTTGGAACATCTATATTATTACTCGCTAAGAACTTAAGATTTTTTCCTTTTCCACCATCATTTTTACCATCTATTGGATCAGTTATGTAAGATATATAACTATTCATTGATTCCTAAGTATCCCTCCTGCTTATTTTTTGTATTTACTATTTTTATATTTAAAATTTCATTATAAATATATTTTTTATACTTTAAATACTTATGTCGTATAAATGGTCTATTAAACATTATTAAAAAAGTCTTTAATCTATGTAATGAAAAATTTAATCTCCGAAAATATCTTATTGAAAAATAACCAGAATAAATACAAATTGGAATTAGAAAAATAAATTTAATTTCATAGAAAATTGAAAGTAATACTATTGAAAAAAAGTATATTAATGAAACTAATATTCCTAAAAAAATATAGTGAGTTGCCCAATGATCTTTATCTTTAGTGATCTTATTAACTAAAATAAAAGTTATTGAATAGGGTATAATATTTGAAAATAGACCGATTAAAAAAATTGGTAAACCAATGAAAAATATTTCAAGTTCACCAATAACAAAAATTAGAAAATTTTTAAAATTCAATGGAATTAATGTTTCATTAGGTTTTATACCTGTAGTTGTTTTTATAGTTAATACTTTATTAATAAGATATTTTAGATCTTTTAATCCTATTTTATTTTCTTCATACAAAATTTGATGAAATTTACTGAAGTTTTTTACAAAAGATTTTGCAATTCCTTCACTTATATTAACTGATTTTATATTTTTATTATTACTCTCAATTAATAAAGACAACCAGTTAATTAATTTAAATTTATCTTTTTTTTCAATTTTTGGTACAAGGTTCCTAACTTTATTTCTTAAATCTTCATTTAACAATTTATAACTTGGTTCCGAGTATTTATTTACCCAATTACTGATAATAATTGGTTCACCAACCTCAACTAATACTCTAGAACCAAAAGTATCTTTAGCCTCATAGTTTATCCCTACAGGTACTACTTGAAGCTCTGAACCGTTTTTATAATTTTTATTATAATCTAACGCCATTCTCGCAGCACCAGTTTTAAAGGGTAGCATTTCAATATTTGAGTGACTTTTACCTTCAGGAAAGATGCAAATTATTTTCATTTTATCTAAAGCATCATAACAGCTTTTAAATGATTTTAAATTTTTATTAATAACATTTTTTATACTTTTATTTTTATATATTTCTTCTTGATATCTGTATAGAGGTATGGCATTTGTAATAATAGCAAGAATTCTAGTTAATGGTTTTTCCCATAAAACAGCCTTAGCGGTTGTCAATATAGGCATACCTAAAGCAGCACTGATCATGAATGGATCAACAAAAGCATTTACATGATTACTGACAATAATTGTGGGCTTATCTTTTGAAATATTTTTTTTCCCATTAACACGATAATTACTGAAAAAATGATTGATGATAAATTGATATATTTTTACTTTTATAGTTGTTCTTGATCGTTTAACTTTATATAATCTTTCAGATAGTGATACAGAAAATAATCCAAGCCATAATCCGAATATTAAATCAATTAAATAGTGGTATCTCAACAACATTGTTGCGATAAATACTGCAAAAATAAATGGTATATAAAGTAAACCCCTTATATTTTTATATCGTAATTCAAAAAAACAAATACATGACGAAACTGCAACATGTAAGCTTGGAAAAGCTCCGTGAGGACCGCCTATATCATCTATTGCGTTAATTAAAATATGATAAAAAAATCCTCCCTCTAGTGGCAGAGAAAATTGATCAATCATAGATATGACAGGACCCTTAGCAGGAACTAACAAGTAACCCAAAAATCCTATTGAATATGTTAATGTAATTGATAAAATAAATATTTTATTATTGATCGTTGGCTTATCAAAGAGATTATATAAGATACTTAAATAAACGTAAGGCAAAAACATTAAGTAAATAATGCTAAATATTTCGACTAAGATAGGCGAAGCTAATTTTGATATCATAATTACTGGAGAATTTATCAATCCAAATAATGTACTAATATCCATAAGAAACGTATCACTGTTCCATGGTATCACATCAAAAGCAATAAATGATAACAAATAATAAAGAAAAAAAATAAGTCCTATTGAAACAAGGATTAATATCAAATTTTGTCTTTTTTCGTTCTTTATTTTCCTAGATATAAGAGATACTATCGTAAAATTAAACCATAAGACAATACAAAATAAAAACCAGAATGGTTCAGAGTTTTTTGTTAAAAATGATGTTAAGCATGTACCACTTAATATTAAAAAATATATATGAATAGGTATTATGTACATGTTTTATTCAATAAGAACTAATAAGCAATGCATATTTCTTTTTCTTAATGATATTACAATAATTATACCAAATGTTTAAACAGTAAATAACATGTTTTTTATGAGGAAGTATCTCTAATTTTTAAGATATATTATTGCAATTTATTTATTGCACAAACTATTGAAAATGTAAGTATATATTTACCCAGTAGACTGCATTGCAGAGGCAATACTATTAATGCTCAGAAAAATAGATTCCTGAATTTCTTCATTATGCGTACTTTCTTTATCATATCTTCTAAGTAATTCAATCTGAATCAAATTTAAAATATCTGTGAAAGGATTCCTAAATAGAATAGACTTTTCGATGACTGGTTTCGTTGATATATAGGATTGATAGCCCGATATTTCAAAATATGCCTTTTCCATTTTTTTAAATTCAATTTCAATAATTCGAAAAAATAAATTATTCTTATTTAGTGATGTATAATAACTAGACAATTCTAAACGACATCTTGACATTTCAAAACTAATATTATTTAATAATAGTTTAAAGAAGATCGATTCTTTATATATTTTTCTTAATTTGTCTTGCCCATTTTTCTTTTTTAATTCATTATCAAGCGCAGAACCCATACCAAACCAACCTGTTATATTTGTTCGATTTTGTACCCAGGAAAATACCCATGGTATTGCCCTTAAGTCTTCAAAACTAACCTCACTCTCAATAATATTCTTATTCCTAAAAATTGGTCTTGAGGCTATTGGAAGATTTGAAATATATTTTATTGGTGAACATAGAATAAAAAAATTCCAACAAGACCTTGAGAAAACCTCCTTTCTGTAAACATCCATTGATTTTTTTGAAATAGAATTGAAAAAGTGAAAATTATTATTGTCTTTATTGACGCTTGAATTAATCATTCCTAGTAATGTAGCATTTGTAATCTGCTCCAAATGACGTTTTGCTATACTTGACATTAAATATCGATAAGAAATTACTTCTCCTTGCTCTGTCATTCTTATTCGACCATTATTAATTGGCTGCGCAAGAATTGCTTTATTTGCACGTCCCCCACCCCTACTAATTGTACCACCTCTACCGTGAAAAAGTCTAAAATCAATTTCTTGTCCATCAAAAATTGTTGAAATTTTCTTTTGTGCAGATTGTAATGACCAATTTGCCATACCAATTCCACCATCTTTGTTACTATCTGAATAGCCCAGCATTATTTCTTGAAAATTTCCCCTTGATTTTATGTGATCTCGAATTAATTTATTTGAAATTATAACCTTTAATATTTTATGACTATTTTCTAAATCATTTATGGTTTCTAGTAATGGTACAATGTCCAAATTTAATTTCATACTACCATTTTCAAGTTTATATAATCCAATTTCATAACATAAATAGAATACCTCAAGTATATCACTTGCAGAATGGGTCATACTAATGATATAGGATCTTATCGTATTTTCATCTATTTTGTTTTCATCGTAGATAGTGGATAAAGTTTTTAGTAGTTCAATTGTATCCATAGAATAATTTAGATCATAATCTAAAAATTTTTCTCCACTTTTAATCAAATCAGTTAAAGTTATACACCTTTCTTCCTCTGATAAAATCATATAGTTGATATTTTTTGATGATTTGTTTAATATTTCACTAATGACTTTTTCGTGAACAGCAGAATGTTGCCTTATATCTAACGACATCATTGAATAACCAAATGTAGAAATTTGCCATATCAAATTTTCTAATTTTTTTGAATAGATGTTTTTTTTATTTAATTCAAACAAACTATCTCTTAAAATCTTTAAGTCTTTGATAAAATTTATTGGGGAATAGTCATAAGGAGATTGATTAAAAATTAACTTTTTTGTTTTATTTAATTTCTCATTTATACAGTATAATTTTAATCTAAATGGCTCAAATTTATATTTCAGTTTAATAGAATTTGAAATTTTTAAATTTGATAAATCTTTATCAATTGATTGAATTAATATTTGAGGAGTTTTTAACTTTCTTGATGAAATACTTAGTTCTTGATCTAAAACTTTAAGAGAAGAAAGATATTTTTTAAAAATTGCTTCTCTTTTTAATCTTATTGATTCTTTGGATATTTCAGAGATCACATTAGGATTTCCATCTCTATCTCCACCTGTCCAGGTTCTAAATTTTAAAAAAGATGTTATTTTTGGGGTTTTCCCGTAATAAAGCTTAAACGCTTTCTCTAAATCACGATAAATAGTTGGAATAGCATCCCAAATTGAATTTAAACAAAAATATATTCCATATTTCACTTCATCCAGAACGGTGACTCTTTTTGCAGGAATTTCATCAGTTAACAAGAGTATATTAAGTTGATGTTTTATTTCATTGTAAATCTCTTTCTTTTCTTTTAAACCTAAATCAAAAAATATATATTTTTCAATTAGGTTAATAATTACCTTCTGTTTTTTCATCACTAACTTTCTCCTTGCCTCAGTTGGATGTGCGGTGAAAGTAGGTTGAATATCCAAACGGTTTACATATTTTTCAGCATCTTTGAAAGTGATTTTCAATTTATATATTTTTTTTACAGCGTCAAATATAGAATCTGGACGAGGGTTTGATTTTGTTGCCTGGTTACCTCTAACAAAGTTTATCCGAGCAATTTCCATTAACTCTATTTGATTTAACAAATGAAAAAATATAGTAATGAAATTAAGAGCTTTATTTATATTTTTTAAGTCGTATTTTTTTAGATCGTCTAAAATATTTTGATAATTAAACTTCTCGGGATTTGCGTTTATTAATTTTTCTAATAAATTTATAAAATCTTGGTAATTAAATTCTTTTGATTCAATTAAAATATCATCTATGAGTGTTGCTATACAATTAACTGATTTTATTATTGAATCTGAGAGATGACAGTTTTTGGAATGATCAAAAACTAAATCTTTAAAAGAATTACCTTTATATTGCTTAATCAATCTGTTTCAACTATTAAAAATACTAGATTTCAAATCAATCTTTAATTGGTTTATTGTATTTAAACACGTCACACAACATCAGTTTTATTTAAATCAAATTTGAAACTATCTACATCTATTTTAGGTTCGTGCCATACTCCATAATTTCCAGACATAATAAGTTTTTGTATATAACTTTGCGTGAGAGCATTTGTAGTTATCTTATCGTAAAATCTTATATCTATCTTTGTTTTATTTTTATTGATTGCTCCTAGTAATGCAGCGAGATATGTTTGCCTATTTTCTGTATCAGTATTTATCTTACAGAAACCAGCTTCTATTAAACCCTTTATTTGATCCCAATCTGTACCAACAAAATCATTCCAAGTTTTAGTATCATTTTCAGATTTATGATGGTATTTTAGCTGTTGAACAGCATATTGAATTATTTCCGGATACAGTGTAGATGCTCCATGAGCTACAAATACTATATCATTATTTATTTTATTTGCAACACCTAACAATTCATGAGCTAGTTTAATATTTAATTTAACTTTCTGTCCTGGCTTTCCTTTGTTTGGTCCGTGCATTGTACCAATTGTAGGTGCAAGCATTAAAACTCCAGTATCAGTGAGAAATTGTTCTAATTCTTCTGGATTTGTGTAAGTAGAAAATTCTGATTTTGTATCTTCATCTTCCTCTCCAGCTAAAACACCTAATTCTCCTTCGACTGAAATACCTAAAGGATGTGCCATATTAACAACTTCTCTTGTTAAATCAATATTGTCTTCTAATGGCATAGCACATTTATTTACATGGTCAGTTGAATTATCTGCCATAACACTGGTTAAATATTGTACAGCTGACTGTAAAACCTTTCTACCTGCATCGGTTATGTAATCCCCATGATCTAAATGTGTGGCAATTTTCACAGATGAATTTTTTGCACGTTTTTCAACGTAACTTGATATCAATTCTAAACCTAGTGTTTGATCATTATTACCAAAATGTTTTAATGCAGAATTAGAAAACGCTAGTAATCCAGAGGAACCTAATATTTCAAAAGCATTAAATGCAGCATTTATAGACTGAAAAGTTGTCACATTGAATGCTGGTACCGCGTATATTTGAGAAGTTTTATTGCCTTTTATACCATTTTTACCTTTAAGCAACAATGAATGAGCATTCACCATATTATCTGGAAATTTTCTTTGATTATTTATTTTAATTGATGTTTTTTTCATTTCACGAATCCTTAAATTTTTAAGTTATTTTATTAGCATTATTTTTCTTGTCAAAGTACTACTCTTGCTGTTTAATTTAACAAAATATAATCCTGATGGATAATTTGTTGCATTCCATGATATGTCATAAAATCCTACATCATGGTTATCATTAATTAAATTTTCAACTAAATTTCCATTAATATCATAAATATTTAATTTGACATCTGTTTTCTTATTAATAGAATAATTAAACCGAACCAATGGATTAAAAGGATTTGGATATGGTTCAGATAATTCAAATGAATCAGGAATATTAATAAAATCATTATTTGCTAATATGTCACAATCACCATCACATATACTGCTCTCGCACTGCGAAAAACATATTGGATCTAAAATTAAATCACTCTCTGAAACAGTAATCAAACGATTAACACCTCCTCCCCAATTATTTGTATTCTCACAATCTGTTGATATTTGCTCATTTTGTGTTCCATTTTTAAATAAATATTCTCCATTTGTACCAGAAACTATTTCCATAGTTGTTTCATATATACAGTCTCCATCACTATCGAACATTTCAATATCACCCCAATTGAACCAATTTCCATGTAAAAATACACCATCATTCGAAACATCAACTCCTGCCATGTTAACGCGGAATGTAACATTTGTATACTCTAAATCTTCTTGGCATGGACCGCAACTTGAAAAACATACCACGTTAAGAGTTGTATCTGATACACCAGTAGTAAAAAATCGATCACCGTAATTCGCTTCATCAATACAATCACCAACTATATTTTCCCAATTCCCTTCCCAATTAAATGATTCACCCGTCGCAAACTTCCATCTATGATATGTGTTTGGGTCAAGTTCTACTGTATAATCATATATAAGATCTCCATCCTCATCACTCATTAAAAAACCCATTGATGGAATACTTGGATCTGCCATAGGTCCTACAGTGCCACCTCTTAAGTATACCCCATTACTTGGATCTTGATATTGCATATCAACCCTAAAAGTTACATTTACCGGTCCCAAGGGTCCTCCAACACATTCATCACAAGAACCATATGTATCATTTGATACTGCACCACTATCTGTTACTGCAATTACCCTATTGGCAAAACCTGAAAAATCAGTTTGTGGAGCACAGCTTGCACCGTTAACCATATCATCCACAAGATCTTCTTGATGAGCCCATCCGTCAAGTGTGTATATATATTCAAGTTCACCTGGTTGGGATTCAAATGTTATGGACCAGACACCGTCTCCATCAATATCTGAAAGCGGCATACAATCCCCACACCATCCGCTCACAACCGGACCATTCAAATAAACATTGAAAAATTCTATACTTGTACAATTCATATCTACATTTAAAGTAACTGTTGGAAGGACTTCCATGCAATTACCATCTTCACATACTTCGCCCTCATCACATGAAACATCATTACATGGATCTGGAACGCATTCACCTTCCTCACATACTTGACCAGGCCAACAAAAGACATCTACACATGGATCAGTATAACAACTTCCATAATCAACAACGTCTAAGGTTATATCAATATTTTCTACATCAACATATCTATCAGCATAATTTCCTGTTGAGCAACCACCCTCAATTAAACCTTCAATTGGTTCAAAACCATCCCATGTTCCATAAGAAGGCTGATTTCTAAATTTGTATAAATAACGACCATTAGTTAAAGCAACAGTAACTTCCCATATATCATCACCATCACTATCATCCATCAAATAACCTTCTTGCCCCATGTCTCCTCCTGCTAAATAAACTCCCTCAGGATTTGTCTGAATAGCACTCATATTTACACGAAAAGTAACGTCTGCAGTCTCTAAAGGTTCTAATTCACTACAATATCCATCTCCACACAGACCAAAACAGGCATCTACAATCACATTTTCTGTTCCAACAATAATGTTACGATCGTTATAAGGTGGAACTGCACATTGTTGGTTAATTAAATTTTCTTTACAACCAAAATCAGAACAAGCTCCATTTGCAAATGTATAATCAAAACTTGAATTTATTGGAACAGAAACAGTTATATTCCATATATCATCACCATCATCATCAGACATCGGGTAATCACCAGGGACTCCAAAAAATCCTCCACCAGCTACATATACTCCTGTGCTTGCTGTTTCAACACCACTCATATCTAAATTAAACGAAACATCTACTGTCTCTAAAGGATCAATTTGATCACAACTACCATCGCCGCATAATCCAAAACATGCATTTACAATTACATCCTCAGTATCGACATCGATATGCCGATCATTCCAAGGTGGAACTGCACAATCTTGACCTACAATATTTTCTTTACAGGAGAATGTCGTAGCATTACATATTCCATTAGAAAAAGTATAATCACTACCTGAATTTTCCTGCATAGTTACTGTTATTGTGTAAATACCATCTCCATCTTCATCAGTCATTGGATTATCCCCTGGTGCACCAAAAGTACCTCCTCCAGCTAAAAAAACTCCTTCTTCAGATATAACCTCTTGGGTCATATCAAGATTAAAAGTAACCTCAACTGAATAAATAATCGATAAATACATTAATAAACTTAAAAATTTCATAATTTCCTTTTTTATATTTTAGATTTTTTATTTTAAAAGCATCATTTTTTTTGTAGTGTGGTTTCGTCCGTCAAAAAAATTTACAAAGTATATACCTGAAGAATATGTATCAGCTTTCCATTTTATGTCATGGGTACCAACTTCAAAAAATCCTTCTTGTATAATTTCTAGCTTTTCTCCATTAATATCATATATTATTATTTCAATTTTAGTTTTTTCATAAATTGAAAAAGATAAATTTAAATCTGGATTAAATGGGTTTGGATAAATATTATCCAGGATAAATGAACTAATTTGTTCATTATTATCTTTAACATTAAGATTATAACATGCGGTACATGAACCATAGCAATGTGGTCCTACCGTAAGATTTTCATTTTCAACCAAAATTACTCTCATGTTCGAATTTATAGAATCGCAATTTATGAGATTAATTAAATCTTCAGCAGAATCTCCATTCCTGTATCCATATGTATATACTCCAGGTGATAATGGTACTACAACACTCCAAATATCATTACCTACACCTAAATTTGTCATTTGAATACCATCTCCGAATTCATTATTGGAATGATCATCTGAGCCCACTAAATATATTCCTGATTCACTAACTATTTCATTTTGCATATCAACTAAAAAAGTAACATTTTGAGTTTCTGGTTGATTTACATGTTGATAAACACGGACGTAATCAACTTCCATTTGAACCGGGAAAATACTATTATCAATTCCTTCCTGACCGCCCCATGTTCCCCCAATTGCAATATTTAAAATTAAATGAAAATTTTGATCAAATGGCCATACAGAACTTCCCTGATTATAATTTGGATAAGAATGATACTGAATATCATCTATAAACCATCTAATTCCGTATTCATCCCACTCAATTATATAATCATGGAATTCACTATTAAAATCATCAACAAATATTTCACCACTCGAAGGAGGAATTCCAAAGTTCCAATTATATGTTTCAGAATGAACGGTTCCATGAATAATACCATAATCATGTCCAACGGCTTCCATTATATCAATCTCTCCACTGTATGGCCAGCCTCCGTATATGTTACTTGTTGGTAACATCCAGATTGCAGGCCAAGTCCCCCTGCCTGCTGGCAATTTAGCTCGTATAACAAATTTGCCATAAGTCCAATCACCTTTATTTTTTGTTTTTAGCCTAGCAGACGTATAATTTTGTGTTCCAAAATTATTATTGTTAGCTTTAATGACTAACTTTCCATTTTCAATAAATGAATTATTTGAATTACTGGTATAATATTGCGCCTCGTTGTTTCCCCAACCCCAATTACCAACACCAATATCATATGACCATTTGCTCAAATCGATATTTGGTTGATCAAACTCATCCGACCAAACTAATTGCCAATACGGAGTACCATTCGATAAATCACATGTTCCAAACAAGACAGGTTCTAATTCAATATCTGAACTTGGGATATTAACATATCTATTAGTACTACCAAAGAACGAAACTGTACAAGAACTAGATTCTGGTATAATTTCAAAATTCCATCCACAGTTTGCAAATTTATATTCATGGAAGTCACCAGGTTCTAATTCTAGGGTTATACCCCAAATATTATTACTTATTTCAATTAAATTCTGGTACTCGTTCCATTCAAAAAAAGTACCTGAAATAGTTGGAGATCCACAAGATGGAGGGTTTCCATTTAACCATCCATCTGCATTAGACATGTCTACCTTAAATGTAACTTCCGTAGAACTTAGAAAAGAAATAATACTAACAAGCCATAGAAATATCATTGTGATAGAGACTTTTTTTATTGATTAAGTATTAGATTAAGTAATAGAAGCACATCGACAATATTAATCAAAAAATCATTATTTAAATCAGCTAAATCATTAAAATCATCGGAACCTTCTAAAATTATATTTACCATTTGAACTACATCTGTAACATTGACTGTTCCATCAAGATTAACATCTCCTTGAAGATCTTCAACAAGAATAAATTCAATACTTTCTATGTTATATCCTGGTTGAAGTGTCATAATCTTAAGATATTGAGGTTCGCTTTCAATAATTACATCAGAAATAGTTATTGTTTGCCAATTATACCAACCTCCAGTATTTGGTACAGTATTATAACCTAAATTAATCTCATTTAATAATGTATTTATAACACCACCTCCTTGTCCGGCAATACTTAATTTTATATCATACATTCCTTCTTGGACATCGTTTATAGTATATTGCATCCAGTCTCCGGGTTCAGTCCAACCAACACTGAAGTCAATCCCATTGGTATTATTACCATTTTTTTCTATATCAACTCCATCGTTACGATATGTCCATCCTGAATTATAACTACCATCACCATCATTCATGTAGTCTGCATCATTGTAAGCTACTCCAACAGCACCAATATCATAATCTACAGCTTTAATCATACCTGGAATTGAATGATTTTTTACTGGAACTGCTGTACTTCCATAATCAGGGTTCAGCAAAGATGGTAAAACTCCGGGATTAACTAAACAATTTTCTATTTTCATATTTTCAATCATACCAAACAAAGCTTCTTGTGCTTGCTCTGGTGTGGGCTGTGGTGCCTGGCCACTCCAATAATCAATCAAGTTATTATATTCTTCTGATATAACAACTGATAAGGGACTTGAAATCTTCTCAAACTTTTTATGTGTCCACCAATTCCACCCAATATTATTATTTTGACATAGCGTAACAATTTCATGATACCATTGATTAGAATTTTCGCCAGTTTCTCCCAACCATAGTGGTAAGTTATATTCTTCTCTAATATTCAATAAATAATTGATAGTTGCTATTGAAGTAGAGCCCCAATATTTATGAAATGAATATGACATATTTGTATCCCATGGTGGAGTTAAAGAAGTAAAATCAGTTCCATACCAGTTTCCCTCTATGTAGATTATATGATTTTGATCAACTTCTCTTATGACATTAGTGATATCAATATATAATTGTCTCAACTCTTCTGATGTAACCCCGCTTGGCAATACAGGTTCATTTATCAAATCGTAACCACCAATTAAAGTCTCTTCGGCATAGTAAGTGGCTATATCAGACCATATTTGAATTGCATGCTGCTTGTTTACCTCATCTAACCATAAATTAGCATTACCATCACTATCACTTATTGGTCCAGAATTTTGTGCTCCAGGAGCGCAGTGCATGTCTAAAATTAGGTACATATTATGGGGTCTGCACCATGCTATAAGTGAATCAACTATTTCATATCCATAATCATTTACTGTTCCAATAGTTTCAGAAAATTGTTTATAATGAAATGGAATACGCAGTGAGTTAAATCCCCACTCAGCGATGGCATCAATATCATTTTTATTAACATAATTTTTGTGCCAACCATCCCAGAATTCCTGTGCTAACTCAGGTCCGATTAGATCTAATACATGATTTTCTATTTCAGTTGGAGATTCAAATCCTTCTATCCATGCTCGATTATGGAGCATATAACCCTCTGGAACAAGCCAGCCTCCCAAACCAAATCCTTTCAGTAATATCGGATTACCATTTCCTTCAACGATCTGGCCATCATCTACATGCAAGAATCCTTGCATAAATAGAATATTAGTAGTAACTATTAGTGCTATTATGATGCGCATACTTTAATTCCTAATTTTAATATTATGTTTTATAATGATAGTTTAGTTTACCCATTTTTCATGTTTAACCCAATCAATTTCCATTTCCCAGACACCATCCATGTGATGGTCGCTAATTTTTGCATAATTTAATATTGCAAACATTGGTTCAAGTAATTTGTTAGCAATACCTTTATTTTTACCTACTTCATTTCCATTTAACCCATAAATCAAATCATTTCCTTTCCACTCAACAGAATATTCATTATATTGTTCTAGATTAGCTGACAAATTTACTTGATTTGTCCACCAATCTCCACCAGACTCGCAATCACCTAATGGAAGAATACTTCGGGCAACATAACCTTTTTTCCCACCATGTTCACCATGATGTTCCATGATATCAATTTCTCCAGATCCAGTTAAAGGCCAACATATATTCTCATCATCTTCTTGTATTGGTGGTTCGTTATTACGAGCACCTAAAAGCCACCAAGCAGGAAACATACCATTTTCACCCACTTTGTTAAACTTGATTCTCGCCGTCCATTTACCACCAGTAAATTCTTTAAGATTTTTTGACGCTAATCTAGAGGATACATATCTTGTCGGTGGATGAATATCACCAAACTTAGAGATATTATCTGAACATTCTGTTTCATGATCTAAGCCAATCAATCGTAACTTAAGTGAACCGTTACTAATTTCTCTAGTATTGTAAGCTCCATCTCTCACATAACATTGATCTTCATTATTAACCCATAATAGCTGATCTTGCCAATTATCTTTATTAAAATAATTGAATTCATCGATAAAATCAATGATCCATCCTTTTTGAAGATTATTATTATTTATTTTTGTTGAGCATGATATTGATAATAAAGGTATAAATATAAAAACATATCCAACAATTTTTTTTAAAACCAAAAACATATTTGTATTCCCGTCATATATAAAAGCTTATGTCAAATTATTTAATAAGCATGATTTTTTTTGTTTGACTAAAATTATTTGATGATAATTTTATAAAGTATATACCGCTAGAATAGTTTGATGCATCCCAACTTATTTCGTGTGCACCTGCCAGTATATTTCCTTTCGTGAGAGTAGTAACTTCTCTACCTGATATATCATAAACTTTTAAAGATAAATAAGTTGATTTTGATATTTCATATTTGATTGTTGTCTGAGGATTAAATGGGTTTGGATGGATACTAGTAAAACTATATTCATTCAAAAAATTATTCCCATCAATACCCAGTTGTTCACATTCTGAGTTGTCACAATTATATAAAGCTGCATTATCTATATATACTGAACCCTCATCATAAAAACTACTCGACTCTTGCGTACCCTGCTCAAAAATAATACACGCTTGCATAATCTCAGTGCCTTCGACTGATTCTGCTTCTACACTAAATTGTCTCCAAACATCATTTTGTGAGCTACTTTTTAAAGTATCTGAAGACTCAGCAGATCCTAAAAAATTATAACTACTATCAAAAAATTTAAGTTGTAAATATACTAAATTGCCACCAACGAGTGAATCCAAAGAAAGTGAATTTATATATGCCGAAAAATTGTAATTTACACCGGATCCTGTCTCTTTCTCTTGATAAACAGTGGTAATATTTGGACCATTTGCTGCAAAATTACCGTATAGTTTAAGCGATCTGTTACCTTCGAATGCATTGAATGTTTCAAGTGTACCAAATAACTCTTCTCCTGAATTTATAATATTTATATTTTCTGGAATATATGATATATTTTCAAAATTTTCTCCTGTGGAATTGGCTCTTAGCCAACCAGTAAGATCTGCTTCAAAACCGGGACTATATAGTAATTGATCATATCCATAATCGCAACTGTTATCATCAGTCATAGCTAGATTATCAAAATTTAATGCTGTTGGATCTGTACAACCATAAATTATTTCATCGCAAAATCCATTAATACAATCACCATAACATCTTCTTAAAACAATATCTTCAGATGGACCGATTAATTCTCTGTCATTCCACTGCCCAATGGTACAAGATTGTCCGAATAAATCTTCTTTACAACTAAATTCAGGACAATTTCCGTTAAAAAAAGCATAGCCATAACTATTTTCTGGTTCAATACCAAAATTTTCAGCAAGAATGGAAATACTATATATTCCGTCATTTGCTGTGTGATCACCACAGCTCTGTCCGTCATCTTTTAATTCTAACCCGTTTTCACCTGGAGCACCAAATTTGCTGCCACCACCTATAAAAATACCTCCAAGATCAGCTTCGGTTTCTCCCATCTGTAATTCAAAAGTAATTTTTGTTGAACTTTTATCACAACCCTTAAATGTTACAGGTTCTAAAATTTGACTTGTTTGGCCATCTTCACAAGATACATCTAAATATCTAGGATTGCTACCCTGAGTTTCATACTGATTTGCACATGCTTCAGGTGCTATTCCACAGGCACCAATTTCTTCATCCCATTCTAAAACATAATTAGGATATGTACCATTCATAAAAAAATATTCAACATGCTCACCTCCATCTAATGTAATTGTTGTGGACCAAATTCCATCATTTGCGATTAAATCACCATTTGTCCCATCATCATACATAAGAGTAGGATCGAAAAAATTTGGCTGACCAGATGCATTTTGATAAGTCCCAATCATATACATATCATTTTCAGGGTTATACTCTCCATATTCGTCGGGATTAATCTCTAAAATATCATTAGTGCTTACTTGGAAAGTAACATTTACAGGTGCTGCATCAATACAACTAAAACAATTGCTGAATGTATGTTCTAAAGTTTGAGGTATATCTTGAACGGACACAACTCTGCTCATATATTGGTTCCCTTGAGTTTGAATCTCTTCAGCACACTGTTCACTTAAGTTTACTTCCCAACATGGCATAGAATAAAAACCACTGCAATCTCCTATCCACCAATTATCTGTCCCTCCATTTCTAAATCTGTAATAATGATCACCTGGTCTGAGTGAAAGTGTTACTTCCCATATATCTTCGCTGGTTTGAATCATTGGGACTCCAGATATACCAGTCATATCATATCCAACTATGTACGGCTCGTTATTAAGATGACTTTCTTGTTGCATATCAAGTACAAATGTAATATCAACACAATCATAATAACAACTACCGTCATCTGTATTGGCTTCCGGATCATAGTTGCATGCGTTCAAATCCATACAACCTAATTGAGGAATATGAATAATTTCTAATTGATCGATAATCACTGTTCCTTGCATTGTACCAACAGTTTCCTGGCCTTCATACATAAACTCTATTGAGTATCCTTGAATTGCATTTAAGTCTAATACCATATTACCTTGAATACCGTTCCATCCCGGATTGACGAATCCTTCAGTATATGGGATAACCATGTTAGAAGAATAATTACCTTTTAAAGGTATGATTATCTGATTCCATCCTGGTTCTCGATACAATAGATCATTTGGTAAAAATGAATAAAAATATTCTGTTTGTGCTATGTCTGGTGTAACGTTTACATCTAAAGCCCCACTACTAACATCATGTAAATTAAATCTAATCGAACCAGATGGAAGAGAAGCTGGATTTTCTACATATATCCAAAAAGATACATAATCTACGGTAACATCATCATTATCAGACCAATTCTGAGGAGTATCGAACCATTGTCTTAATGCAACATAACCACCCCATGACTCTACTTTATTTGTGGAAAATGAAATATTTGCAGATCCTGCACCTTCTAATTTATTGGTATTGTTAAATTCTACAGCTATGTTACTTGTACTTGATGACGTTTCCTCTAATTTTCCAAATTGCCAAAATTCGTGATTAATTGAGTCCTCTGTTTGACTATTAAAATTTATAATATCTGTATTATAACCCTCTACTAAAAGTGTATCTTGACTGTATAAATATCCAATCATTAATGAAATAGTGATAGTTATCATTAAATTTTTAAATAACTTCATATCAAATTCTCCTTTGAATGTTTAATTATGATTTAAATAATTTTGTTTAAGGCTTGAAGTTGTGTGAGGAAATAATGGCACAACCAAATCGTAAGATTGATTTTTGTAGAAGGCATGCATATCAATTTTAGACAACTTTATATCTGACAATTTATCTTCATTAATTTCAATTTTATCAGAATACTCGTTGGACAAGCTATCAAAATATGGATTTAAGACATGAGAAACTAAATCTTTTCCATTTAAATTAGATTTTGTTGTTTTAGCCATGCTACTAATTAAGTGATTTGATTTAATATAATCTTTCCAATTGCTTTCCTCTTGTTTAACTAAAAAATGTGAATCAATTTTATTTTTATAAGCCTCTCTTGTAACATAAAATATCTCTAATTTTTGAATAATAATTTTTTTTAATTCCTTCTTTAATAAATTCATATCCCAATCAGAATTTAACTTAATAGGATTTTTCTTTATTAAATTATTTAAATCATCTATTGTCCAATTTTCTCCATCTAAAGTGAAAATATTTTTTTCATTAAAATTGTTTCTTTTTAATTCTTTATTTATATATAAATTTTTTATCTTAATATTAGATTTTTTTTCAGAATCATTAATACTAGAATTATAAATATTTTTAACTAATTCCTCATATGTATCAGGATTAATCTCTAACTCTTTTCCTTTCATTATCCTGTTAATATATTTACGATATTTAATATTAGATTTCGTTTGCTTTATTGTTTTAGTGAGCGAAGCTATCTCATTTTTTAGGTTTATACTTGATAGATTTTTAATTTGAGTCCAATCATCCACTCTAAATATTGTATAATTATTGCCTATTTTTATTGGACCAAAAATATCACCAACTTTAATATCATTTGAAAAAAAATTTAAATACATCTCATCCGAAAAATCATCAATAAAACTTAATTTTCTTTTCGGGACTTCTTCAAGATTAAAATAATATTTTGAAATACTATCTAATGTAGCTGATGAATCTATGATTAAATTATGAATTTTTAGTAGTTGATCTTTCTTGGGTAATGTTAGATATGATATATGAAATTTTTTTTTACTATTGTGGTAAACATTAGAGATCTCATTTGAATCAACCTTTGTGGCATTATATATATAACGATTAAAGTATACTTCTCTCATTTTTTGTTCTTTTCTACCTTCAATTAAATCAATGTGAGAATTTTTCATTTCTAAATTAGTATTTAGTGCAAATATTTTTTCTGCAATTAATGAATTTAAGATTATTTTTTTATCGTTATAAGAGTTTCCAGAACAATATACAGGTCTTACATTATACTCTGCGCGCTTTATAAAATCATTAACAGTAATTATTTTTTTATCGACAATTGCGAGGACATCTATGTGATTATCTGTTATTTCAATACTGGAGTTTGTACATCCAAAAAACATAAAAACCAATATAATATTAGTTTTCAAAATTCAATACCGATAGTGTAGAGATGAATTCTACCTAAAATTCCTAATTTTTTATAACAATAATCAACTTTAAGAGCATTAAAATCTTTCATTTTAATCTTTAATCCTAAACCATATGTATCTTCAAGTTCATATAATTTTATATCTTCACTAGATTCAACCTCAACATTTGATATCCATTTCGAACCAAGTCGAAGATATATTTCTGATATATTCCTAAATCTTTCAGTATATTCAATTCCAAAATTTAAAGATTCAGCATTATTATTTGGATGCAGCATATCAGTTGATACTAATAGCTTCCTTGATGAGTTATGAATTGGTGTAATCGATGCACCTATTCTAAAAATCAAAGGCAACTCCCAGCTAGACATTTTATATTGTCCTGGTACATTCTCAAAGTTTCCATAATCTTCTGAAATATCTATTGAATTCAAAAGATCTATTCCATCATATTTTACTTGATTTCCAAAATTTGAAATACTCATACCAATTCTCATACCCGTATTTCTATCGCCACCTTTTGCGAAAAATTTCGTGTTTATTAAAACACCCAAATCTATAGCTGCTGCACTTGCATTTAAATGCCATATATTTGATGAAAGATATTTCAGAGAAGAGCCGAAAGAGAACCAATCAACAATACGTTTCGCATATGAAATAGATAAAGAGTATTCATTGGAGGAATAAAATTCACCTGTACCGTCAGGGAAAGTAACTGTGGTCACTTCCTCGTCTCCATAATTCATATAATTTAAAGAAAGTCCTATATGTCCAAAACTCCCAACTTTTGAAGCGGTTGCAATAAAATAATGCTCCATATCAAGAAGCCACGGCTCGTAAACAAATACTAGGTTATTTTTTTGAGAACCAGTTAAACCAGCAGGATTCCAAAAACAAGCAGTAGCGTCATCTGCAACGGAAACATATGCTCCTCCTAAAGAGCTACCAGCTCCTCCAATATCTATTTCAAGAAAATTCATGCTCGTAGTTCCATTCCTATTGACTGGAGCTGAAATGATTAATGAAAAGAAAATACTTAATGTTATTAAATATATTTTACTCATGTTTTACTTAATTATTGAAAACTTCCCCATCTTTACATTGTCAGTTAAACTAGATTTAATGTGATATATGTAAGTGCCTGCAGCAATTTCAAGCCCCTCATTATTTAATAGATCCCAATATACTATTCCATCATTTGTATTATTATTAACGTTAATCTGATCAACAAAAACTCCACTAACAGTGTAAATTTTAATATTACAATTAGATGGGATATGTGTAAACATTAATTTTCTTCTTTGATTAAAATTAGGATTAAAAATAGACTCCTCTAATAAATTTGTTGCAATATATGGATTGGGAACAACTTTAATATGTTCCATATCTTCATCAAGTTTTCTGGTACTTAAGGAATCTGTATTGCCTACATAAATAGATATGGTATCTGTTTCCCAAAAAGGTCTTTCAAAAGATATTTCATACTTATCTCCAGGCCCAGGAATGGTTTCCATGCTGTTTATTGAAAATGCAGCTAATGACTGATCCCATACTTGCTGATTCCAAGTAGGATCAAACTTAGTTGTCCCTATAACGATTTTATCTCCAACTAAATTAAACTCTCCGTCATCATTCGCATCCCAAATGACGAAATCAAGAGTATCACGTAACGTTTCATTGTATACGTAGAAGTTTGTATGTATTACTGCTGTAAATGGCAAAGACTCTTCATTAAATTGGTATAAAAACTTAAAAGCGTCTGGATCCCAAGGATTAATATAGTACTCTTCATTATTTTCGTCAGTAATAGGTACACCAGCAATATATATGGATTTAGTTTGATAATTTTCAGATTGATAAAGAAAATTAATGCTTATATCCCAGGGCAAAATAGATTGTGAAGATTTATTCTGATAAAAATTTAGGCTGGGAATATATGATGATTCAATATTTGTCCATCCTTGGTAACTTACTTTTACAGTATCGATAGCATTAATTTTTATTCTAAACCCATCAATTAAATTTGTTGTTATCATATTGTCGTTATTTAAAGTCCAAAAATTAACAGGAAATCCGGATTGTGATATCACTTCATATTTTACCAAATTTTCACCTTCAAATTTGGTGTTATTTTCTGTGTAAATCATCTGTAATGTATCAGATACTTTATATACATTTAATCCATTTGTGGTAATGTAAGATAAACCATATAATTGAGTAATTTCATTACTAAATGTCAATAAATATTCAGTATCTGAATTTAAATCACCTGTTAAAAGAGTTTCTACTTCAATATTACCAGATCCTATAAGATCTGACGAATTCACCTCTATATTGGTTTCAACGTATCCAGCAGAGTTGAAAGTAGGAGTAACTTCAACCACATTCTGCCCGAGACTAATTATATACTCGTTTGCATCAAGTTCTATGATCGTATTGTTTTCAGCAGGTGGAATTCCTGAGGCTAATTCTCCAACAGATGCCATACCATAATCATAAGCAACAATTGCGTAGTAATACGTCCTTCCATTATCAACATCTGTATCAGTAAAAGTATGTTTAATACCGCTATCATTTCCCATATAAACTGATGTTCCAGAAATTGGTGCCCAATTTGCAAATCCTTTAACACCATTAATTTTATCACATTGAAATAGAGGCTCCTTAAACATTAAATTACCATATCCATCGGTAATAACCTGAGCATCTTGTAGATATTTATCTGTTGATTTGTATATTTTATAACCCTCAAAATCAAATTGAAATTCAGAATCATATAGTTCGTTCCCATTCAAATCTTCAAATTGATCGCATTCACTCGGAATATCTGCGCAGTCGTATTCACCATTTCCGTTATAATCTACTGTTAAAATTTCACTTTTTGGTAAAAAATTGTCAAAAGAATATTCTGCTACATCATCCCAAGTTAGAACTACTTTTCCATCTGAAGCTTCAGCTTTAAGAGTAGGTAGTTCCGGCGGACTAGCAAATCTATAGTCTGATTCATAAACAACTTGAACAATATTTTTCAATTGAAAAAGGTTTAATTCTGGTTGATTTTCTAAATCTTCTGCAATTATTTGATCAAATGAATGAAGTTCTGCCATAGAAATTCTTTCTGTTTTACCTTTCTCAAGACTGAAAGTAGCGGAAGCAAATAATTCAACAAGATTCTCTGGAGACAATTCAAACTGGTCCAAAGTGGTATCTGATATCATGTTCCACATGACATCATCATTTTCAAACCACAAGCCTGTTGGAGAATTTTTTCCTGCTTCATCTATCGGAAAAAGCTGAAAGGTAGTTAATCCAATCATATCTGATTCTGAAATATCTGTTTCATCTATATTTGGTTCACATCCAACTCCTTCCACACAGTCGGGAACACCATTACACTCTGTTCCGTCGGCATCTGGTCCATCAGGCCAATAATTTAAATTATTTGGACCAACACCATCTAAACCAACATCGTCGTTAACATTACTACAGTCAAATGTTCCATCCTCATTTAAATCAGGAGGAATCCAGTCACCATCGTCATCAATACCATTATCTCTACTTTCATCAATAATACCATCATTATCATTATCAATACCGTCATTACTTAATGATGGACTCTCTAAGTATGCAAATCCCATTATTCCAAAATCTTCTATCCCTCCAAATCCTGTATTATCTGCATCCCATGTATATGATAAATCTAAATCTGTATCAAACCATCCGTTTTCATCTGCGATATCTGATTCACCTCCAATACCATTATCAACCCAATATCCAAAACCCATATATGGTATATTAAAATCAGAAATATTAGAAATATTATATTCCCAAAAAAGAGCATCTCTTACAAGGGGGTTATTCCATTGAAACCCTCTTGCTTCGACTCTTATTCCTAAACCACCCCATGGTAAACCTGCTTGCTTTGTTGCATCATTTTGAATATAATTACCCGGTTTTGGTAGATATGAGTATCCGAGTGAGTTACCATTCTGCTGACAAGTCTGCTCGCAGTACATTTCACAATCTAATTTCCTATCAAAAAACTCTGAATTACATTCCCAATATGCAACCCATTCCTGATCTTGAGCATCATTAGCAACAAAATAAGTAGCAAGATCAGCATATTTCACACCTCTACCGAATCGTCCATCCCATTCACCTGGCCATTTAGTTTCATTACCTGTAGATGGCCAGGCATCAGGCCAACTAGCATCATCATTACTCATGGCAGGTGTTTCTGATAAAGGATTAAAATAGCCTGATACTGGATACAAAGTCCATTTAATTTCACCAGTCGGATTTAAGTCAACTTCTTCCCTATAATCGGTTTGTAGGAAGTGAACTGTGTGATAAAATTCGTCCAATTCTTCTTGGCTTAAAGTATTTAAAAAATCAACATCATCTACTATGAGTGTATCAACATCTAATGTAGAGTCTTTTTCTATGTATGTCTTTGCACCAAGTAATAAACCTATCCCATCTAGCATTCGAGTTCCAGTCCCATCATTCGGCCAAATAGAGACATCCCATAATCCACTAGGATCCCAATCTGCTTGTTGCGTTGTATTTTTAAAATATAATAAAATTCTATTACCATTCATTCTACCAGCCCTAACATTAGATATATCAGCAGCAGGATCTATAGGACCATTATATTCTGTAAGAACAGAGCTAAAAAACAGAAAAAATAGAATATAGTTTTTTTTAAATTTAAAATTCATATTGAATACCAATTTTAATATTCCTTGGCGAACTGTAATTAGTAGGTACTATATAAGTATCTTCAATAGTATTAAAATTACTGTAAAATGCAGCTCTTTCTGCATCTGTTATAATCGCAGATCCAGCTCTACCTGTTTGACTATTTACATTGTATTCATTCAATCTATCAAAAACATTGTATACAGAAAAATTAATTTTGATATTATGCGATTCATAATTAAATTTGTATGATCCTGTTATATCAACTGAATAATTTGCTGGCTTATATTCATTATTGGGCAATAAATTGATATTTGCCAATGAACTTGTACTAATTGGAACATAACTATATGGTGTGCCGGAATTAAAATATGCTGTGGACGTAATATTAAAATTACTCATCGAATAAGTAAGTGTCACATTAAAAGTATTTCTCTGATCCCAACTCATAGGCATTAAAATATTAACAGGGTCCTTATTATTACCTTCAAAGTCGAATGATTGAGTTGGCGAATCAGCATTACCTCTGGTATATTGCATGGTATAATTCATAAACATTGAAATGTTATTAATGTGAAAGTCAAAGATAGCTTCTAGTCCCCTCACATTTCCGTAATCTTTATTTGTATATAAACCATATTTAACTTCATTATAGGTTGTAATTACTGTAGTGCTAAGCAAATTATAAATATCTCTGTAATAAAGATTTAATTCCAAGCCAAGAGATGAATTTAATTTTTGCCATATACCTATTTCATATTGTACTGTTTTTTCTGCCTCTAAATTCGGATTACCTAAAATAGTAGAAAAATCATACACTGGTATAATTCTATCATAATTTGCAAACATTGCATACATCGGAGGCATTTGAAAAAAATGACCATAACTAAAGTGCATAACAGCAGCATCTCCAACTTGATAAGCTAATCCAAATCTTGGACTAATTTGGGTTTTAATTCTTGCTTTAACTTCTTCAGATTGAGGTTGATTTAAAATTTCGTTACGTGGATTTCTATAATCACTTGGATATGAAGTTTCTGGATAAAAGGCATCATATCTAAACCCTGCATTGATAACCATTTCATTAAATTCCATTTTATCCTGCATATAAAACGAGAATTCTTTTGATTTTATGTCATACTCTTCAGCGTACGAACTAACAGTATCCTGCATAATAATTGGATTATAAATCAAATCATAATTAGAACTATCTCTCAAACTATATTCTCTAATAGAATTATCGTGATTTATGCCATCAAAACCAAATTTTAAATTGTGATTTTTATTAATTTGCCACATCATATCAAATTTTAAATTATCTCGAGCTTGTTTGTTTTTCGTATAACCTCTGGAATGCCCACCTGTAGAAAAACCATTTATAGAAATATCTAAAGTATCGTGAACATATCCATCAATTTCATCAGTCTGAATATTGTCTGCAATAATTTCACCAAAGCGATAATTATTATACCTGCTAAGTATCTTTGAATATCTCACATCAAAAAAAGCTGAATTATTGATCATATAGTTAATATGAATAGAATTCATAGTCGCAACTTTTGACTCTTTAGAAGCAGAAAAAGGATTATATTTTAGCCCGTGACTATAACCATACCAATTATCTCGATTTTCACTGTATAACAAATTTACCTTGAGGTTTTGAATGGGATTTAAGGATAATTTCCCAAGCAAAGATGTATTTTTACTTCTATTCATAGGTACTAAAGCATCATTCTTCTCTCGCCAATTAGCTTCAACGAACTGCGTACTAACAAATCCAGACTGAGAACTCAAAAATTGAGAAACCAAATCACAGTTCGACCTACTTATTGCCTCAGGTCTATTAATACCACTATAAGTGAAATAGAAACTTTTACGATCATAGTCTAAAGTACCACCGAGTTCTTGGCAAACTTGCTCTATATTATCTCCGCCACTAGCTATTTCGTTTCCCATTGCATCAAAACATCCCAGAAAAATTACCTTGCATGTACCGTAATTTGTACATTCTTCTTTTGATAAATAGTTGCCATTCTCATCTAATATCTGATTCCCCGTAACTTCGGCACAATAGCTTTCAAATACGTGTTCTCCCGTGTGTTCTGAGTACCATTGAGACTCATCATTTGTGTCAAAACTACTAAAATCATTGGGATTAAAGTAATGATATCCATTTAAATGATTATCATTTACTTGATTCCTTACATTAATAAAATAAAAAATTTTATTTTTGAGAAGGGGGCCACTTATTTGAATTTTTCTATCAATATTATCATTAATATCATATTGTTTTATTCCGGGAAAAATATTGTTGTTATCCGAGAAGTAATTCGCATAATGTATAGATGTTGATAAGCCAAAATCATTTGAACCTTCTTTTGAAATTTGATTAACAACTCCACTCATAGCACGTCCATATTCAGCATTAAAAGTACCCGTTATTACTTCTAAATCCTGAACGGCAGAAGGATCAACTGTTATTGCCGTAGTATTACCACCTAAATTTTCATCGACCGAGACCCCATCTACTAAATATGTGACTTCAGTATCTCTACCTCCTCTAAAATGATTCGCAACAACACCAGCTTGCATATTTATTACTGAAGAAATATTTTCAACAGGTAGAATATCTAACATATCTGACGATATATTTTTGACACTACTAGTTTGATCTTTCTTGATATTAACTTGATTTGCAGTAACGACAACTACATCCCCTTCAACTAATGTTTGCTCAATACTAAAGTTAAGATTAGTAGTTCTGTTTACTGAGACTGAAATGTTTTGAAAAGTCGTTTGTTTGTAACCAATCACACTTACCGTCACATCGTAATTTTTTGGGCTAAGATTAATTAAATAATAATTACCTTCGTTATCAGTAGAGGTACCTATACTAGTATTTAAAAGCATTACATTTGCACCGACTATAGGCTCTTTAGTCTTTAAATCAGTTACTTTACCGGATATTTTACCCGTTGTTTGAGATGATAAACAGCTGATTAATATAAAACATAAAAGAAGCTTTAAAATGTTACACATTAAACTTTTAACCTTTTTTAATTACACATAAGCTGAATTAAATCAACTACCCTATTTGAATATCCCCATTCATTGTCATACCAATTTAGCGTACGAACATATCTACTTGATGTTACTTTTGTACATTTACTATCGTAGATTGATGAATATGGGTTGCCTATAATGTCAGAAGAGACAACAGGCTCTTTTGAAAAGTATAAAACATTTTTCATTCTCTCGGAATTAGAAGCGCTCAAAACAACTTGATTGATATCTTCTACACTGACATCTTTGTTTAACTCAACAAATAAATCTACCACAGACCCATCCGGAACTGGAACACGGGATGCTATACCATCTAACTTACCTTGAAGTTGAGGTAATACTTTACCAACCGCTCTAGCAGCGCCTGTAGATGTCGGAATAATATTTTCAGCAGCAGCCCTACTTCTTCTAAAATCAGAATGTGGGACATCTGCGAGACGCTGGTCATTTGTGTATGCATGAATAGTATTCATTACACCTTGCTTTATACCAAATTCTTTATCTAAAATTTTTGCCATAGGGGCTAAGCAGTTTGTAGTACAACTTGCATTTGATACAATTCTGTGATTTGATTTCAAACTATCCTCATTTACACCTAAAACAATGGTATTATCAATTTCATCTTTCGAAGGTACAGTGAGGAGTACTTTACGTGCACCTGCTTTTAAGTGGTTTTCCAGTAAAGATCTTTTTGTAAATACTCCAGTAGCTTCAATAACGATATCAATATCAAGATCTTTCCATGGTAATTTGATGGGCTCTCTCTCAGACAACATCTGGACGGAATCATTATCAGTTTTCATAAGTCCATCTTCAATTTTTATATTTCCATCAAACTTACCCATAACAGTATCATATTTTAAAAGATATGCTAATGAATCTTGATTACTCAAGTCGTTGATAGCAACGACATTAATATTGTCATTTTGATTAAGAATTCGGAAAACAGATCTCCCAATTCTACCAAATCCGTTTATAGCTACTCTCATCTATTTAAACCCTTCAAGTTTACTGTAAATTTCTGCTACATCTAAAATACGATTTGCATGACAATGACCATTATCATACCATCCTAATATTTTAATAAAATTAGATCCTGCTTTCAGAGTACCTCTTGTATCTAATACTACTGACCTAGGATCTCCGATAATATCACTAGAAACGACTGGGTCTTCAGTATATCCTATAACCTTTGGATGTTTTTTTGAAGCCTCTACAATGATATTATTAATTTTCTCACAATCAATTTCATTATCGGAAAAAGATAATGTTAAATCGATCATCGAACCCTTTTGAACAGGGACATTTAATGCACTACAAATCACTTTTCCTTCTAATGATGGAAAAATATCAGATATCCAATTTTGAGTTTCTGAACTATTAGGTATTATATTCTCTGACGCAGATCGACTTTTTCTAAAGTCGGTCCCCACGACATCTTGGAGAGCCTGATCACTAGTATATGAATGAATTGTTGTCATATTTACCGAAGTTATTCCTAGCTGCACAAGTGGTTTCAATAATAATGCAAGCGCATTCATCGTAGAAGATCCTGCAGAAATAGTTTTATCGTCAGCACTTACTTCTTTCTCGTTTACACCACATATTACCACTCTATCAAGTTTGTCTTTGGGCAGACTTGATAAAATGACCTTTTTTGCTCCTGCATCTAGATGCATCTTCATTTTTTCTCGACTTTTAAATTTTCCCGTAGCGTCAACAACGATATCAACTCCAAACAAATCCCACGGAACGTCTCCAGGGTTCATAGCAGTCAAAAATCGAGTTTTTTTTGAATGACTAACTAAATAATTTCCATCAAGCTTAATATCTTTTAATGAATCAAATTCGTTTTTAAGCAAATATGTCAATATTTTTGGATCTCCAATATCGCATATGGCCGCTACATCTATATTTTTATTTTTAAGGGATTCATTATATATTTTTCTACCAATATTACCAAAACCCATTAGACCTAATTTTACGTTCATGTTTATTTAACTTTTAATTTGTTATTTATTAAATATTAGTTTAAAGTGTAAATTTTTTTCAAATATTACGACTTATAATTTAGGCATAATATTTAATTTGATATATAGCTAATAAAATTATTTTTCAATGTAATGAAGAAAATACTATTATAAAATAACTGATAATATTTTTTATATTTACTTGATTTTAATACGTTCTTAAACATCAAAATCAATCACAAATACTTGTAATTAAAGACCAAAATAATACTAGAAATTAAACATGTTTATTTTCATGCGGAAATCATCAAATTGAGATATATTTTATTAATTTTATTCACCTTAGGCTATGCTTCATTACCATACTACAATAGTGCAATATGTTACGGTCCATTTAGAGATGGTCAAAGGCCTGGCGGTGAAAGTCCAACTCGTTTACAATTAGAGGAAGACTTAAATATTATTTCTAAACACTGGACGGTTATAAGATTATATGGAAGCACCGGAGTTACAGAGGATATATTGAAAATTATAAAAAATAATAATTTAAATCTCAAAGTATTCTTAGGGGCATGGATAGCAAATGAAATTGATCCAATTGCAATAAATTCAAATAAAAACGAAATCAATAAAGTTATTGAACTTGCAAATAATTACTCAAATATTGTGAGATCAGTCGTTATAGGAAATGAAACACAAGTTTTCTGGTCATCAAACAAGGTTGATATTAAAATACTAATTAAATACATTCAGCAAGTCAAAAATAGTATTGAGCAGCCAATCACCACTGCAGATGACTTTAATTTTTGGAATAAGCCTGAAGCTAAAGCATTAAAAAACTCTATTGATTATTTAATGGTTCATATTCATCCTTTATGGGGTGGTCTACAATTAAATGATGCAATTAATTGGGTTTCAAAAATTTATTCAGAAATTAAAGATATATACCCTGAAAATGAGATAATAATCGGAGAAACTGGATGGGCCACAATGGTTCACAATGAAGGTGAACAATCTAAACTAATCAAAGGCAAGACTGGAGAAAAGGAACAATCGATTTTTTATAAAAATATCAATGATTGGTCGAAAAAAAACAATGTATCAACATTTTTCTTTGAAGTATTTGATGAGAATTGGAAAGGTGGAGAACATCCTAACGAAGTAGAAAAACATTGGGGAGTTTATAACTCAAATCGTACACCAAAACACATATTTAAATAATATACAATAACATGAAAAAAATCTTCAACTACACCTTTACACTATGTATTTTAATTTTATTTTTTAGCTGTTCAAGTCAAAAAAATAAAAACAGTTATGATGGACTTGTTATTTCACAAGAACAAAGAGCATCATGGAGTCGAAACTTCAATCCACTCACGCCAGGTGGTATGGCTAGATTTCCAACGACAGCCGGTGTATATGAACCATTAATGATATATAATTCAATTAAAGGTAAATACATTCCTTGGCTTGCAATAAATCATTCTTGGAATAAGCTAAATGATACTTTAACATTAAATCTTAGAGACTCAGTTAAATGGTCTGATGGAACAAAATTTTCATCACGAGATGTTTGGTTCACATTTAAATTGTTGAAAGATAATCCAGCTTTAGATGCTAGAGCAATGTGGTCATATTTAGATGATGTAGTAATTGTTGATGAATTTTCAATTAAAATAATATTTTCTTCTATATATGTACCTGGATTAGATGCAATAGCCGGTCAAACAATTGTTCCTGAGCATATTTGGTCAAATGTTGAAGATCCAGTAAAGTTCACCAATCCAAATCCAATTGGTACAGGCCCATTTACTGAAGTAATAAAATTTCAAAATCAAGTTTTCGAATTAGGCAAAAATCCGAACTATTGGCAAAAAGGAAAGCCCAAAGTTGAAAAATTAGTATTTCCTGCATTTCCTACAAATACGCAAGCAACATATGCGCTCACAAATGGTGAAGTTGATTGGGCAGGTAGCTTCATTCCAGACATAGACCAAGTTTATGTAAACAAAGATCCACAAAATCATCATTATTGGTTTCCAAGTACAGGCGTATCTATTTTTCTATATCCGAACCATAAAAATAAATATTTAAAAGAAATAGAATTTAGAAAAGCATTAAGTCATGCAATTGATAGAGATCAAATAGTTAATATTGCAATGAATAATTACACTGTACCTTCTGATATAACCGCACTATCTGAAACAATGAATCATTGGAAAAGTAACATATCTGAATTTGAAGACTGGACCAAATATGATATACAGTTAGCAAAAGAAAAATTATTAAAACTAGGATATCAAGAGGATGAAGAAAGTAATTTACTTGTTGACAAACATGGTGACAATATACCATTTGAAATTATTGTAGTTAGCGGTTGGTCAGATTGGCTTAGAGCAGCTCAAATTATATCTCGAAACTTACTTGAGCTAGGAATTGACGCAAATGTAAGGACATATGATTTTGGTGCTTGGTTCGATAGATTAAGAACAGGACAATTTGATCTTGCAATTGCGTGGGCTGAAAAGGGAAATACTCCATATAATTTATATCGTGGACTAATGGCTTCAGAATATGTAAAGCCAATAGGTGAGCCTGCTGATCTAAATTGGCATAGATATGGAAATATTGAGGTTGATGATTTATGTAAAAAATTCATTAAGACTTCAGATGAAAAGGAAATTAAAGATATCATATTTAACATGCAGAAATTATTCATACAAAATTTACCAGCTATTCCTTTATTCGCAGAGCCTAATTGGGGAGAATACAATTCTTCACGCTTTACAAACTTTCCAAATAAAGATAATCCATATGCCGCTCTTTCACCAAACAATGTCCCTGAAGCATTATTGGTAATGGTTCAATTAGAGCCTGTTAAATGAACCCATCTCTAAGTTATATACTTAGTAGATTATGGTTTTATTTAATCGCAGCATGGGCAGCTATAACGTTAAATTTCTTTATCCCCAGAATGATGCCTGGAGATCCTGCAAGTGTGATGTTTGCCAATCTTAGAGGTAAATTAAAGCCCGAAGCCTTAGAAGCTTTAAAAAAAACATTTGGTGTTACAGATGAACCATTAATTACACAATATTTAGATTATATCAAGCTTCTTTTCCAAGGTGACTTAGGCATTTCAATTGCATATTTCCCTCAGCAAGTATCATCAATAATTATATCAGGTCTATTATGGACATTGTTTCTAGTAGGTACTTCACTAATCATATCATTTATAATTGGCTCAATACTTGGGATTTTTATTGCATGGAACAGAGATGAAAAAATTGATTCAATATTACCACCAAGCTTTGCATTATTAAGTGCTTTTCCTTATTTTTTCACAGCAATGATACTTTTATATATTTTTGGATTTAAATTCGGCATGTTCCCAATAAGGCATGCTTACAGTAGTAATTTAAATCCTGAACTGAGTTTTGAATTCATAGGAAACGTTATATATCATGCTATCCTTCCTGCAAGTACGTTGATATTTATGGGTATTGGAGGTTGGATGCTTGGAATGAGGAATAATATGATTGGTACAATTTCAACTGATTATATTTCCTATGCAAAATCTAGAGGTATTTCAAATAAAAAAATAATGTTTAATTATGCAGCAAGAAATGCAATTCTACCCGTTGTAACAAGTTTTGGAATGGCATTAGGTTTTGCATTAAACGGAGCTATTCTAACTGAAATTATATTCTCATATCCTGGACAAGGTTATATACTGTTTGAGGCAGTTAAAGCACAAGACTTTCAGTTGATGCAAGGTATTTTTCTGACAATAACTCTTTCAGTATTAGCCGCAAATTGGATTATTGATATCGTTATATTAATTTTAGATCCAAGGACTAGAAAATGAATAAAAGCTGGATTAAAAAATTATTTCAAAATCGCAAAGCAAAATTTGGAATAATTATTATCTCGATATTCATATTACTTGCAATATTTGGACCATTATTTTTTCCAAATCCCAATGCTTATGTTGCTAAACCTCTTCAAAAACCTTCATTTGATTATATTTTTGGAACGACTAAACAAGGTCAAGATGTTTTAGCACAAACCATTGCAGGAGCTAGGCCAACCTTGTTTATTGGTCTATTTTCTGGTGTATTAGTTGTATTTATTGGCTTATTAATTGGCTCCATAGCCGCGTTTTATGGTGGAAAAATAGATAATATACTATCTTTACTCATAAATATTTTTCTTGTAATGCCCGGTCTACCATTAATGGTAATAATAGCCTCTGTTTTACCACCAGGACCATATAGTATCTTAAGTGTACTCGTTTTTACTGGATGGGCATGGAACGCTCGAGTACTAAGATCTCAAGTCTTGACACTTAGAGAAAGAGATTTTGTAAATGCCTCAATTATTAATGGTGAGGCCGATCTGAAAATTATCACTAGTGATATATGGCCTCAAATGATGTCTTTGATAACCTCATCATTTATAGGTGCATCAATTTACACAATTGGAGCGCAGGTAGGCTTAGAATTTTTAGGTCTAGGAGATGTAAATAGTGTCACATGGGGGACAAATCTTTATTGGGCTACAAATGACTTGGCACTTTTAACTGGAGCTTGGTGGACTTTTGTTCCAACAGGTTTATCAATTGCATTTGTAAGCTTTGGATTAACATTAATTAATTATGGTATCGATGAGATATCAAATCCAAGGCTGCTCTCAGAAAGATTAGTCAAAAGAACATATCCAGAAAAATTCAATCGGAATGGTTCTACTCCGGTTATAAGAGAAAATGATATTGAATAATTTATTACAAATACAAAATTTATGCGTTGACTTCTTAACTGAAGAAGGACATTTTAGGGCTGTTGATAACGTATCTTTTAGCATCGAAAAAAATGAAATTTTCGGCTTAGTAGGTGAGTCTGGTAGTGGTAAATCAACAATTGTAAAATCTATATTAAGAATATTGCCTGCACCAGGAATCATTTCAAATGGTAAGATTATATACAAAAATGAGAATATTTTGTCATTAGATGAGCAATCAATGGATCATCTCAGATGGAAAACTATTTCTATAGTAAAGCAAAAAGCTCTTAATTCGTTAAATCCACTTTTAAAAATTAAAAAACAAATTACAGATACAATTACTGCTCACGAAAAAATCGAACAGAATGAGTTAGATAACAGATGTAATAATCTTATTGATATGGTGGGGATTGATCGTGAGTATCTTAATAGTTATCCACATGAACTCTCTGGAGGAATGAGGCAAAGAGTTGTTATTGCAATTGCGTTAGCACTTAAGCCAAATTTAATAATAATGGATGAACCTACAACCGCATTGGATGTCGTGATTGAAAAAGATATTATATTAAAAATACTTGAATTAAAGGAAAAATTGGGTTTTTCCATTTTATTCATTACGCATGATTTAGAATTAATACTTGAATTTTCCGATAGAATCGGTGTTATGAAAAATGGAGTTATAAAAGAATTAAACAATACAAAAGTCATCAAATCAGGCGGAACTCACAAATATACCAAAATACTAATTAATTCTATACCCAAAATTGAAAATCATATTAAAACAAAAAGAAACAAAATTAAAAAAGAAAGTCCACTCATTCAAGTCTCTAACTTAACAAAAATTTATAACAAACAATCGACTTTCTTTTCTTCAAAAGGTTTCAAGGCACTAAATAATATTTCTTTCAATTTAAATGAAAATGAAATTATTGGTCTAGTTGGTGAGTCTGGAAGCGGAAAATCAACCATAGCTAAAATATTGACAAAATTAATTACTTATGAAGATGGTTTAATTACGTTTAACGATATAAATATAAAAAATATAACTACTAAAAATAGAATATTAGATTTTAGAAAAAAAATACAGATGGTTTTTCAAGATCCATTTGCATCATTAAATTCATTTCATACAGTTTTCAACCATCTCTCTAGGTCAATTATTATTCATAAATCACTGCCTAAATCAAAAAAAGAACGAAAAAGAGCTGTGTATGAAGAAATTTTAAAAAAATTAACTGAAGTTGGTTTAACCCCTGCAGAACAATTTGTTTACAAATACCCACACGAAATGTCTGGTGGAGAAAGACAAAGGATATCTTTAGCGAGAGCTCTAATTGCTAATCCAAAAGTCATTGTTGCAGACGAACCAACCTCTATGTTGGATATGTCAATTCGAATGGAAATTTTGAATTTATTTAAAAAATTAAATAAGATAAAAAATATATCTATAATTTTTATCACTCATGATATTGCTTCTGCATGTCATTTATCTGATAGAATAATAATTTTAAAAAATGGTAAAATAGTTGAAAAAGGGACCCCAAAAGAGATAATTAATGAGCCTAAACATGAATATTCAAAATTATTAATAAATTCTTGTCAGCCAGGTTGGTTCACACAACAATAACATGGTAAAATTTTGAAGATAAAAAAAGACTTTTATTGGGGAACAGCCACATCAAGTTATCAAATTGAAGGAGCATATGATGTAGATGGAAAAGGTATTTCAGTTTGGGATACATTTAGCTCTAAATCTGGAAAGATAAAAAATAATGAGAATGGGAATATTGCTTGTAATCATTACAATCTTTGGGAAAAAGATATTGAACTTTTGAAAAATCTTGGTGTTAATTCCTACAGATTTTCAATTTCATGGCCTAGAATTTTCCCAAGTATTACAAGCAAAAATCCAAACTTAAAAGGAATTGATTTTTATCAAAGATTAGTTGATAAATTACTTGAAAATGATATAAAGCCATTCATTACTCTAAACCATTGGGATATTCCTCAATGGATTGAGGATATAGGAGGTTGGACGGATAGAAATATTTTAAATCATTTCTTACATTATTCAGATATTGCCTCAAGATATCTAGGTGATCGGGTAAAAAACTGGATAACACACAACGAACCTTGGTGTATAAGTAATAATGGATATCTTTCTGGAGTATTTCCTCCTGGATTAAAAAATAATGGTTCAAAGTATTTTGCTTCTATACATCATCTACTATTGTCACATGGTATGTCAATACCTTTAATTAAAGAAAATTCTAAAAATTGTGAAGTTGGAATTACATTAAATCTATGTCCATCTTATCCAGCCTCGCCAAGTACATATGATGAAAAAGCCTCCTTATTATTTGATGGAAAATTTAATAGATTGTACTTAGATCCTCTATATAAAGGTAAATATCCAGAGGATGTTATTAATAAATATTTACAGTCAAAATTAATAACTGAAAATGATTTAAAAGTTATTCAGCAAAATGATTTAAATATTATTAAAATAAAAACTGATTTTTTAGGAGTTAACTATTACAGTCGAGCAATAATAAGAGATGATACTGTTTCTGAAGACAAAAATTTAGATGTTAAAATCTTCAAGGGGAAAAAAACA
>MDSZ01104922.1_pt1 | contig 38242 bp, 24 predicted proteins | sample 811201 | NCBI WGS metagenome assembly MDSZ01 (sample SAMN05326647, study PRJNA326480) | marine metagenome | isolation source: seawater | place: Indian Ocean: North | collected 2010
CTCTCTCTCTCTCTCTCTCTCTCTCTCTCTCTCTCTCTCTCTCTCTCTCTCTCTGTCTCTCTCTGTCTCACTCTATAATATTTAATAAATGTACATGTATAGCAATAGTGTATGTACAGTGGTGTCTGTATATACATATATATAGTTCTTATAGTTTAGATCCATGAAAAACATTCGTTGTTTCTTTTTTCAAACAAGCTGGTTGCTTTGCAGCTCCAAGTGGCCTCTTTTCAAAGCGACAGGTCGGTGAATGCCCGTCGTTTGCGACGTTGGCGAGGGGTATCCTTGTTGCCCTTCGAAACTTGTGCGGTTAGAACCCGGGAAGGCACCAATACTCTTGGGCGTTCCGACACAGCTTCTGGAAGCTTTTTCGGCAGCGGTGTTTTCGGCGTCCGTCTCCAAATAGCTGTTATCCTCGCTCGCGGCTGATTGGTGTTGAACCGGCATCATTATCTGTTGTTGATATTGTTGTTGTGTCGGCGAATAGATTTCGCCGTAATACGGAAAATATGCACCAGAATGCGCACCTTCTCCCGCAACCGTCGGTATTTTCAAATCCAATGACGACGGCGCAACAATGTTTCTACCCATCGAAGCCGCAGCTTCAGCCGCGCGACGTTCAAGCAAACTCATCCCAGCAACATTATTAACAGCCGGAGTGTTCATGTTTTTACTCATCTCATCCCATTGCAGTTGCATCATTTTTGAATTAAGATTCATGTGCTGTAACGAGTACGGGACTTGATACATCAACGGAATTGACTGCGATGGGTTCATAGACGTGGCCATGGCGGCTTGCATCGCTGCCGCAGCTGCTACCGCGTTTTGAGCTTGCTGCAATTGCATTTGCTGATAGAAACATGCCGCTACATCTGCTTCAGAAATGTGGTTGATGTTGAGTGGAACAGAATTTGGACGTTCGAGAACCTTCTCTCGAGGTATGTCCAAAGACGGCGGCCGAACCGAGCGTTGTAAATCGTGACTTCTGCGAACTTTTCTCGGCGAACCGATAGGCAATTCATCTTGACCAACCTCTTCGTTACTTTTGCCCAAATTATAGTCATCATCGTTGTTGTCGTTATTTTCATTACCGGCTTTTTTACCTTTACCTGCGTTTTTCCTTGTGGTGTCCAAAACGGTAGCAGCATTGAGCAGCGCATCAAACAGTGACCCACTGTCTTTTCCAGAACTACTGTTTGAATCTTGTCGTTTCAACGTCGGGCGCGTCGGCGTAGCCATGGCCTTCTCGATAACATTTTCCTTTCGTTGCCAGAGTCGACGGAATGACGACTTTATCTTATTCTTCTCTTCCTCTGGGACAGCGGAGAGAGAAACTTCTTCGTTTTGAACGACATCCATTCTTTCATCAGATTCCAACTTCGGCGGCGGCGGCCGCGATGCGATAGTTGTTCTCTTTTTCTTTGCAACATTGTCGTCGTTATCGTCCGCATTATTATCTTGAAGTTGGTGCTGTTGTTCCTGCACTGCCGTGGCTGCAGCAGCCGTTTTTGCGGCTTTCGCCTGTTGGCACGATGGCGAACGACCGTTATTACTCTCGCCTCTTTTCTCTGCCGACGCGCCCGAAACACCCGAATTAACCACGCCACCAATAGAGTTTGGTAACAAGTGGACGTTTGAATTCGGATCTACGTACAATTCGTCGCGCATTTTGAGAATCTCGTGGAGACGATTTTCGATATCTTCCAAAATTACTTTTTGTGCCATCGATGGCGCGCTTCCTCTTCTTTCTTCTCCTCCTCCAACTTTGTTCCCTTTCATCTTCTTCATCTTCTCTTCCTCTCCTTCCTCCTCCTTCTCAATATCGTCCTTCTCTTCTTCCTCTTCCTCGTTACTTACGTTCGTCGAGCCTCCCTCGGCGTTCGAGTTTTCTCCTTCTTCTTTGACAGACTGCTGTGAAAAAGTTCCTTCCTCCTCTCCCGATAAAACCTTCTCTTTTTCCTCTTCCAGTTGTTTAATCAGCGTGTTAATCTTCTTCACCTTTCGAAACGGCCAACGCAGGACGCCAAACTCGCGGCATTTCTGCTTAAGAACAGTCACGCATAACCCCAACTAGTAGTATTAAATATTAAGAGGAGAAGAAGAGGACGAATAATAAGAATTTTTTGCCCGTTTTGTTAGTTTTTTCCTCTTTTAAAATGGTGGACGCAAAAGGCCCAAAAAGTTGCGCTGAGTCACCAAAAACACACAAAAAAAAAGTGACGGCGAGAGGCAGCGTTGACGAATGAAAAGAGAGAAAAAAAACAAGAAAAAATTCTGTTACGAGGCGTATTTACGCTCACCTTCTTTGCGGCGTCGTTGATTGGGAGATGGAATACCGTCTTCAAATCATGTATGGTTTGGACATTCTGTACCGTTACTTGCGCACGATTCTAGATTGAATGAGAGATGTGTTAGTTCGCGTTACGTAGAGAACGAAGAAGAAAGATGGTGCGCGCAATTGCGGCGAGAGAGAGAGAGAAGAAGAGTCGAATAAATTTGTCGTTACGGACCGAGGAAAAATGAATCATAAACTCTCCAACACGTGAACGATGCGAATTGAAACGTACCGACATGATGCCATATAAACGTGATATGAAGAATGGTTAACTGTTTTACGATGTGTAAAACAGGCGGCTCTGGTTATATAAACGGAGAAGAGCCACCGGAACTCCTAGGTAGAAATCTCTTTCTTTTTTATGAGGAAGGAACCCCCAAAAGGAAGAGGACATAAAAATCTATCTCGCCTTTTCTCTTTTTTTCTTACTTTTATTCTCATTCGTGAAAAGAACTCCGTTTGTGCCATAAAAAAAATACACCCGCACCGGCGCGCAAACATAACGTGATACCAATGCACACAGAAACGAACGACGCCGCCGACGACGACGACGACGACGACGATGACGACGACGAGAGCGCACGTTTTTTTCGAACGACGACGACGAAGAAGAAGACGGAAAACGAGTTTGGAAGGGGAAAGAAGAAGAAAAATACGCGCATATTGATTTTTTCCGTTCTCGCTCTTCTCCTCTTTCTGTTATACTGGAGATCCATCCGTTTGACGTCCTCCACTCATTCGACCGACGACCGAGCGGAGGCAATGGCAATGGCAGCAAAAGAAGACGAAATTATGCGCAACTTAAGGTACCCGGGATCGACGACGACGACGACGATCGGGAAGAAGAAACGTAAAAAAGAATTTACTTCTCAAGGCCAAGTGAAAGTTCTCGTTGATACGAACCTGCAAAATGAAAAAGAAATAAAAAGAGAAGGAAGAAAGCTTCTTCAATTTCTGGCGCCGGTGCGATACAGTTTAGTCCCTCTCTCCGATGCTATCCAAGACTTGGTCGAAGCCATGTTCGATTTATCGATAACACCTCTGCAAGCAAAAATAGCGCCATTTTTGAAGTTTCGAGAATCGAATGTGACCGACCCGAAAGATCCACTCGTTATCAATAAGGAAAAGGTGAAGGAGGCAATTATAAAAGAAACGTTGCCATAACGAAGAGATATGAAGATATACATTTATGAAAATTTGTATATATGAATACCTTTACATAACAAACATTTACTACGAGGTAGAACTAAATTATTCGTATACAAACGAAAACACCAAGTTCATCCATCGCGCGCTAATAACCAAAAATCTATTTTATTCATGAATGCATGATTACTCTTTTTGGACATCCACTTTGAACGACCCGGTGACTTTCGGGTGCAATTTCACCGAAACTTCGTACACACCGATGGTGGAAATATCTGGAATGTCGAAACCCTTCGTGTCCAACGCTTTTCCAGTTTGTTTTTCAATCGAATCCGCGCAGTCCTTAGCCGTGACGGACCCAAAGATCTTATCATCCTCGCCGACTGTCTTCTTGACGACGAACTTACCAATCGTACTCAACGCGGTGGCAATGGCTTGTGCCGCCGCTTGTTCCGCCTCCACTGCCGCGAGTTCTTCCGCTTGCTTATTCTTAAACTCTTGAATGAGCTGCTGTGTTGCTTTTTGCGCCTTGCCTTGCGGCTCTAAGAAGTTTCTGAAGAAACCAGCAGACACGGAAACCATCTCACCGGCTTCACCAACGTGTTCAATCGACTCTAACATAACCACCGAGGTCTTCTTGGCGGTTTTCTTGTTTGCCTCGACGACTAAAGATGTTCTGGACGACGACGTCGTGGCCGATTGTGATTTTTTCGCCTGAAACGAAGTCGACACCGCGACGTTCGCTCTTGCGGATAACTGAGTGGATGCCAACGAAAACATTATTTACGATATACGAATGAGTAAAACTAACGTTAATAATCGATGTTTATATATTCGCGAGCGTGGCAAAATGTGACGTGTACGAGTGGCTTTTTCTCAATTCTATCCTAACGAAAAACCTGTTTTTTTTCCTCTGTTTTCTTTGTAAAAATGTAAAAATGTTTGTGTCTTCTTCTCTCTCCTTTTTTTGGTCGCTGAAAGCTCGTGCTCGGGTGAGCCATTGGAAAAATGTTTAAAAAAAAGAGGTGCTCTTTTATTAAAACGTTACTTCTTCTGTTCCTTTCCACTTCTCATTAAGGTGAAACACAACCAGCGCAACTTCTCTTTGGCTTTGACTAAAGTCACCTCTAAGTTTTTCGTGCCGTCTTTTTGTTTCACCAAAGACCAGGACGAATCGGACGGGACAATATCTTGGAACAACGTTTCACCGCAGGAGACGATCATGGTCGGCTGGACTTTGTCACAGGACAAATCTATTTTATTCTGTCCAGGACCGAATTTCAACTTAATAGAGTTCTTTTCTACATCCCCGGGAACGTTTGCAATCAAAACCACTTCCTCATCGTCTTGCATCCAGGTGTACGGATAGGAAGTTTGCGTGCCTTCGACGGCGGTTTCTTTAAAATCAGCCTCCGTCGGCGGTGCTTGGTAGTTCTCCATCATATTTACCAATCCTCCATCTGCTTCGTCGCCGAAAGATGCCATCCCACTCTCTGGATTCAAGTTCCCACCCATTTTACTAATCGTTTCTTGCGCATTACCTAAATTCTGTCGTCTTTCTGTGTTCAACTGTATAGCTTCTTCTACCCATTTCGCGTCCGAGCGTAACTCGTCCAAACTAAAATCTATTCTTTTAAAATCGCTCTTTTCGTCGTCGAATATCCTCGCCACGAACGCATCACCGGCCACTTGATTCGGCATGTTCACTAACTGCGTGAAATCGCTCGCTCTTTTGTTCAACCGTAATCCTTTTGATATCCCTTTATCGTCCACATACATATTCACGTGAATAAAGTTGTTCTTGGTGCCGCCAGGAAGTAACGCCACCGGTTGTACCATTTGCATGTTCGCCGCGACTTTTAACATTTCGTCGTCGATTTTCTGCCCGGATTGCTTTTCCAACTGTTCTTTCAATTTTCTATTCTGCTCGTCTTTCGTTAACGTTTTGTCTTCCATAGACTGAACTCCGCTTTCCAGAAAATGCGTCTTCAACACGTCTAAGAGACATTCCATCTCTCTCCCGGGAGGAATGTCTAACATTCTCTCTTCGATAGGGATGGAGTCATCGCACGGGATGAAGACGTATTTGAATGACTTCTTCGTGCTTCCCCCATCGTTTTCGTGTTGTTCCGCGATCTCGACCATGTGTGACCGTTTTGGCTTTTTATCTCCACGTGCGCGCGCGCGCTTTCAGGCGCGAAGAGTGATGCTTTTTTATGACTTTTTTTAGAGTTTTTTTGTTCCTCCTCTTCCTCCTCCTCCCCCTTCTCGTCATAAATTACACTTTCAAAGCACCGACCGACCGAGAGAGAGAGAGAAAGAAAGAAAGAAAGAAAGAGGAAGGAAATTTCAATGCCTTCCTCTTCCTCCTCCTTCCCCTTCTTCTCCATTTTTTGTATTCGTCGCACGCGTCTCCACCCCGATAAGAAAAGAAGAAGAACAAGAACAAGAAGATGCAGCGACACGAATGATTATTTCCTCGTCGCAATCGTCTTAACGATATTTGTCTTCTTTTTTCTGAATCGCGTTCACGCGATACTTCCGGAAACGAAGAGCGCCATCGACCGCTCGGGATGCGCAAACCATGAAACATTTTTGAAGTCTCGAAGAACTCGACAAATGTGGGAAAATGAAGCCATCGTTGGTCCGTACGCGTTATTACACCGCTCACCTCGAGAGAGCGAGTTTTTCAATCGAGTCTTGGTAGAGTGCGGGTGCAGAGATAAACACAAGAATGAAAATGTTTCGTGCCAAGACTTCTTACCGGCGTGGTTTGCATACGTTCGAAGACACCAGGACATTCTTCGAGATGAAGGTAATGCGACCAAGCATCCGATCTTAATCGTGCGGAACAACTGGAACAACTTGGGTTTTGGTCACATGGCAAACGTCGCTTCTGCGTGGATGATGTTTGGACTGTATTCTGGACGAGCGGTATTTTTCGACAATACGGAAAGTCAATGGGATTTCACGGAGTATTTTGAAGGGTATTTAGGCGGTGGTGCGAACGGAGGGTTGAGTTTTAAATGGACGGAGGAGTTGCAAGAAAAGTACTTCCCAGGCATCACTTTGAGCGAGAAGACGAATTCAGAAGTATACGAGAAGTATGAAAGAGAAAACGAAGAAGAAGAAATAGAAAAAAATTATTTCGCAAGGTTTAACCTGTGGCAAACTAACGATAGGAACGAGTACACGAAGTGTCGATACGGTCCTGACGAAGACGTTGATATTGGTACGTGCTTTCACCAAACAGACGAGCCCAAGTGTAGGTATGGAGCGTTCTTAGAAGACCCGTGTTTGACCAAGGAGGAAATGCGATACGAGTGCCCTTTCGGCTCCAGAGAGGCGTACGGGTGCGCATCGTGTAACAAATGCATCATTCAAGCGTTCAAGACTAAGAAAGTTATTCTTTGGGATTCATCCAACGGTTCCGGTGGCGGTATTCCGATTGAAAGAAGAAGCGAATACATGTTGGAACAAAATGAGCTCAAGCCGGAAGTTGTCTTTACCAACGAGTTGAGAGAAGCATTGATGGAAACGGCGGAAAAAAAATTTGGATGGACGCATGCGAAGAGTTTTGGTTCGTTTGAAAACTGCCTTACGTGCGCAATGAATTTACTGTTGCAGCCAAAGATGGTTCTACCGGCTTGGAAACGTTTACTACGTTCGGATGTTGCGTTTGCGAATCGGTTAGTTGGCTTACGAGCGAGAACTGGATATGCCGAAGATAAACTTTGTTTTCCAGATGATATGTCTCTGATATCGGAATGCATAGACGAAACTTTCTTCAACGAAACATGTTCGTCGGTTGAGTTACAAAAATGGCACATTCGATTGCGAACAACGACGTATAAAGGTCTTCCTGGAGAAAACGAACGGATTTTAAAGCCTTCGGAAGCCGTGGAGTTTATAAAAAACCGCTTGGACGCTAACATCACCCCAGAGAAGGAGTATGAGAGATTATTTCGCCGTGGATATTCGCTTCCAAAGCTTTCGCGAGAACGACTGGCAAAAATGAGAAATCCAGATGACAACTTGATGTATGTCGTCACGGACGCGCCTGCAATACAAAACTGGCTCCAGAAAGAGTTTCCAAGTATGACTCGATTTTCTCCCGGCATCGGTGTCGATCCCACGAATGATTTAAGAGACGACCATCCGAGCGATGCGGACTCTCGAGCAAAGATTGCAATCGATTTCAAAGTCCAAGGATGGATGGATGTTAGTATCACTCTTTCACCGAGTCAATATTACAGCGCTGCGGATGGACAAAGTTTCGGTGGCGTTAGACAGTTTGGGCTGGATAAACCAAGCGGTCGGGCAGTTGGTTCATTTCCTCAAGAGAATAAAAATAAAATGTTAGTAGGATTCGTAACGTCAAATGACTACGTTAAAAATGCCGATGTTTTGCGAGATAGAATTGAAAGACGAAAAGAACTGTGCGGCGGCGAGGAAGATTCAGGCAACCGAGAGATGCGAAAATTTCTTCCCAACGACGCAGAAGGAGAAAAAGAAGAAAAAGCGGAGGATAGAGAGTATAGATAGAAGTAGCTATTAATAGATTTATTTGTAGTACAGTCAATCAAATTAAATAGTAAAGGTAGTAATATGTGTCTAAGATTCTGTTTATGATTTTAGTGAGGTCTATTCGTCAGAGCTCGCAACTACTTCATCCGTTGGGGAACCCCCTTCGGCGGCGGCTTCAGCCGCAGCGACGCGTTCTCTGAACAATTTACCCATCTCTTCGGCCTTTTCATAAACTAAACTCGGGTTTCTTAACATATCACCGTGGTTCGGCTCCAATTTCTTCGTGGACAAAGACAAGCGTCCGCGTTCCTTATCCTTGGACAAAATCAACACTTTCAACTCGTCGCCCGGGGACAAAACGTTTTCAACCGCAACAATTCTCTCGTGCGAAATTTGAGAAATGTGTAACAAACCACTTTGACCACCAACATCGACGAACGCGCCGTAGGGTTTGACCGCCTGGACGATGCCATTGATGACGTCCCCAACATCTAAACCCTCGCCAGAAACTAAATCAGTCGCCAATCTGTGCGACGCGACTAAGCGGTTCTTCTCTTCATCAACTTCGATAAACTTCACCGGTAAAGTTTGTCCAATCAATTCATCTCTGTCACCCAATGCTAAGCGAGGGGCGAGGTGCGATTGCGGGATAAAGCCTCTCAAGCTTTCGACTTCAACTAAGATACCGCCTCTGTTCGCCGACAACACTTCGCTCGACAACGCCAAGTCGTCTGCTTGCGCTTGTCGGCATCTCTCCCACGCCTCTTCTAATTGGATTTTGCGCACGGACAACGTCATCGACCCTTCACCGTCGTCACCTTTCACAATTTCAAATTCATACTCTTGTCCTTCGTCGAACACCGCTGCTGCGTTGCGAACAGACGCCAAGGAGCACTCCACGGTTGGGCACAATGCTGGGGCTTTTCCGCCGATATCGACGTAAGCACCTTTAGTGTTCATTGCGGAGACTTTACCCATGATTTTGTCGCCAACCTGTGTTCATAATCGTAGCATCGACAGAAAGAAGAATGACGGTGTGATTAGTATGCATAAATGGATAAAAATTAGCTTTTATGGCCCCAGAGCAAATCGCCCGTTTCGAAAGAAAGAAAGAAATGCGCCACGGGGATGCTGATGCTTTCTCTCTCTCTTATCTCTTGAAAACCTGAAAGAGAGCGAAAAGAAGCCGAAAATCGCGCGTAAATTACGACCAGCTACAGCAAAAGACGACGCGAAAGTACCTTGTAATCGACTAAATAGTCGTTAAGCATGTCCGAAAAATCATCGTACGCGGCTTTGTTTTCCGAGGACGCGACCGGTTCGGTGATGACGGCGCGAACGCCGACGGATTTACGCGACGACACCGGCTTGACGGATTTCTTGTTCGAAATCGACCTCGTCGTCGTGGACGCGAACTGCGTGGAGACTCTGTGTGCAAACGACATCGCGGTAGATATAAAAACTTCCACCTTTGCTGCGCGGTTTTATTTAGATTCGATTGGTTTCACAATCGAACGATGACGACGCGCGTCTTGTAATGTGAAGAAAATTTGGTGAAAAAGAACGAGAGAGAGAGAGACGGCGAACGAGAGAAATTACCGGTTGCTTTGGTTATCTTTTCTCCTCCTTCTCTCTTCTCTTCTCTCTCAAAAAGGGGGGGGAGGGGGCAGGGGGGGCAAATTCCAAAATTTTCGAAATTTTTTCTCTCGAAGAAAAGAGGACAAGAGAAAAAAACAAAAAGCAAGTAAAAATCCATCCAATCAAAAATTGGCACCACCGCCGCCCCCCCCACAAAAAAACGTGGATTTTTAATGGAAGAATAGTTAAACGGAACAAACGCGATGACGACGACGACGACGACGACATCGCGCGCAGCGGGAGCACCGGATCGCCGAACGTGTTTTTCACCCGCGTCTGGAAGTGGTCCTCGAGGTGATCTTCGCCTTAGTCTTCTTAAGAAACGAGTAGAAGGAGTTCAAAAATTTCTCAAGAGTTCAGTCCCAGAATTCATAACGAACAACTGCGCGACAAAATATGAAGGAGATAACGAGAAGAAGACGAGTGAAAATACCACGACCACGACGAAGAGAAGAGAGAAAAGATTGAGGAAACCAATGCGATCGATCTTGACGGCGTCTATTTCAGAACAAAATAGTATTAACAAGAACAAGAACAACAAGATGAATTCGGAGACGACGGCTGCTGAAAGTGAGACCGATGAAAATGTCACGCTTCCAGATCCAAATTCATACGGATTTAAAGCCTTACAAAGGAGATTTAACGATTTATCTTCGAACAAAGTTGAAATTACCGGTGAAGATATCCGCGTCGCGTTGGAGAAGTTGAAGTTCCCAGCCTCGCGAGACTCCGTCTTGTCGTTTATGAACAAAATAACCAAGAAGAGAAAGGAAAATTTTGAAGATTGTCCAACGCTATCGTTTCGAGAGTTTCAAATCTACGCGATAAAACGAGAACGAGAACTTCTGAAAACGTTTCGACAGTTTGATAAACAGAATTTGGGGTATTTGACGCCGTGGCAGTTGAAACGAGTGCTGTTCGCGCTCGGGCGATGGGGGGCGACGAACAAAGAGGTGGATTCAATGGTAGAACGGATAAAACGAGGTGAAGGGGCATTTAGTAAGGGAAAGGGATTGTTTTCGCCGGAATCACTCCCGAAAAGTTCAGATGGAAAAGGCGGTTTCGTCTCCATGGGGAAAGCAATCGATTTCGCCGAGTTTCGAGATTTTCTGTTGCTCTCTTCGGCGGCAGATTTGGGAGATGTCGTCGAGGTGTGGGGACGAAGTATGACGGATCTCAATCACTCTTTCGTAACCGTTCCTAAAGGTGTGTCCGAAAACGAAAAGAGGAAAGCGCAAGCGAAAGCTGTGTCTTTGCACTTACTCGTCGGGGCGATTTCCGGTGGCGTATCGCGCACCGTCGTCGCTCCTTTGGAGCGCGTAAAGATTGAATACATGCTCGATTCCACGAAAATTACCACCGATGGTGGCGTTTTGGGTTCCTTAAAACGCATCGTTAGAACGGAAGGAGCACCGGCACTCTTTCGTGGTAACTCTTTAAACGTTTTGAGGATTGCGCCAACCAAAGCGGTTGAGTTCTTCGTCTACGACACGTTCAAAGCGAGACGGTTGAAAATGAAGAAAGAACATACCGACAACAATAATACTAGTAATAATAATTACAAAACTGCGGTGGGAGATTTGAGTGGAGGTGAACGCATGATCGGTGGGTCCATTGCGTCTATGTGCGGGACTGCTTTGACGCATCCAATCGATACGCTTCGTTCGCGCGTCTCCGGGACCGGCATGCGCCTCGAAGACGCTTGGTCGGAACTCATAAAAAACGAGGGCCCAAAAGCGTTGTGGAAAGGTTTGGGCGCGAATATGATTCGCGTCGCTCCTTACGGCGCTATTAACTTCTTCGTGTATGATTATTGCAAGCAGCAATACAAAAAGTTTCGCGTTCATTTCCTCCACGAAGACGAATCGACTCTATCGCAATCCTCGAATCCTTTACCGACATTATGTTTTGGCGCGCTTGCTGGAGCTGCTGCGCAAACCGGCGTCTACCCGATCGAGCTCGTGCAGCGTCGCATGCAAGTTCAAGGCATGAAAACTCTCGCCCAGGGGGCAAAGAATGCGACGCAATACAAGAATGTCGTGCAGGGTATCGTGAAAATCGCGCAAACCGAGGGTATCCCTGCTCTTTATGCCGGTTTGATTCCAAACTATACGAAAATTTTCCCCTCTGCCGCGGTGTCGTTTTACGTCTACGAGTTGTTGAAAGAACTCTGGGGACTACAGTGATAATGATGATGATGATGATGATGATGATGATGATGATGATGATGATGATGATGAGAACAAGAACAAGGAAGCGAAGAAGAACACGTTGTATAGAAGTCTTACCTGCTCGCGTAATGAATGCCGTGATGTCTTTTTTACCTTCTTTCTTTGCGCGCGTTGGTATATTTCTCTTTTCCTTTTCTTTTTCCCCAAAAAATTGGTTGCACTTTTTCCCCAGGGAGAAGCGCTGAATTTTGCAAGAAAAACGAGAGAATTTTCGATGGGATTGTTCGGAAACAAGAAGAAGAAGGAGGACGTGGCGTCGTCGCCACCTGCCGCGACGCAGGAGGAATTAGTCGCGATGGTGAGGGCAAACAAGCAAGTTAAATATTACGAGTACGGCGAGGACGAGGATGTTTTGAAGCAACAAGACTTGAAACATTTGACGAAAGGCTGCGCGATCGAATTGCCTCGTTTTGTTGTAAACGCGGAAAATGATTTAGCGTCTTCTGAAGACAATCAACTCGAAGCGTCTCCGATTACGGTGTACGCGACCGAGTATCAAGAATCGAACGCTATGAAGATCGCCGCGAACAAGACGTTTTGTTGTTATGGCATTCGTAACGGTTTGGTGCGAGTGTTGAGCCGAATGAGTCAATCTCGGTCGCTTCTCAGAGGACACGAGAAGCCAATCGCGAGCATGAGTTTTTTACCGTACTTCAAAGGGGAAGAGAACGTTTTAGCGACCTTGAGCGAAGACGGAACGCTGTTTGTGAGGAGACTGAACGAGGACGAGAGTTCGGAAACGATCAAGGACTCGACGTTGATGAAATTGGACGTTTCGAGCGAAGCCGCCGGCGTGAGCGGAACGACAACTTTGTCCGCGACGAATGACTCTTTAATCGTGCCGAGCTTTTGCTGGGTGGTGGTTGCTAATGCACCCAATAAAAATAAAGCGCACTTTGTGGTTGCATACGGGAACGCTTTATTTAAATCTTCCGTAGATTTGAATGAAGATGCCGGTGGTCAGTCGCCGATTCCGTTTGAAGAAAGAGTAGACTTGGATGGCCCGATCACTTCGATTGACGCCACACAAGGTATTATACCGAACTCGCGAATAATCGTCGCGACGACTGAAAAGGAAATCTTGGTCTATGAGTTAGAACCGCGAGGTTTAGGATTTACGAAGACGGCTGGTTATGAAAAGTTTCCGCTCGAGAATAAAGTAATCATCGCGGCGAGATGGTTGAGTGAAAACATGTTGGCTGTAGCCACAGCGTGCATCAACCAAGATACCGATATCAAGAATTACATCGAATGTTTCCGGTACAGCCAAAAGGGGTATCTGGTACCTGGTTCTGATCTTCAAATGACGCAAACGATTGGGATTGAAGATTCTTCGGAGTGTTTCTGGAATTCTTTTCAATGCGTAAGCGTCTGGTACAAAAATCAGACATGCTTTTTGTTTGCAGATTCCAAGAGAAACGTTGTTTACGCGCTGTCCGTGAATATTTTCGACGACGAGGGTTTGGAACCGTTTAACTACATTTCTCAATTTAGTGTTTCGCAACCGATTTTATCACTCGTAGCACTCGACGTTTCGGATGAAGACGACAATGTGCAGAGTGCGCAGTTTGGTCTCTTTTGCATGCAAACGGGTGCGATTCAGCAATTGCGTTTACCAATGTTAGATTGCGTACGATTGTTGCCGAAGGGTCCAGATGATACTTTATCGCTTGAAGACGTAAAGATTACAACCGATGCTCCACCCCAACGCGCTGCCTCGCCGGCTGTTTCGCCGGCTGTTTCGGGACTCTTGACGCCGGATATGTTCATGAAATCTCGGTCGCAATCAGCGAGCGCAGAGGACCTCACGCCGAGCTCTCCATCAATGAGCAATAAACCTCTGCCTCCCGTTGCGCAGCAACAGGCGAGTAAACCGGCTGCTGCGCCTGCTTCAACTCCGGTTACTACTACTACTACTACTACTACTGCAGGTGGCACCAGCGGTGGTGATAGAGAAGTCGCGAAATTACTCAGAGAACTTAAGAATGAACTTAAACAAGAACGCGAAAAGTTGCGAAAGGAACGCGACCAAAGAGACAACGCAGAGCGCGAGCGTCAAAAACAGTTAATTGCGTTAATGTCGCAAGCAACCACGAAAGATTTACCAACCGCAATATCTCAGATAGTTTCGGATCAGTTGGGTGAAAATGCCGCCGCTATGCAAGCTGCGCTGGCAACGAACGCGGCTGCTTCACAACGCGCCGCCGTCGCTGCCGCGAAGGAAGTGGTGCAAACGACTCTTCAATCTGAAATTCGACAAGCTATGCAACAAGTTATGATTCCAGCATTTGAACGATCGACGCAAAACATGTTTAACCAAATTGCAAACACGTTCGAACGCTCGATAGGTGAACTTAACAGCGAGCTTATGCAAATTAGGGACCAATCGGTGCAAGCAAACGCCATGCCTCTCGTCCAAGAGTTGCAAAGAACGGTGAACGAAATAAGAAATTTGCCTCAGTCTTTAGATTCTGCGCTCAAGTCTTCCGTTTCCAACGCATTCAGAGGTATGGGACAACAGCAACAACAACAACTTGGTTCTCCGCAAGGAATGTTTCAGCAACAAAATCCTCCTCAATCTGTTGGTGGAGGAGGCGTGCGTTCACTCGCCGACTTGGAGCAACAGAAACTACCGCCGCAAGCGCCGGTTGATCCCACCGTAGAGATTAAGAGATTGTTGAATACCGGCAATCTCGAAGCCGCATTTTCTCAAGCTCTAGGAACTTCCAATCTCGAAATTGTCTCGTGGTTGTGTTCTCAAGTAGCTTCGGAGAGCGTGTTTGGACAACATCCCTGTCCGTTGTCTCCATTTGTGTTGCTTTCGCTCGCGCAACAACTCTCTTCGGATTTGACAACGAAAGATGCGGAGAGAAAACTCGATTGGATTCGCGACACATGCTTAGCTATTGATCCGCAAGATCCTGCGTTAAAGTTACACGTGCGGCCGGTATTAACGTCAGTTTATGAGTCTTTACGAAGGCTAGGATCGAGTTCTCAGAGCATCTCGCCAAGCGTAAAAGCCGCCGCGCGTTTGGTCGTGCACGTGGTAAACAGCTTACTAAGCGCATGTCCGTAAGACACATCTAAAGTTATAAAATAACTACAACTACATCTCTAAACTACACCTATGTATGTTAAGAAAATCTAAACGATTTCGCTCAGAATATCTCTTTTCCTATTTCTATACGACCTCAACAGTTCAACGTCGGTTTCATCCATGTTTGTTTCTTCCATTAATCGTTTGAAGATTATTTCAATCTTCAAGTCTTCGTCCGACGTAAACCTTTGCGAAAGAATTTCCTTCCCTCGTACTCTCACCGCGGCTATCGCCATGTCGTTATCCCCAGATATCTCGTTGAGTACGAGTAACGTCGTGTTGTCCACTTTCGCATTTGGACTGAGAATAAATCGACGCCGTTCTTCGTTAGCGTGGCCATCGTCGTCGTCAACATCCCCTTCGTCTTTCTTCTTTAATAAACCGAGCGTTCGTTTGCATTTGTATTTCATCGTGTCCCACTTTGTATCGTTTTCATCTGCGCCGCAGAGTTCTTGGTACCAGTTCAAGCACTCGTCGACATTTTCCCACAACACGATTGAATTGTCCGGGTTTACGTTCGGTAAAAAACCGTAAAACAACAAAAAGTGTTGGTCATTTCTCTCACCGTAAGATAAAATCAGCTCTTCGTTTTTCCTGATGTTTCTCTTCGCCTCGATGACAAACGCGCTCAAATCCTCCGTCACTCTCCATGTCACGTTTACTTCCTCATCCACGGACGAATGGTTCAGCAAATCTGCGATTGGAATCATGACGCGTCTTGGCGCTCTTCTGCCTTTTGCGTCTTCAATTCTGAATGTTCTTGAAAATACTTGACTCACCGCCCAGCCGTACTCTTCTTCTTGGTCGCCGCTGGAAACTTGTTTTCGATATTTCATCAACTCCGTCTTCGCGTCATGGTCGCCCATGGCCTCGAAAAAAGCGCTCACAAGTTCGTACCGCGCATCGTCATCTCTATTGTTACCATAAAAGCAACATTTATTTGCTATACCAATGACCTCCTTCGGCAATGCGTTCACGTACGCCGTCTTCAATTCTTCTTCATCGTAATCAGCATCGTAATCATCAATTCTCCTATTTCTCCTCCTCTTCCTTCGTAACATAATAATCTGTTTGGCTAAACTTGACGACCAATCAAAATTCATGGAATCATCCGTAAACACTCTCCCGTCATCTTCTGATAACGAAACGCGGAATATTTCGTCCTCAGCTTTGATGTCTCTTTCTGCGAATAATCCTCTGACGTTCGTTGTTTCGTTGTATCCGAGGGCGGCGGATGAGTTCGACGCGGAGGTAACAAACTCTCGAAACGTTTCGTCGTGTGGACCGGAGCTATGACTCGCGGAAGGAGAGGAAGAAGAAGAAGCGAGAGCGACTTTACGATGGCAACGACGAGGACGAAGATAACACAACCCGCGAGAAGAACAGCACCGCTCGTAACGCGTGGCAGCCATCCACGCCATTCTTCTTCTTCTTCTTCTTTTTCGATGTTCGTCGCGAGGAAAAGAAAAAAATGAAGACTTTTGCACATGAACTCGAAAAGAAAGAAGCGGCACAAAAATGGTCGAAAAGAATGACGCGAGTTTACGCACACACACACACACACACACACACACGCACACATGTGAAATTAAAATACGCGAGTATTAACTTGCGCTCGATAGATTGAAATCCCTCCCTCGTCCGAACTTGTCAAAGTCATCTTCTCGTTGGCGTTGGCGAAAACAACAGATCCTTTCTCAATCGCAACATCGTCGTTGATTTTCCCTTTCCCGTTTTTCACGAGTAATATCGAAGGCCCTTGACTGACAGTCATTTCTGCGGTATCCTCTTTGGCGCATGAGACGACTTCCAACTCAAACTCATCGAATGGTGGCGAATATCGCGTCGTGTTTTTATCGATGACATCTCCAGTCAGAACCTCCGGTTTCCCCAACTTGTACGTCAACATGTCGCATAAAATTTCCGTATCTCTTGCTTTCGGCGTCAAACCGGCTCGGACGACGTTATCACTCGTTGCCATCACTTCCACGCACTCGCCGTCTAAATACGCGTGCGGCTCGTTCGCAGCCATGTATACCGCCTCCCCTGGTTGTAACTTGATGTAATTCAACAAGTACGCACACATGACGCCGACGTCGTCTGGATATTGCGCGTTCAGCCTCAACGCTAACTCATCTCGTTCGTCTTTTTTATTCTCTGCTTTTAATCGTTTGACGAGAGTTTGCACTTGTGTAGCCACCTCCTCTTTCTCTGCCAACATGACTTTCGTGAACACATGTTTCATCTGTGCTTTCTTATCTTCTCTCATCGCATCCATCTCTTCCATACGAATCCCGGTCAACGCTCGCAGCTCCGGGCACTTCTGCAACGACTCTTTCGGTTCGGAAACAAACCCACTCAAGGCTTCGAATTCGGTCACCGCTAAGGCCATTTCTGGTTTATGGTTCGCGTCTTTATACATGTGTGGTTTTTCCTCGTGCAATCTCTCCGCTAACTGTTTATCTGGGTGCGCTTGTATCGAAAGGGCTTTGGCGACGGATAAAACTTTCAGCAAGAACGGTACATCGTTCCCGAACCGTTGTTGGCACTTCTTCCCTAACGCCTCCTCCGCGTTCGATTCCACGAACGATTTCAAATGTTCTCGTCGTTCGTTTTTAATCACGTTCAAGCCGCTCGAATGCGTTCCCATCCACATCTCCGCGTGCGGTTTCTCTTTCGCAATCGGTTCTTCTCTGTTTAACGAACCCAGTTGTGCCACCGCGCTTTGATCGCCAACGATGCCCCAATCGTAGTGCTGTATGGCACATTTGAGTTGGACCAGAGAACCCCTCTTCGTCGTCGTCATCTTCTTTTCTTTTCTTTTCTTTTCTGACGATGATGACGATGATGATGCGACCTCGTGATTTATTCTTACGACGACGACGGTCTCTTCTTCTTCTTCTTCTTTTTTCTTTGAGTTCTTTGGCATTTGATTTGGTGGTGGTTTAAAAAAGGGAAGAAGAGGCAAATAAAATAAAATAAAAAGAGGTTTTTGGTGTTCCTTACCCACAAAAACACTCATCACTTCTTGGTGTCTGCTTTGAACGCCGTGCTCTTTTTTTCCCTCTCGCCGCACGATACATATACACATATATATTATACACACACACACACACAATAGGCGCGCGCCATGAAGAGAGGCACGCAAAAGTTGACCATGGACATGTTCCGCTCGAGAACGAAAACCGGGAAACGAGAGGCGAAAAATCTCTTGTTTCCACTCGCGATGCGGTTGACGAGCGAGGACATCGTCGAACGACCGAAATGGTTGAACGCGATGGAGAAAGTGAACCCGGCGAAAACGGCGGTTGGGGGGGACAGTTTTATGGCCGAGAAGAAAGGAAAAATCACGTATCCCGAGGATAAGTTGATCAGAGCGTATTATAATCGAAGGCCGTTGGCAAAGTTGGAAGCGATCGACATGCACGCCGGAGAAGGAAGAAGAGGAGGAGACGAAACGTCGTCGACGTCAACGTCGTCGAGCAGACATTTCGTGCGACAGTTCGCATTGAGACAGTTAGAATACATGAACCAAATCGCGCAACCGCCGATTAGGACGAAGAAACATCCAAAAGGACGAAAATATACGGAAGAAGAGGCTCGCGTGTTGGTTGAAAAAGAAGCCGAAGAAGAACGGCGTTTACTCGCGAGGAACCGAGAAGGCGATGAAAATCCATTCATACCAACTCTCATTAGTAAAACAAAAGTCGATCCGAACCTGTTGGAGGAAATTAATAAAGAAGAGGAGATGTATTGGCAGAAAAATAAGGAGATTAAGGCGATGGAAGATTTAAGTGGAGGTGGATCTATAGTCGGTAGATTTAGTCGAGGGGCGACGCGAAAGAAACGAGAAGAACCGCAAGGAGAAGGACAACAAACGACGACGACGAAGACGACAATAACAGCGAAATCTAGCAGTCCATCGTCCTCCTCGGCAACATCTGATGCTGCTGCTGCTTCGCCAACATCGAAAGTAGACGTTTAGTAAAAAATAATTGGTATACTTTAATTACATTAAAATTCACCCTTCGGCGTGCCAGACGTTGTTGGTTTTCGTAAACACGACTTCCCGCATGATATGTATTTTGTTGTTGCTACCGCTATCGCTACTCTTCTTCTTCGTGCTATTTCCATCTACCATCATATCGAATCTAAATTCCACCGGTCCTCTCGTTTGATCCCCGGATATTCCTCGATATTTCCCTTCTTTTAAAATCTCAATCTCTCGTTTCATCGTGTTCCACCTCTCTTGGTCGTCAATCGTTCCTCGCAAACTCTCTAGGAAATACACTCGGTCGTCTTCCTCTAAATCCGGAGGCGCGAAGAGTTTCACAAACTGTTCGATTTTATCTTCCTGGCACACTTTATGCAAGACATCGATGTACAGTTTCAACTGCGCGTTCGATATCGGTCCAGACTCGTACAACGTCTTCCCTTCCTCTCTCGTCGCCATTTTTTCCAGAGACGAATACACGAATTCTTCTTCTTCTTCTTCTTCTTCTTCTTCTTCTTCTTCGTTGGTATTGTCCTTTGGTTTCGTCGCGACCAAGTAATCCCTCGTCCCTCCCATCGCGCTCTTCTTCTTCTTCTTCTTGGCCTCCTCCTCCTCCTCCTTTTTTTTCTTCACCATGACGTGTTGTTGTTCTTATTCTTCAAGTTCTTCTCAATACTACGACAATATGCGTGAAAAGATGTGTGAAGGTGGTGGGGTGTAAAAAGCGTACTCTTAAATACTAGGGGTTCATTATTCACCTAAATGCCAAAAAAATCAAAAACTCCCGACGAGCAAAATAATGAAAAAAAAAAAGGACTCCCCTACAAAAAACGCCCCCACAAATTAAGACGCGCACACACACGAATAATTATGAAGACCAACAACAATAACAACAACAACAACGAAGACGCGTTGAAAAGAGACGTGCACGAAGCGCTGTTAAACGCGAAAGTGATCGCGTTCCCGATCGCTGTTCGACAAGCGTGGCACTCCTCGGGCACGTACGACAAAACGACGAACACGGGTGGGTCGAACGGCGCGACCATGCGATTTTCACCAGAAAAGGACGACCCGGCGAATAACGGTTTAGGAATAGTTCGAGACATGCTCCACGAGGTGAAAAAGCGCCACCCGACGGTGTCCGAGGCGGATCTGTACACCTACGCTGGTGCATTGGCGGTGGAATTTGCCGGCGGACCTCACATCCCGTACCTGTTCGGAAGGACGGACGATTCCGATAATAAGAGATGCCCCATGCATGGACGGTTGCCGGACGGGAGCAAAGGAAAAGAGCACTTACGAGATGTGTTCCACAGAATGGGGATGAGTGATCGAGATATCGTCGCGTTGAGTGGTGCACACACGCTAGGGAGATGTCACTTTGTTAGAAGTGGATACGACGGTCCGTGGACGCACAATCCGCTAAAGTTCGACAACGAGTATTTTCGAAATTTGATCTCATTAACGTGGATACCAAGAGCGTGGGACGGAGAATTGCAATATACGGATAAAGAAACGAAGAAGCTGATGATGTTACCGACAGATGTGGCGTTGATAAGAGACGAAACGTTTAGACGGTACGTGGAATTGTACGCAAAGGATCAAGAGGCGTTTTTTCGCGATTTTGCGGACGCGTATTCTCGTTTATTGGCGTTGGGTGTTCCGCACTGCTGTCCCCACATGCAAGCGCAAAAAGTGGGCGAAATGAAACGGAAATCCGCCAAGTTTCGCGAGAGTGCCATGCATGGAGTCGTGGAGATTAAAAAGTTAGCAGAAGGAGCGGACGTTAGAGAAGGCGACCCGGGAAGCTGGAGGACAGCGTTGCATAAAGCGGCGTATTGGGGACACGCGCATACCATACAAACCTTGCTCGATTTAGGAGTCCCCCTTAACGCACAAGATTCCGATGGTGATACCGCTTTACACGATGCCGCGAGGTTTGGACACGTGGAAGTAGTGAAACAGCTGTTGAACGCACGAGGAATTGATATCGGGTTAAGAAATAGACAAGGATTGGATGCTTTAGGATTGGCTAAAGAGTACGGTAAACGAGACGTCGCGGATGCTTTGGAACAGTTCAAAAGAGGCGGTGGAAGCAGATTATAGATCGATGTGCGTTCAACAATTAATACTCCACATCTAAAGTCGCCGATGGATCTCGCATAAGTAACACGAACAAATTCCCTTTATCGCCTCTGCTAATTCTCAACTCCTCGTCGACGTACGTTGTGTCTAATTTGCCTTTCGCGCTTTCCGGTGCATTAATCTTTATCAATCCGGAAAACAACCCAAACTTTTTGAACTGCACGTCCACGCTCGACTTCGTCGTTGGCGTTAACTCTGCGCTCACTTGGTTGTAAAACGGCGCGGATTCGCTATTAAATGCTCGCAAATTCTTCGCGTCAATGGTTTGATAAATCGGCCCGCTCGGGCGAAATAGTTTTGGTTTGCTTAAGCCTAGAATCGAAGCGGACGTCGTATACATCAACTCCCACTTCCCATTAATGAACTTGCTTTCCAACGCGTTTTTGCGTTTCTGCGTGTTTTCGACATTTCGAGCGAGCGCGTCGATTTCTTCCTTGTCTTCTTCGGTCGCAACCGCGCCTCTCTCTACGGTTGAGATTTTACTCAATAAAGCTCCTTTCATATCTTCCACTTTCACCCCAGATGACGTTGGAAAGGATGATGGCAACAAAGACTTCTTCTGCATCGACCGCAACGTCTCCTCCACTTCCGATGATTTCTGTTGCGCGCGCTCGAATGCTTCCTCCAAAAATCCCGCCCGAATCATCGTCGTCGTCGTCGTTTGACCCCGCGTACTCTTGTTGTCGCGTCGTGCAGCGTGCGATTGGTTTGTTGTTGTTCCAAAACGTCGACGCAATACTATTTTCTCCTTTCCAAAACAACCGCGAGAAGAAAAAGAAGAAGAAGAAGAAGAAGAAGAAGACGGCGCTCGAAATGCAAAACGCTCCATCTTTCTTCCCTGCGTTCCTATGAAAAATGGCGTGGGTGTTGCGCGGTCTTTTTTACGAAAGAATGAGAGTGAGAGCGTGTGAGAGTGGTTGCGTTGTGAAGAGTTGTCTCGTCTAATAAAAAATACACTCGGCACTCTCCATGATCGATGCGCTACAGAACCCGCGTTTCCCTCCTGGACAGGAGTGGCTGGAATCACACCTACGCGCACAATTTGCTCTGGGCATACCTTTCGCATTTGCGGGTGTTTCTGGGTGTTTCTCGTCGTAACAGTACCCGGGTTTCGGAACCGGATGCCACGCAGTCTTTGTGCAGACTAACCCGGGCGCACAGTTTTTGCAGACGTCATCTTCATCTATACTTTCGTCTTCTTGCAAACACGGTTCGCCCATTTTGTGCGTCGTGTGGCGTTCTTTCAACCAGGCCTCCAACCGGTCGCCTTCTTTATCGTCCCTGAACGATTGCCCTTCGTTTGGTGCCTCGCTGTTGTAATAGTGATAGTACACGTTGCCTTTCCATCTACGGAAAAAACCATAGACTTTGACTTCGTCGCATAACTCCGTAGCTAAGAGTAAACCGTAAAACCCGTTCGAGACGACGCCTTTGTCCGTATATGAGATGGCCAACTCGTGAAAATCTGGGTCGATCGCGAACAACTTCTTCTTCACGTTAACATCGTCTTCATGTTTCACTTTAAATCTCGTCCATTCGTCCAATGCGTCTGGAGTCGTGCAATGTTGCAACACCATTTCCTCTTTCGTCTCCCTAAAGCCCATGTGTAATCTATTTACTAATCTGTAATCCGTTCGCGAGCCTACTTTCTTCTCAAAACCTTTAATAGGCCCCGCGTTCAAGCGAATAATAACATCCGCGCTATCAATATCTTTACCTAAATCGTACGCCAACAACGTCCCTCCGTTTCCGATGACTGCGCACACGCCCTTCTTTTTAAAACTATTCCTATTTTCACCCAACAACGTCAAACGCACCTCGTCTTCTTCCGGTATGACTCCAATCAACTCTTTCTTTGCCTTGCCTAACGAGTAATGCTGCAATGTATCTCTTAACTTCTTCCTCGGAAACGGAATCTCCTCGTTTATTTTTCTTCGGCGTCTGTTCATGACGAAGGACCCTTTGAACGATGACGACGACGACGAGACATCAAAATCATCATCATTCGATGCTGAGATTTCCTTCTGCCGTTTCTCCCCTAACTCTCTCAATTTGGTAACAACATTCTCATTCATAAAGCCCAGCTGTTTCGATGCGCCCGTTCCAGCGCCGCCAATCCTATGCCCGCTTGGTTTTTTATTCGGTGCACGTTTGTGAACAGAATGATGGTCCGGTTGTTCTGCAATTTTACTCTCCTCGGCGTCATCATCAATATCATTATCTGTTTCTTCTATTGCCTCTTCTGAATGTCCGAACGCGCGGTCATTTCCTTGCCGATGATTATTATAATCTGTGACTGAACTTGATGATGATGATGATGATGATGATGATGATGATAATGATGACGGTTTCAAAACGTCGTATCTCCTTTGATGCGAACGATGAGTGGATTTCTGTTCCCGAGAAGCGACGAAGAGAAACGAAAGCAACGAGAGGGAGAGACAGACAAGAAACTTTACTCGCTGTCGACGATGACGGTAATCCGTCGTTCTCATTACGTGGCGCGCGCTTTATTACGATTTTATGGTGAGTGAAGCATAAACAACAGGTACAATGTGTTACGTTTAAAAAGTGGAGATTTCATGTTGAAAGCGCTTCTCGCCCTTTAAAAATTTTAAGTAGTTTTACTATTAGTACTACAACTGATCCTCCAAACCGCCACCTTTCGTGTTAACTCTACTCTTCATTAACTCGAACGACTGACCTGGAGACATGGCGGTCGCGCCAGCTCTCGGAGACGTGGCCATCAGTTGGACGCTATCTCCCCTGGCCAACTCCTCTTCCGAGAGGGAACCACCATTTTTCTCCAGATCGACCATGACTCGATGATTGGATGCATTTGCTACTAAAGGATTTCTATCGCTATTGTCATTGTCGCTGTCGTCATGGTCATCATCATCGTCATCGTTCGTGAACTTGACGTATTTCATTTTACCTTTATTCTTTGAATCCGTTCCATTCTGGGGGCTATTATCACCTAATCCTCCTCCTCCTGCGCCTGCTACGGGCGAGTTAGGAACCGACCCGTGTCCGCCTTTTCCCAGGCATCGATTAAATTTTCTCTGTATCCACTCGGTGTTGATTTCGATGAACGTTTTGATATCGTACAAAACGTCTCTGACGTCGAACAAATCAAACAAATTATCCGTCAATTTTCTTCGTGACATAGTTGAGTTCAACCCGATGTTATACCCGCCCACCGGTCCTATGCCTCCATCTGCTTTATATTCATCCGCTGGAAACGCATATAAATGCAGAATCGCAAAGAAAAACATTTCAACGCAAATTAAAAACTCTTGAATGGCATTCGCGCAATCCGCTTCGTCGTAATCCGACCACGTTGGATCGATCCAATTCACCCTAATGATGCCTCCATTGACTAATAACGCAATCAACACGGATTGCCAGAAACTAAAGAAAATTATCGCTTTCACGCTCGCAAACTTATAAAAAGGACTAATCGGGGCCAATTCTTCTCTTGTCGCCCGATACAACAAAACTAAGCAATACATCGCCCATGCCGCGCTCAAGTTATTCACTGACACTAAATAGGGGTACGCGACGTATGGATTCCCAATCTTCCCGTCGCCGTACACTCCTTTCGCTTCGGTCAGAAACGCAATCGACGCACAAAACGGTCTCAATGTCACAAACTGTATGATTCCGTGTCTACAAAACCTCAAGAACGGTTCTCCTACCCTCGGCGGTCCTAATACAATGCTTATCGGCCACAAATGATGCTGCCTTGGCTTTCTCGCCAACGCATGTTCCAACCCTGGCACGCAAAACTCCTGCAAATATACCATGCAATAGGTATAAAAGTTCCACACCACGTAGGCTTCGTAACACTCACGCACAGTATCTAAATAAATAGTCGCTTTCTTAAATCTCAATGCTAACCAACAATCAATCGCGTACACCGGTACCATCGCCAATATCCGAATAACGTGTTTTTGCAATTTCGGTGCTCGATAGTTTTCCAGGTGTAAAATAACTTCGTAAAAAGTAATCGGTATAGACAACATCGCAAAAACACCGGCGATGAACCAGGCTATGTATAACTTTTCGTAATCGTGTTTGTGCATTTGATACGCGACGACTGGGATGGCAATAAGAATCAAAAGGTTGAGAATCACCCAGACTGTTTTTAATATTTTCCCCAGGATACTTCCAATGCTCCATTGATACGAGGATGTTAAAGGCGCATTTGGGCGAATAGAGTCTGAAACGGACATGCTTAGCCTATCTCTCCCTCTTCCACTCTCTCCTTCGCGCTCGTGCTCGCGCACTTATGTATTAATCTTCTTCTGTTGCGTTCAATAAGAGTACTTTTGCATAGAAAAAATGAGAGAAATCTTTGAAGAAGAACCAAAGCAAACGACAACGTCTATTTTTCGTCCGATTTCGAGAGAGAAATGCACTGGCAGACGAAAATTCACGAAAATTAACGATATCGCTACATTACAACTGGTAAAAATTTAACTGGCAAACGTTTGCTTTAAATCCTTTTCGTCTATGAAATTGTCCTTCTTATCTTTCAAGCTTTTACTTCTCGTTCGGTGGAAATTTTCGTACACGATAGCCAACTCTTTTCGATCGACATCTCGCATGCGAGTGAACCCTGTTTTCCGGGCTAAGCGAACGTCCTCGGAAGAAATCGATGGGACTTCGGTCGGGTCCGGGAGAGAATCATCGATTTTTAAGGCCTCTTCGTGAGCGTTAATTACGCGTGTAGCGGCATTGACCGAACATTCGTTGAGTAAACCTTTGATGTCCGCACCTGTGGTGCCGTGCGGCATTTCTTTCGCGGCGATGGCACAAAGGTTTACGTCTGGGTCTGTTTTTATGTCACGCGTAAGTTTCCACATGATGTCGTATCGCTCTTTCTCCGTCGGCCAGTCTAAGAAGAGCAGGTTGTCTAAACGTCCCGGGCGTAATAAAGCTGGATCGATCGTGTCTGGTCTCGACGATGTGGCGATGACGTAGACGCCTCGCAACTCTTCAAATCCATCAATTTCTGTCAACAACTGATTGACCAATCGGTCCATGACGCCGGCGTTGTCAGATCCTCTTCGAGGACAGATGGAATCGAACTCATCGAAGAATAAGCAGCAAGGCGCAGCGGAGCGCGCGCGTTTGAATATTTCTCGAATGGCTTTCTCGGATTCGCCGATAAACTTGGACATGATTTCAGGACCGCGGACTTTTATGCATCGCATGCCGGATTCTGAAATCGCCGCGTGGGCGATGAACGTTTTGCCGACGCCTGGCGGACCGTAAAGGAGGACGTTCGTTTTCAGACGTAACGGACACTGCGCGAAAATTTCCGGGAACTGTCCGGGGAGAAGTATGCAATCGTTGAGTGACTGTTTTACGCCTTCGTATCCACCGATGGCACTTAAACCACCTTCAATTGTATACACGGATGGATCCGTGAGATTTAAACCTTCGTCGCCACTCGGTTTGATGCCTTCTCTCGCTTTTTCGTAATCTTCTAACGCTAAAGGGATGAAATCGTGGTCTCCACCGTATTGTCGCTTTTGAAACTCGGGATCTTCGTGTAACTTTAATCGTTTGAAAGCGTATTTTATCGCGCCACTGACGAGAAGTTCTAAATCCCGTAAATCGTATCCGATTGTTTTTCTGTCTTGCGCGATGTCCTCTGCAACGTCGGCGGAGGTGGAAAAATTCAAACCGGCGGAAATTAACATCAAAGACTCTTTGCGAGCGTCGTCATCCATAGGCCCAATATCCTGAAACATATAGAAGACTTCTTCATCGAGCAATGGTTTAGCTACGTTCTCTTTTGCCTCCACCGTAGCCAAAAAACAGACGGTTTCCATGTTTACGCAATATTTAATCTCATCCGCGAGTAACGCCGCGATGTGATACGCATCATCCATTTCACCCGCATCTTCAGCACCTTCTGGTTGTTTTTTACACACCGCGTCTAAATCTAGGAGCAAGCAAATAGCTGGTGCTCGCAAATGTGCCGCTTTTAACGCGTGTCGCAACGCTTTTATCGCTTTTCGAGGGTGCTTAGGTAAATCCTTACATTTAACTTCGACAACACTCGCATAACAGTTTGGATCGTTTGCAATGTTCCACGCGATACCTTTCGCTAACGGATCTCGATGCGATCCATAATGTTTACCGCAAAGCATAGAACCTCCTGGAATTTGAAAACATTTTTCTTCATTTCGCATCATTTGGGCTTCCTCCCACAAAGATACTCTCACGCGTTTCATAACTTCAATCGCGGCTTCCTTGTACCTCTCTCCCGGCGCGACGTCGCCGAGATGCTTATACTGTCCGTATGAAGGCATCACGGACACCCCTAAGCATGGTTCGAGTAAATTCACGTGCTCTTTTCTGGGGTCTAAATAAATTGTCGTTTCCCCGAGTTCAACTTTCACATGCGAATCCTCTTTCACGAGATCGTCTCGAGATATAAAAATCAGTGGAATCGCATCGTCGGATAAATGTATTGCTTTTCCTCCGATCACGCTAATAGTTACTTCAAAGCTCGCGAACGGTAAATACCCACCGCTTCCAATCTCATCGCTCGAAAATGTGATTTTTGAATCCGAACTCAAATGTATGCCATTCTTTTTCCTTTTTTCCAGTACTCTATCATTACCATTTCCGAAACCGTTTCGACTGTTGCCGATATCCCCGCACGCACCAGAACCGGCATTTCTGACGTGCGCATCGAGCCAATCGAGGAGGACACGCTTGGCGCCGGAATTGCAGGATTCTGGTGTAACCAAACGCAAATCAGCCAATGTTTCTTCATATTCGTCCTCGCTGTCGTACTGATAATCACTGTCTTCCGTTGCAAAGACATTTAGATTACCTAAACCGAGAGCGATGCGTTGCGGTCCGGTTAGTTTTGTCGCGAGGATTTGAGTGGGCGTCAACGGTTTCGATTTAGGAAGTAACCCCGTATCGTTGAATATGCTGTTCTTTGCTTTGATATCCTCCGAATCGTCCGATTCAAATCCATAATCATAATCTTCTTCTTCTTCGCTGCTCGTTTCGTCGCCTTCATGAAGTTTGAATTTTTTCTCCTCCTCCTTCACGATGCTCGGTCGAAGTTGTATCACAACTTGCGCAAAATCATCCACTTTCAACGGTTTCGGTCCTTTACTCAACACAACCGTATCGCCTTGAACGATTCCCATAAAGTCCATGATCGATTTCGGCAAAGCCACGTGACCTGGTCGTAAGTGTACGTGTGAGGAATATTTTATTTGTACGAGCGCAGAGCGTTCGTTACGAAATTTTCTCTCCTCTGAATATATTCGCACGCGACATAACCGACCCTCGCGACAAGGTAAAACTTGCTCGTTTTTATCTTTCGACACCCGAAGTAACGCAATTCCACTCAACTCGCAATTAAAATCGTTAATAATTGCATCGTTCGTAGCTTTGAAATCGCGGTTTATCTTTACTGTGAGTTCATCCAAAATGTGATACGTCGGTCTTTGTACGCGTGCGCAAAACGATTTCATTTTTTCCTCTTCTTCGTCGTCGTCGCTTTGAAGTGTATCCTCCTCAGAAGACTTTTTATCTTCTTTCGCCGGTGGCGCGACGATGAGCTCTGTATTTGGTGCTAATCGAACAACCGACGGAAAGACTTGACTATTTTTACTATTATTTTCACTATTTTCTACGTAAGCTTCCACTTTTGTGCATTTCAACACGATTGGTTTCCCGCCCGCCTTGACGCTTGGGAAAAACGCAAACTTCATTCCTTCGTAAGCACTACCTAGTTGTTTCAACAAAGACTCTTCCACTCGTTCGCTTTGCGCGAAAACAACGTCCCAATCGTCTTTTTGCATGGGTGAAACGTACACCGCGGACGCAATCGGCGCAAAAAACACCGGCCATACTCGGCACAAGTCTCCGTCTTCTAAACCTAAACATTTCGCCGCCGCAACTGGAACATCCATAAATATCTGTCCTCCCAATTCTGACGTCGAGCCTGCCCAAGAAACGTATTTAATCACCGAGAATACTTTCTCTTTCTCGTGCGCGGGAATATCGTAAGGTACCCCCCCGCCGGTATTATTCCTACTAGTATTCGCACCTCTCTCGATAACTTTTACTTTCATCGGCAACGGAAACTTTGGCGCTTTGCCTAGTAAACGTTCGCATACTCTCGACGGCAAACGAATAAACGCGGAATTATCGTAAATTAGCCGAACGCGAAGTTCCATCACGTCTCGGATGTCTATTTTGTCGTTGCCGTCCATGTCAATATCGAGCGATGATTTAAACGCGTTCAGAAATCCTTTCATCATGTTGGTATAACTCTTCCACTTGCTTTTGATTACATGCGTTTCCCGCCTTTACCAATTTTCACGACTGGTTTCTGTTTCTTCGGCCGTGTACTTTCACCTTTTTCCGTGCCTTCTGGAGCTTTAATCAAACGTAAAGTCCCACCTGAACTCGTCGCTCTTCGTGCAAATTCCAACTCGTTTTTCAAGTTTACCTCTCGAGTAATTTGCAACGATGCTTTTAAGTTATCCGTCAACTTGTTGCTTTTCTTTTGAAACTTGCCTTTCCTGGTTTCGATGCGTTTGCCGTGTCGATTCTTCGCTATTTGTTTTTGTTTCTTCAACGAATTCGCCAATTGATGCGAGGCAGATTTCTTCGATTTCTTAAACGACGATTGTTGCGGCATTCGACTCGTTTTATATTATTATATATTATTATATATTATTGCGCGCGCGCGCGAGTAGATGTGCGACGACGGAAAGAAAGAACGAAAGAAACGCCTTCCTTCCTCTCTTTGTTGTCTTCTTCTTCTTCTTCTTTGTTGTCTTCTTCTCAAGCTTTTTTTGTGTGCTTGTCGTCGTTGTAAATAAAAAAGAGTTTGTTGGGTAAAGTCGATGTTTGTGTGTGTTCGTCGAAAAGGGACTGCTAAAAAAAAAATTAATTTTTTTTGGCGGCTCTCGAAGCGAGAAGAAGAAGAAGAAGTTGATGAAAAGGAAGAAAACGAGAGAAAAAGGCACGCGTTGCGAGAGGAAGAGGAGGAGCGCGACCGACATGTTTGGGCAACGCGCTCGAGCACAAGCGAGCGCGTTGACGAGCATCATCGGGAGTGGCCGGAACGCGTCTCCCTCGTTCGCGTTCAGAGGCAACAGAGCGAAAAGGAGGGCGAACAAAACGATAGAAGCTCGAATCCGTCCGGGAAGACAAGCGGAACAACGTAGATTTCGAATGGAACGAGAAAAGGAGTCTATTGGGATTTACGAGTACTTGGAGACGATCGGAGTGGCAAAATCAGCGGCGTTGAGAGTCATGTCGCAAGCGACGATGCAGTTTGAAGCGGAAAGGACAAAAATGGGGATGAAGTTGGATGGGTCGGTGAAATTTGACGAAAAAGAAGTGAGAAAAGTGGTGGAGTTTTTACAATCGAGAGATATTCGAGAGCAAGCGTTGGGGGAATTGATCATGAATTTTCCATCGGTTTTAGCGTATGATGTAGAAACCAGGTTGGAACCGCTATTTATGTATGTGGAGAAAGAGTTAGGGATTACCGGAACTGAGTTTGCGAAGGAGGTGCAACGACGACCGAGTTTGTTGGGATTAAGAGCGGATGAAAATTTGGCAAAGATGGTCGGGTATTTAGAATCCACCGGGAGTACGCGGGAAGAGGTTGTAGAGTATTTGATTAAAACGTTGTAATTATGTGTATATGTTTTGTTAGCGTACTGTATGTTAAATAAATTTCGTGTTTTGGTCAATCGGTTCAATCTAATTGTCAGGCGCGTCCAACTCAGCTGCGATTTCCTTCACGAGTTCGTCGCGGTAATCTTCAAAGTCGCCGTTAAATTTCGTTACCACGCCATCATCAACGACCCATATTTCACTCGTTCCATCGTCCAGAACTTTGGAACAGATGTGCGCGTCGTGGGTGATGAGAACGACGCCGCCTTCAAATGCAGTCAATGCATCTGCCAACGCGTCGATGGACTGCATGTCCAAGTGGTTCGTCGGCTCGTCCATGAGCAAAATGTGCGGGTTCGATAACGAAATCGACGCGAAAACGACGCGCGCTTTTTGACCACCCGACAATTTCACGATCGGTTGCAAATGATTGTGTCCAGGCAAACCAAATTTACCCAATATCGCGCGAATGTCGTGGTCTTTGTAACTGCCTCCATCTTGCCTTTTATACTTTCTTTGTAAATAACTCACTGGCGTTTCGTCCATGGCTAAAACGTCCACGAAGTGTTGTGAGTACCGGCCGATGCGCAAGGCGTGCGACCTTCTGGAATCTCCTTCGGTGGGTGTTAAGTCCCCGGCTAGTAAATTCATCAAGGTTGATTTCCCGGCGCCGTTTGGCCCGATAATTGCCACTCGCGTTCCCATATCGATGCCTAAATCGATGTTGTCCAAGCTGAAACCTTCCAAACCGGGGTACCGAAACGAGCACTCCTGCAGAGAAATCAACGGCGGGTTCAACTCCGTCGGCTCTGGAAATTTGAATTCGACATCGTAATCGTTCCATTTTGTCGGCGCTTTTGCAATGTTCAAAGAATCATCCGCATCGTCCATCATCCCTTTGTTCTTTTTCTTCTCGTTCTTTTTCATCGCGTCCTTCTTTGCCTTAGCCGTGATATCTTCCTGCTTCTTCTTGTTCGATTGCTGTTTGGCTTGTTTCAAGTTCTTTTCGTACTTTTCAAACAATTTATTCGCCTCTTTACGCCTTTGCTCGTACATCTCTTCGAAGGATTCAAAGTTTCCTTTGTATTGATCGAGTTGATGGTCGTGCAAATGGATGATATCCGTCGTTACGCCGTTTAAGAAATCGCGATCGTGCGAAACCACTATCAAAGTTTTCTTCCAACGCATTAAATATTCTTCCAGCCAAATGACCGCTCGTAAATCTAAGTGGTTCGTGGGTTCGTCTAACAACAAACACGTCGGCTCGATGAACAAAGCTCTGGCTAAGGAAATTCGCATTCTCCAACCTCCAGAAAAGCTCTTCGTCGAGTTGTGCATTGAAAATCGATCCGGGCCTTTCGTTTCGCCTTTTTTCACGACGGTAAAACCTAAACCGTGCAAAATCTTAGACGCTCTCGCCTCTGCAGTATCGTCGCCTTTCAGTTTCAACTTGTCGTACGTCTTCGTCAACGCTTGTGATACGTCCAACTCGTTCCCGGTCTCTTCGTCTTTAAACGTCAACTGGTTCATTTCCTTAATTAAAGCTTCGTTTTTAGTCTCGTCCGCGTGCGCCATCTTCTCCATCAATTGTTCGTACTCCAATTTCTTCTTTCTCAACTCCATCAGCTCCACGTCCGCGGCAACCACAGATTCCAATGCCGTTCTTTCGTCGCCAACGACTTCCTGCTCAACCAACAAAATGTCGATAAATTCCGGCACCGGAATCTTACGTCTCGCTAATAACTTCATCAGCGTCGTTTTCCCGGTCCCGTTTGGTCCAACAATACCGTATCGTCTCCCGTGCGCGATCGTGATGCTCGTATCCGTCAACAACGGCTTCCCTCTTACAGATACCGAGAAATTATCAATCTTAATATCCCGCGAGTTCGCCATTTGCGCCATCGCTTGTTCATCCATCGCCGGTAACCGAACGTTAAACGCATCGTCGTCGTCTCTCATCGCCTCTTCTTTCGCCATTGCCTCTTTCCTCGCCATTTCAATCTCCTTTTTCCTCGCTTTCGCGGCTTCCTTCTCCGACGGTCCATCGAACGTTGTTTTGGATAAATCTCTCTCCACCTTCTCTTCCACGTCTTCGTCGTCTGAAGACGACGGTAAGTCCATTCCGGCCAAGTAATCGCTTTTGTTCTTCTCTTCCATCACCGGTGGACCTCTCGTCTTCGGTTTCTTCTCTTTCAACGCGGCGTTACTCCCTCCGCTTTGTTTAGACGCTTTCGCCGACTTTTCTTTGCGTTCGTCTCTTGATTTCCCATCGGACGATTTTGACTTCGCCGCTTTTCTCGCCGCTCTTTCCTCCGGAGTCTCGTCTCTCTTCTTCTCCTTCTTCGATTTTCCCTCTCGCTTCTCCTTCTCTTTGCGCTTGGCGCGCTCTTCCGGCGTCTCGTCCCGCTTTCCCATCTTTAGGTAAACGCGTGGATAAAAAAAATGGAGAAAAACAAAGAACAAAAAACGAAGACAAAATTTTGAAAGCTCACATATTTATAGTTACATTTACAACACTTTCTCTCTCTCTCTCTTTCTCTACTCTACTCTACTCTGCTCTGCTTTGCTCTGCTCTGATCTCTGATCTCTGCTCTTTCGAGAGCATTCAGGTGGCAGAGAAGAAATTCACTTTCTTGACTCCCGCGTTTTCAAACAATGTTGTCCAATCCACCGCCTTTTTCCCCTTCACGCCCGCTAAACAAAGCACGCACCTGTTGTGCATGAGATGCGTTTCGCCGACGACGGTGTTCGGAAAAGTCCCGCCAGAATTTTCGAAATCATCGTCGGAAGAAATCGCCGAACGAATTGTCAAGGAGTGGTAATCGATAATGCCTTCGGGGTCTTCGTTTACCGAGGTTATGACTTTGACGCCTTCTTGCTTCCATCGTTCGATTTCGTCGACGGTGATCGGCAACCGTCCCGTACTTTCTGCCAAAAAGAAAACCGTCACGGGAGCTATGGAAGCGTGTGCGAGTAAAGCAGGCCAAGAGAGTAAACTCTTCGCTTGTGAGAACCCTTCCGAGCCTTTGGCGACGATCACGATCGGCGCTTTGATCGTTTCTGAAACCATCGCATTATCCAACGTCTTCTCCTTTGAAAAGAGCGGGTTGGAAAATCCAAAGCCGCGCGGCATGGAAATTTTCATCTTCACATTTGGCTCTAATTTTGCTAAGTGTGTTTCCTCCTCTTTTTTACTGTCTACGATAAATTGTGCCTTCGTATATGTCGAGGCAGAAGAAGATTTCGTTCTGGCCATGTGTATATCTGTCGGCGATTGCGCGATGGGTACGCGATGCGTCAAGCGGCCTAAACTCTCGTCGACGACGTCCTCTCTCAACCAATCTTCTTGCTTAAACAACTTAAACTGTACGCTTTGCCCTGGAAAAACATATTTAGATAACCATTCGGAATCAAAATCCGACCCGTTTTTAACGTATTCTCCTCCATTAATGCTCGAGTCTCGCGTCGTGTGCGTCCTCCCCGTCGTCGTTTTCCCGTTCGCCTTTTCTTTATTCATCTTCAACTGTTTCGAGAGTTGCGACACCGACGCCACGTCGTCGTCTATTTCCAAGGTAATTAGGCGAATGCTCTCGTCCGGGCACATCGGTTCGTTCGAGAGCACCGTGCAGTTAAAATATTCGTGGTTGTTGTTGTTGTTGTTGTTGTTGTTGTTGTTGTTGTTGTTGTTCGAGGAGCTGCTGTTGGTATTTTTCTTCCCATCGTCGTTTTGAGCGTTCATCTCCGAAGACGACGAGGAACGACACGCGGTTCCACTCCTCCTCTTTGGTGCGTTGTGTTCGAGAAGAACACTTTTCGCGGCGTCGACGCGGCACCATCTGGAATGGCGACGACGCACGAAACCATCCGTTCTACTTCTACTTCTTCTTCTTCTTCTTCCAATCTCATCATTTCGAGAAAAGACACCACAACACGACGGTAGCTCTCTCGACGCGCACGCCCCGCGCATTCTCACAAGGCCGCGTCAAAAAGAAAAAGATCCCCAAGTTTGGGCTTTTGTCGATGGCGGTGTACTCGGTACTCGGTGGTGGTAGTAATCGATCGATCGATCGATCGATCGAACCAAAGCGGGGACTCTCTCTAAAAGGTCGTCCGTCGTTTTTTTTGTGTCGGTTTTTGGAGTGCCTCCTTTTTTTACGCGTGACTTTTGAGATATTTTTTTCCCACGTTTTTAAAGTCCCTTCTCTTCTCTTGTGTTTGTCTTTTTCATCATTCGAAAAAAGTAAAAAAATCTTCTTCGGTCAAGTGAAGAAGAAGAATCGACCGCAAAGAGACACCAACCAAAAACCCACACAGATGTTTGACAGAGAGAGAGTTTTGTATTATTTGGAGTGAGACTCCATACCACACTTTAAAAATATAATAACACCAAACGCCAAAAAAAGAAAAGAAGAAGAGAAAAGAACGCCTCTCTACGAATATGGGCTTCCTTGGAATTGGTCGACGACGGAAATCGGACGCGGAGAAGGAGGAGGAAGAGCGAGCGCGAAAGGCGAACATGCCGTGGTACGCGAGACTTTTCGGGACCGAGTGCTGCGGAAACCGAGGAAGGAAGAAAGATGAGAAAAGAAACGATGGCGCGACGGCATCGGATTAGAAAAGAAAAAGAGAGAGAAACGTGGAGTAATTCGATCTCTCCTCTGCGCCGTGCTTTCTCTCTATCAACCTATCTATCTCTCTTCTGTACGCCCGCACCCACAAAAGACGCTCGCATCGCACGCGACGAGAACGGCAGCGATGAATAAGTATGTAAACATATATGTATGCACGTGAGAGAGAGAGAGGACGAGAGACAGAAACAAGAGAGATACTGTTTTTTTTTAGTAGTTTGTACGAGTACCGCCAATGAAATTTAACAACAACAAATGCATTTTTTCCACTGTAACGAACTATTCACTCCACAGTTGAGGAAGCGTAGCGCGCGAGCGCGTTATCAATAATTCCCAACTGAAATGATCGTCTTTAAAGACAAAATAGCTTCGGTTAATCGCCCAACTAAACTGAACGTGACAAGAACAACGCTGAATAAACAAAGCAAGACGATGCACCGTCTTCGGGTGAACAAACGAGAACCGCCTCGTCTTCTTTTCTTTTGATGTTGCAAAGACAATAAAGTTTGCGTGTTTACTCTGTGCTCGCCGAGATCCACGCGATCAATGTTGGCGGAATTTGCAGTTTTCAGCAAACTTTCTGACATCATCGCGGGAGAGGATATGGGAAGTTTATTGTGAACGTTCAAAGACGTTGTCGTCGCGAGCTTCTTCGTCGCCAACGTCGGTTTCTCCGACATCGACGGTTTTTCTGTGCTCAAACTTCGCATTAAAAATCTGTCGACGTCGTACGACGCAGACTCTGTGTTAATCGTACCATTTGGACCGATTAATCTCTGCAAACACTCCTTCGCAAACATTTGCGCCATGGAAGGTACCGGATCGCCCGCCCTTCCCGTTGCCGTTTGTAACATTGCACGAAGTTCTTCCACGACGTTTGCCGCCCGCAAAGCCGAATGGTGCGCCGGATGAGACGATAAGCCAGATAACGCGCGGCATGCGTCCACGAGCGCAGCTGAGGACTGGTGCTCGGTATCATCGTCGTCGTCATCGTTCGTATTTTTCTTGCGGCCACTCCTCCGAGTACCAAAACCTTCGCCGTCGTCGTCGTAATCGTCATCGTCGTCGTCGTCGTCGTCCTGATAATCGTTTCCCCCATCACTATTTTCTGAGTCGTTCTCACCGTCAGAATCGTGCTCGGGTGGCTCTAAGGACGCGCACAAAACGTAAGCGCCTCCAGATGCACAGAAGGCGCTCGCCGCTTGACTCGGTGGATTCGCTTTCTTTGTCGTTTGCGCACTTCTTCCGATAATTGCGGCGAGCTTGAGTAAATCCAATACCCCTAAAGTTCTCGCAGGATCGTTCTTCTCGACGACTCGTAAACCGAGCCATCTCGCGACTGATGTGCCTATATACTTACCAATCGGCAGTCTATCGTTTTTCAACAGTTCGCATGCGTAATTTTTGTCGTTGACTATGCGAGCAATCGTCGCGAAAGCCAACACGGATGTTTCCTTGTTCGTCACGCTATGCTCACCTCCTGCTCCGCCGTTGTTGATACTAGTACTACTATTATTACTATTACTATTCTCTCTTGCATACGTCTCACACAACGTCGCAAAGGTTGTTTTCGCGTGTCGCTGTAAATAATTCTTGTTTTCTAACAGCGATGACAAGCGATAACTGGTCAAAGTTGCCCGATGCCGAGCTATAGCCGACGCGCCCGAATTCACCTCGGCGATTTTGACTATGCTTTCAATAGCCTTCTCGCCAATCGCTAACACCATCGTTTCTGACGCTGAATTCGAGGACGAATACGTAGATGATTTATCGCTCGTGTTACAGAGCGACGCTATGGCCCAAATCAAAGATTCCGTCGCCTCGTCTCTCGGAGAGAAATGAAACAACGCTTTCGTCAATGCGTCAATCGCTCTCGCCTGCCTCAACAAATGCCTCCCTTTCAAACTTTGCCCCGATAACAAAACAATCAGTTTCGCGCAGTAATCCAACAAATGCGTTGTCTTCGTCATTCCTCCTTGTTGCGACTGCAACAAGGCGCGTTGGAGTAAAGTCACGAGCGGTTCCGAAACGCCTTGGTTCAAAATCAACTTTGTGTTCTTCCTGTTATAGAAACTAGTACTACTACTACTACTACTACTACCACCGGTGTTAGTATTACTGATGTTTGTTTTCGCTCTGCAAATGTGAATCAAAGCCATCACGGCAGCTTCCGCGCACTCTAACCGTTTCGACATTAAACAGTTCACTAGCAAAAGGCAACTCTCTTTTGTCACCGGGAAAAACTCGTTCCCTCCGGACGCCGACGGGAGAGATTGCTGATGATGATGGACATTCGAATGAGAGGAAGGCGAATCCAACTCTTGGCTAAAATTCGCTAAGCTTTTAATCGCCAGATAGTACGATTCACCGTCTATGTTCTCTGATTTCCTCGCTATTCGTAACAACAAGTTTGCCACGTTCCCGGTACCGAATTGCGTCATCTTCACTCTATTCTTATGTTTCCTCGACAAAACGCTCATCAACTCGCACCCTTTCTCGCACGTTTTCGATTCCAGCGACGACGCGTTTAACGCGAACGTTAACGATTGCATGCCTTTTAATAGGAAAAACTGACTCGTCGGCGAACTCTCTTTCCCTTCTGTCGTTGTTTTGTGCGCGTTTGAAGTAATCAGTCGAATCATTTTGTCAATCGCAGCGGCTCTTTCCAATTCTGGTCCGGTGCACTTCTTGATCAACTCCCGCATTAAAGACTGTTGATTCGACGATGTAGACGGCATTTCTTACTCGCCGTTCGATATTAATAGATCTCTTTTTTTTCTTACCAACAACAACAACAACAACAACAACAACAACAACAACGAC
>MDSZ01250065.1_pt1 | contig 38225 bp, 35 predicted proteins | sample 811201 | NCBI WGS metagenome assembly MDSZ01 (sample SAMN05326647, study PRJNA326480) | marine metagenome | isolation source: seawater | place: Indian Ocean: North | collected 2010
AGATGCTTGCCGCAGAGATGTTGCCCACTGTAAACCTGATGAACGATTGCATCAGAGCGACATCTGCTGCAGGAGTTGACCTCTATGCCGTCGCTCATATGCACTCGTCACGAGCCGCATGCTTGAACCCATCCTCCGGTTAGTTGATTTGGGGAATACAACACGAAAGAGCATGAAAGTAGGGAGGCTGTTGCCAGACAGGAAGAAGCAAAGTAGGACTTTTTTTTCTCCTTGGACAGATAGAGTTTCTCTTTTCTCTCTTTCTATTTTGGGAATAATCGCTATTCCAAGTATAGATTCTATACTGGATGATTGGTTTGGTAGCTGGTCTCTGGAAATTACAATTTTCGGGCTCATTGTTACTATTCCTTTACTAGCTACTTCTATTGGAAAATTGTACACACGTGCAAGGTCATGAGCGGATTTTGGATATTCCAGACTCAATGTAACCTGATACTATTTGCCATGGAATAACAAATCTAAGTCCTGCTACTACAATTATGAATAGACCTGCAGAGATTACCTTTCCATATGTCATCTGTAACTCTAATGACTCCTTTACCTGTCCTGTCCACTGAGTTCCCTCTAATATTCCAACAATCGAAATCATCAGATCGTCAAATGCAAGGGCCAGAGCTGTAGTAATGGAAACCATCGTGATTACAACAACTAATTGGACTAAGTGTGAGTTCACTACATTATTGAATTGTCTAACATATTCCGAGTCCCGCTTGGATTCTTCGGGAAGGGAGGCTGCGTATTGCATATGGCCAATTGCAGCAGTCCCAGTCTCTAAGAATAAAAGCATGAGAATTGCAATTCCAAGAAGAGAGCTTGCCAATGGAGAGACTAGGCCTCCAAACATGGTACCCTCACCGATCTGAGTTGGTAATGCCTCGAGTCCGACGTCCACTTCGGAAACAATTGGCTCGAATGTCAAAACTGCATGAAATGCGATTACGATAATGTAGTATCCAACTGACCAAGTTATTGCCCTCTTGGAAAGGCCCCAAATTCCAACTAAACCAACTAGAATTGGAGCAAAAACGATTCCAAGAAAAACAAATTCTAGGACTAATCCTAATGGAGAAAACAAATCACCAATGTGATTCATAGACTCATTGCTATTCCAGGGGAAATGAAGTCCATACCTGAAAGTGGCTATTGTCCAAGAAAGGATAAATGGGACAATGACCCACAAACCAAACACTGCTGCAATTCCTTGTTTAATCCTAGTTTGCAATTCAAGAGAAGAGGCCCAGAATCTTTCGAATGCGATGGTGCCTAAGATACATAGAAGCAAAGGTCCAACGAGAGAAAATAAGCCAGACTGATTCACACCAAGTAGGAAATCAGGAATCAATAGACTGCCTTCATTTGATTCTAACCACATTAGGCCCCTCGTATGTTCGTAGGATGGGCACCAAGTTCCTGAGTTGTTATCGCTACATGTGCCGTAAATCTCAGTCATCCTTTTTAGTAGGAGTAACAATGATACTGTTGACATAATCTGTAGAGTGAGAATCTGCCACTTTCTCCGTAAAGCTGGGATGTGAAGGGTCTCTATATTCTGTTTTTCTTTTTCGCCTAGTTCTATTTTTTTCACCCCCTTGACTGTAGTAGAGCTTGAGAAAGCTCAACATCAGGCATCCAGTCCACAACCTTCGCTCCATATCCAGAAACAGCGGTTAACCTATTCTGCCTCTCTAGTTTCAAGACCTCGTAAGCCATTCTTGGGATTCTACTTACCAATCTCTCTAAATCCACACTACTTGGTGAGAGAACGATAACTTCATGACCATTTCCAGAAAGATTCCTTATTGCAGTTAGAGTTGTTCCATCTCCCTCCAGGCTACTTATTATGAAGACAGGAGAACCGCGGCTAATCCTAGGTGCTAAAGCGTTAGTTACAGCTTGTAAAGGCATTGACCCAGAAGGAGAAACAGAAGCAAGACGACTCAAGATCTTATACTGTTGTTTATCTCCAGTATCTGCAGGAAGGAAATCCATTCTATCTCCAAATGTCACCATTGCGACAGAGTCTTTTCTCTTCAAAAAATGGCTTGCTATCGAGGCGGCAGCTGATGCTCCCATCTCCAGAGGGTTCTTCAGAACAGTTCCAATCCTACTTACCTCTCTCGTGTCGAGAATAACAAAAACATCTGTTACTGCATCCCTAGTCTTTTGATTGACCATTAAATCTCCGGTTCTAGCGAATGCCTTCCAATTAATCGATCTAAGAGAATCTGTCGATAGGTATTCCCTCAACGAGTAAAACTCCATTCCTGGTCCCGGTGTCCGTAGAGTTGTTGCTCCAGTATACATTTTCGGTACATCGGCCTTCAACATTGCATTTTCAACATCTCTGACTTGTGGAAATACGGTAATGTCACACAAATCGTCTATTCTAGACTCGTTAACAAATAGTCCGAATGCGTTCCTATATCTTACCGAGATCGGCCCAATGGAATAGTGTCCTCGAAGCGGACATCGCAACATATAGTCCATTTTAGTTGTCTGTCCAGGCCCGAGATTGAGTCGGATTTGATTAATTCCCCTTCTAATCTTCATCTGATGGGGCACGTTATCAAATATCTCTAGTTGCTGAGTTCTCCGATATGATTTGTTAGTGATTGTAATAGATACCTCAATTAAATCTCCCTTGTAGACATTTGAGTGAGGAATGAACCTAGTTATCTCAAGATCAGATTGACCAGAGATCCAGCCATTAATCGAAATGAACGCGATGAAAGTCAATCCTATTATCATCATTTGGAAATTTGAGATCATCATCCCTACGAGAATCAGGCTAATGCCCCCTGACAGCATTACTGCTGCCTTCCTAGTCCACACTATTCTTCGCCCCCGATCCTGACTCGCCCCATTCCTTGATTCTTCTAACAATTCCAACTAGTTCATCTGCTCTGTAATTCCTCTCCTCGAAAATGAATCGCACTAGAACTGGGTCTCGTATCATGCCTTGGAGATCTGATGCAGGCAGGGCCTCGAATTCCTCCCTGGTCAAAGCATTAAGATTCCTAACTCTAGTCAGCAGAACTTGCCGAATCTTCTCGGGCCTCTGATAATACTTGTACCTCTCAGCATCACCAAACCCATAGTAAACTACTCTGAAGATATGTCGCCAATCCTCTGGGTCTTGTTTCCTGATCAAAACAGCCTCGAGAACTATGAAGAGAATCAAGAAAAGTATTAGCATCGCCATCCAGTCATTAGTGAAATAAATTAGCAGATAATAGAGCAGGTTGTAGGTATCTCCGAAGATGGTGGGTTGCTGGTGTCTGCTTTCGTCAAAAATGACTAGAGCATTTTCCCCGGGAGAAGTTCCATTACTATTGAGAATCAGAGCTTCGGCAACTACATCTAGAATCCACTTTCTGTTATCGTTTTCAGGAACTAAGCCGAGGTAGCTTGATTTGAATTCTGGATCGTAAATCGAGTTTATCAGTACCGAACCGTCTGATATGAAATGGACCCTTCCTGATTCTGAAGATCTACAAAGAATGGCCTCGCAGTATCTTACGTAAACAGGAAATGGCCCTTGTTCGTCCCCTGACAGACCAAAAGCTTGGAAGTTACCAACCGAATAGTTCCCATCATCATTATTGTCAATCCATGAGTCAGGAGTTGTCTTTGAAATCACATATCTTCTTTCTGCTGGGTTGTATGAAGTAGTCTTTTCAAATGCGGAAGGAGTATTTGTAAGAAGATTGTAATTCTGGGACCAATCCCATTTTGGAGTACTTGAAGATGGATCGTTTCCTAGGAAACGATGCTCACAAAGTCCTGCAGCAACCGCCGTTACAAATGAAGTGCCGACGTCTGGATTCTCGGGATCATCATCCAATACATCAATTACTCCGTCGTTATCAATGTCTCTTAGGCACGGATTTACCCCTGTTTGCATTCCTTGGGAAGCTGTGAAATTAAATGCATAAGTTGTGTTGACCCAAACGAAATCGGACCCTAAGTCCTGATCATAGTCGTAATCAGAGTAGAGTCTGTGATTTGTGAAGTCTAGCCCGAACTCAGCCGCGAGATTGCTTGAGTAACCAAAGTCATCCATCAGGATTACAGTACCCCCTCTAGAAACAAAGTCCCTAATTGCGACAATTTCAGAAGAAGTATAACCATCTCCCTCTGAGAACTGAATTAAATCATCTTCACCCGTAAATCTAGGTAGAGAAATTGTATCTCTCTCGACACCTGATATAATGAAAATTGTCTCTTCTGGATGGTCAAGATCGCTTAGCAGGAGGGGGCTGGAGACTAATGCAGTTGTCTCAACCCCTTTATCATTCAATTCCTCCCTAAATGAGCCGAGATCGTTCCACTCGTCCCCATAAGCGGATTGTTGAGTTTGTCCGGGAATAACATAAGTTACTGCAATAGACAGGATTAGGAGGCCCAAGACTGACCAAAAAGAGATTTGAAGGGCTATCCTCCTATTTCTTCTAGAATTAAAGAAAGTAGACAATTTTTTCCGATCTAACACATGACACTCTCCCGTCAATTACAGACGTTGAGCCTTAAGTTCGTTTTATGACCATTATGTGACTCTGAACGAGCCTTGCATCTTCTATCTTGACAATTCCACTACTGAACCAATGCTAGAAACTTCCTCCACTGGAACTGCGAGCAAACCATCTGTAGTAGGCCAAGGAAGTTCATTAGGGTCTATTCCGACCTCGGTGACAACCAATAATGAAACAATATTCCCGGTACTTACATCTATGCTGAAGTCTGCAAGATGGCCGAGCAAATCACCTGCTGAGTCGACTACCTTACGAGTTAGAATTTCTTGTCCAAAGGTTGTTTTCATAGTAATCATCAAATTAATTCTATTCCCGAAATTGAGGCTGTAGTTCTTCTTACCGACTCCAGACCACTGGTAAGATTTTCTTCCATCTTGGAGTAATATTGCAGCATTTCCTCTGTCACTGTTGGCCTCACCCTCTCTGTGGCTGTTTCGAAGTGTTTCCTAGTAACTGTCTTCTTATTATCTCTCATCGCAATTAGAGCCGCTTCTCTGCAAACAGCTTCAATATCCGCTCCAGTGTAGTTTTCCATTAAACCTGCTAAATCATCAATTTTGAACTTGCCAATAGGCATCTCCTTAGTATGAATCTTCAATATTGCTTCTCTGGATTCCTTGTCTGGGGGAGGTATGTGTAAGACTCTCTCAAACCGTCCACTTCTCATTAGAGCTGGGTCAATCATCTCGGGCCTATTTGTCGCCGCCACAACAATAACTCCTTCCATTCCCTCGACTCCGTCTAGACTACTGAGAAGCTGATTAACCACTCTGTTCATTACATCTGAACCCTCTCCAGAATGACTTCTCCTCATTCCTGCAATACTCTCAAATTCATCTAAGAAAACTATTGAAGGGCTCGATTGCTTTGCTTTCTTGAAAACTTCTCTAACAGCTTTCTCTGATTCACCGACCCACTTAGAGATTAGCTCTGGTCCTTTTATCGTGATGAAATTAGCTTTTGCTTCATTTGCGATAGCCTTTGCAATCAATGTCTTTCCGGTACCAGGAGCCCCAAATAACATGATTCCTCTAGGAGGAGTTATGCCAAAATGCTCGAACTTCTCAGGCATATTTAATGGCCATTCTATACTTTCCTTGAGTCTATCTTTGACATCTTCTAATCCACCGACCTGCTCCCATGTCACCTCAGGAACTTCGACATAAATTTCTCTTAACGCACTGGGTTCTATCTCCTTAACTGCCTCTTGGAAGTCTGACATTCTCACTTCCATTTTTTCGATAACTTCTGGAGGGATTTCTTCCTCTTCGAGATCAATTTCTGGGAGATATCTCCGCAATGCCTTCATTGCAGCTTCTCTAACCAAAGCCGAGATATCTGCGCCGACAAAACCATGAGTATTATCCAATAACCAATCGAGGTTGTAGTCATCACTTATTGGCATATCTCTAGTATGTATTTCTAATATTTCCCCTCTTCCAGATTTATCTGGGACCCCTATTTCGAGCTCCCTGTCGAATCGACCAGGCCGCCTCAGAGCCTGATCAATTGCATCTCTCCTGTTCGTTGCTCCAATAACAACAACGTTGTCCCTTCCTCCCATTCCATCTAGAAGAGTCAGGAGCTGTGCTACAACTCTCCTCTCTACTTCTCCGGTTACATCCTCTCTCTTAGGGGCTATACTGTCTAACTCATCGATGAAGATAATTGCTGGAGCATTGGCAGCTGCTTCATCGAAGATCTCTCTAAGTTGTTTTTCACTTTCACCATAGTATTTTGAAATGATTTCTGGTCCGTTAATTGAAGTAAAGTGGGCCTTAGTTTCTGAAGCGACTGCTTTGGCAATCAGAGTCTTTCCAGTTCCTGGTGGGCCATGAAGAAGAACTCCTCGAGGTGGATCAATGCCCAATCTTCTAAATAAAATCGGGTGCTTAAGGGGGAGTTCAATCATCTCTCTTACTTTCTGTAGTTGGCTTCCAATACCACCAATATCCTCGTAAGAAATAGACTGGACTAGATTTTCTTCTTCATGGTCGAGCGCATCTTCCTTGATAATAATCTCAGTATCTGGAAGGACTTGGACTATCCCTTTTGGACTAGTCTGCACTATTGCGAAAGGAAGAGCTTCCGCGAAGAGAGTCATGCCTGGAATGAAAATCCTATCTCCTGCGACCACTGGTCTCTTGTTTAGCCCCCTTCTCGCAAATCCCTCAATTCCAGGTCCGAATCTTACCTTTTGTTGCTTGGCCATAACCGGACTAAGGACTAATTTAGTACAAGGCTCAACCTCGACTTTTCTGATTTCTACCCTATCTCCTAAACTTACTCCTGCATTCTTTCTAATTATGCCGTCAATCCTGATAACTCCGAGATTGGCATCTTCAGGCCTACATCTCCAAACTATTGCAGCAGTTTTCCTCTCGCCCTCAATCTCAACTATATCTCCAGGTTTTAGGCTCAGATCGTTATCGAAGGGGACTCTTGCCCTACCGTGACCGACGTCGCTTGGGATTGCTTTTGCTACTCTGAGGGTAAGTGAATCGTTATTTTCTGACGTCATAATCTGCTCCCTGCCATCACTTCTCGTGCATCGGGGGTAGTTAAACCCAGCATTGGAGGATTCTCCGCAGGGTAAAATGGTTATCGGAACACAGGGGTGTAATCCGCATAATTCATTTCAGGAGTAGCGTTCGCGAGCATCATGGCACACATACTAGAGACTGGATTCGAGATTTTACAAAGAGAAAATCCCAATGGTAGCCCGACCGTGAGGGGATACAACATTATCAACGGAGAGTTACGCTCTTCTAGTGATGGTGAGACCTTCGAAAGTAGGAATCCTGCGTGGATAGATGACTGTCTCGGGGTTTTCCCCCTATCTACTAAGGAGGATGTACATGATGCCTTGGAGTCTGCAAGAAGTGCATTCTCTGAGTGGTCAATGACTCCTGCTCCCTCCAGGGGACAGATAATTGGCAACATGGGTAGATTACTAATGGAGCACAAGGATGACATTGTCAGAGTCGAGACCAGAGAGATTGGGAAGACCTTGAAAGAGAGTGCGGGAGAGGTACAGGAGGCGATCGACACATGCCTTTTCTTCCAGTCAGAGGGGAGGAGGCTGTATGGCCAGACAGTTAACTCAGAATTGCCGGACAAGGAGCTTTTCACGTACAGAAGACCTTTGGGCGTGTGTGGGATAATCAATGCAAGCAACTTCCCTTCTGCGGTCCCATTCTGGAAGATGATTCCAGCGATAATGTGTGGAAATACCTGCGTGTGGAAAAGTCCGCAAGACTCCCCGCTATTATCATTCATGCTCACTAGGATAATGCATGAGGCGGGCCTACCTGATGGTGTAATCAACCTCATTCATGGGAAGGGAAGCGGTGCGGGACAAGTCCTTGTTGATTCTGCAGAAGAAGGGCTCGTAAACAAAATCAGTTTTACCGGTTCAACCTCTGTGGGCAAGATGATTGGAGAAGTGTGTGGAAGGAACCTCGTATCCTGTTCTTTAGAGCTCGGCGGTAAGAATCCCTTGGTTGTAATGCCCTCAGCCAATATTGATAATGCTGTTGAAGGAGCGTATTGGGCGTCTTTTGGTACTGCAGGACAACGATGCACTAGCCTGGGTAACTTAATCATTCACGAAGACGTCTACGATGAGTTCATGTCCAAGTTCATGTCAAAGGTCGAGGATACTAGGATAGGCGACTCACTAAGGTACGATGATGTCCTTTACGGCCCAATGCTTTCTGAAAAATATGCAGACGATTTTCTTAGGGATATTGGGATGTGTGAATCCGACGGTGCCACCAAGCTCTGGGGACAGGGGCTGATTACGAATGAGAACAAGCCAACGAACTTCCTTGGGGATGCATCTGAAGGTGTTTACATGTGGCCTCACGTCTATACAGACGTCACAGAAGACATGCAATGCTTCCAAGAGGAGATCTTTGGCCCTGCTGTAACTATTGTTAGGGCCAAGGATTTTGAACATGCCTTGTACTTAGCTAATGCATCACCATACGGACTTTCGAGTGCTTGCTATACGAACGATAGATTGGAGGCGTATCGCTTTAAGACGGGTATAAAGGCAGGTATGACGGGGATCAATAATTCGACCACTGGAGCAGAGGCACATCTTCCCTTTGGAGGGGTCAAGGAGAGTGGAAACGGCACTAGGGAGTCAGGAATTTGGGTCTTAGAGGCCTATTCATACTGGCACGCAGTAAATGACGAGCTCTCAGGTAAGTTACAACTAGCCCAGATGGATGTTGATGAGATTCACATCGAAGAAGCAGAGGCGGATTATTCCGCTTTGGCCTAGAATAAAATCTCTGTAAAGGTGCGAGTGTGTAACTACTACAAGCATATTATTTCACACAATTTCACAGACTCGGATTAAAATGGTAGTTCCTTATGTGGAGTGTTGAATGCTCCTGCGGGACGGGTAGTGAGTTGTAAAATGGCGTCTAGTTTCAAACTTCCAATTAGCCAAGGCTTCGGTGAGACAAATAGAATTGACCGTTGGTGGATGGAGCCCCTTTGGATGGGAGTAGCGCTCACAGCTGCGTTAGTCTACACATTTATCAGATTGATTTTTTTTGATGGCGCGATACATTACGATGACCATCGAGTGACCAGCCCAATTTTCTCGCCTGATATAATTCACCTTTGGAGCTTGGAAGTCCCTGCTTGGGCTAATTCTGCTATGTTGATTCTCTGGATTCCATTTGGTTTCAGAGGTACCTGCTACTATATGCGACGTGTCTACTACAGGACGTTTTTTGCTAGTCCCGTAGCATGTGTAGTGGCAGAGCCGAAAATCTCCAAATCTCTCGGCTATAGGGGAGAAGGAGGGTTGTTCATTTTCAATAACCTCCACAGAGTAATGCTCTATCTTGCTATAATCATTCTGTTCATGAAGTACATCGACGTTCTTCACACTCTCAGATTTCATGAAACCGAAGGTGCTGACTCATATGGATTCTCAGTTGGGACTTTCGTTCTAGCTGCCGAGTCTTTCTTGCTTACTATGTATGTTACCTCTTGTCATGCCTTTAGGCACCTGGTCGGAGGAGGGAACAAGAGATGGGCCGTAGGGTTAGAGAAAATTCAAGGAAATATCTTCAGATTCGTCTCCAAGGCAAACGTCCACCATGGATTCTGGTTCTGGACAAGCTTGGGGATGGTATTCTTGGGAGACTTGTTCGTATGGGCCGTCGCTGAAGGATTTCTGAGTGATCCAAGCTTCAAAATTTAGGTGATTAAATGGATAAATCATACTCTGAATGGGACTTTGACGTGGTCGTTATTGGAGCAGGGGGGGCAGGATTGAGGGCTGCCATAGAGGCGAGTTCAAACGGGGCCAAGGTCGGCATGATCAGCAAATCTATGCTTGGTAAGGCCCACACAGTAATGGCAGAGGGGGGAGCGGCCGCTGCACTAGCTAACAAGGATCATAGAGATTCTTGGAAGATACATTTCAGAGACACTATGAAGGGAGGAAAGTATCTTTCTGATTGGAGGATGGCCAAAGTCCACGCACAGCAGGCTCCGGACAGGATAAGAGAGTTGGAACAATGGGGTGCTGTGTTCGATCGAACATCAGAGGGTAAGACGAGTCAGAGGAATTTCGGAGGTCACACATACCCCAGACTTGCTCATATCGGGGATGCAACTGGTTTGGAGCTGATACGGACACTCCAACAGAGAGGAATCCACACCGGAATGGAGGTTTTCATGGAGTACACTGTCCGTCACTTATTCAAGAAGGATGGAAGAGTAGTAGGTTGCTTCGCGTACAACAGGTCGGACGGTTCCCTCCACCTTTTCCGAGCCAAGTCGATTGTTCTGGCAACAGGAGGTATTACTCGCTGTTGGGAGGTGTGTTCCGGCTCTTGGGAGTACACCGGTGAAGGCCATGCTCTTGCTTATTGGGCAGGAGCAGAGATGGGGGATATGGAATTCGTTCAATTCCATCCAACAGGGATGATATGGCCGCCCTCTGTGAAGGGAATATTGGTCACAGAAGGAGTCAGAGGGGAGGGAGGGGTTCTAACAAATTCTGACGGCGAGAGGTTCATGTTCAATTATGTACCCGAAATGTACAGAGAAGAGTTTGCTGATACTGAGTCCGAGTCAAGCGAGTGGGTGAAAGAAGTAGTAGCAGGAAAACTTGCTACAAAAAGAAGACCCCCGGAGCTGCTAACCAGAGATGTAGTTGCCAAGGCAATCAACACCGAGAGGGCAGCTGGCAGGGCATCCGAACACGGTGGGGCTTACTTGGACATCTCTTGGAGGAAGTCAGAGGACATAAAAAAGAAGCTTCCGGGAATGTATCATCAATTCATGGAGCTTGCAGCGGTTGATATTACGAAGGAACCTATGGAGGTGGGCCCTACGGCTCACTACGTAATGGGTGGAGTTCGAGTTGACCCCATCACGCAAGAGACATCAGTTCCCGGACTCTTCGCTGCAGGCGAAGCGGCGACTGGGCTTCATGGTGCGAACCGCCTAGGAGGGAATTCTTTGTCCGACCTAATTACCTTCGGAAAGATTGCTGGTGAGCACGCTGCGAAGTCGGCAAAGCAAATAGAAAGATTCGAAGAGATTGATGGGGATGAAATTGACAGAATTATATTGGAGATGCTTGAACCTCTAGACAGAGAAGATGGGGAAAATCCTGCAAAGGTGGTCGAGGATCTCAGGGTGATGATGCAAAATAAAGTTGGAATAATTCGAACACGCGAACTTCTCGAAGAAGCTCTGGAGGATCTAGATGAGCTAGAGGCAAGGGGGAAAAATACGATGTCTCCAGGCGGTAGGGTCTACAATCCTGGGTGGCACCAGGCATTGGAGATATCTGCAATGATAGACGTAAGTAGGATGTGCGCCTTATCCGCATTGATGAGAGAGGAAAGCAGGGGAGGGCACACGAGAGATGACTTTCCGTACCCTGATAATTCAAAATGGGGGAAGGTAAATAGTAGAATCATGCAAGTAGAAGGAAGGATGGAAATCGACTATACTTCTTATCCACCGATTCCTGATGATTTGAAAGATCTATTGGACTCTGAAGACTTGTCGGAGGAGGAGTAGAATGGAGAAGATAACATTCAGTGTTTTCAGAGGTTCTCCCGATGAAGCTGGCTCTCCAATTGGAGAAATGAAGGAATACACCGTGGATTTAGACGAGGGGATGGTCGTACTAGATGTGATTCACAGAATTCAGGCAGAGGAAGCACCGGATCTCGCTTGTCGCTGGAACTGTAAGGCAGGAAAATGTGGCTCTTGTAGTGCAGAAGTGAACGGTAAACCGAGACTAATGTGTATGACGAGGATGGATGACATCAAGGATGAGATGGGTGATTACGAAGGTCCTGTGGATGTTCGTCCTATGCAGTCATTCCCATTGGTACGAGATTTGGTAACAGATACTTCCTGGGCCTATGAGGTAGATAGGAAAATTAAGCCTATCAACGGTCCAGAAGATCCTGACTGGGTATTTAATCAGCATGAGGCTGATAGAATCCAAGAGTTTAGGTCTTGTATTGAATGCATGCTTTGTGTCAATACTTGTCACGTGATGAGGGAGCACCAGAAGTTCGATGAGTTCGCGGGGCCGAGATTCTTCGTGAGGCTTGCTAGCTTGGAGATGCACCCATTGGATACAGAGAGTAGAATTCCAGAAATCAAAGATGACTTTGGAATAAGCTACTGCAATATTACCAGGTGTTGTACCGAAGTTTGTCCCGCTGGTATACAAATAACGGATAATGCCCTAATACCACTAAAGGAAAGAGTAGTGACAGAATATTTCGATCCTTTGGTAAATCCTGTTAAGGCCATAGCAAATCTAACTTCTGGAGTTTTCAGCTATTTTTCTGATGATTTTGTTAATGCTAGTGACCCAGGGAACAACAAGAAGGCAAAAACCGCTATTGATGCCGAAAAGGCGAGAATAGAAGAAGCGAAGAAATTGGAGTTAGAGCGGTCCGAGAAGGCCCGTAAGAGATTTCGATCATGATGAAGTAATCGGTTTCGGAAACAAAGCGCGTCCGCTGTATCGTTTACGATTACCGGGTGAAAACATCGATTTCGACTATTCTCACAATCGGTCAATTCGCAATTTCTTCACATTGGCCTTGTTGATCATATCAGGTAGCCAATCTGGCGCATTTGCACCCTTAGGAACCTTGGACTTAGATCCAGTGAACACATGTACCCTGTTAGTTCCTCTTTCCCTCAGTTGGATGTCTGTCACACCTCTTGAAGCAGCCTTTAGAGCCGCTCCTCTGGGCTGCTTACTGTGGAACACTTGAGCAGTGTCCTTGCCGTTTTGCATCAACACGAAATATTTCTTGTCTGCCATTCTTGGATTCCTCCGGCCGGTTGAGGGCCTGTATAGATAATAAACTATCAGCTGAAATAACGTGCTACTGGGGCTTAGTAAGCCAAATTTAAGATTACGGAGAGTTACAACTCGGCACAAGCTAGTGTCTTCGTATTTGTGACACCCTCTATTGAACGTACTGAATCAACAACTAGCTTAGCGATTTCACCTATACTTTCTGCATCTATTTTTAGGATCATATCGTGGTCCCCGAACAGGACCTGAGCATCCGAGACAAATGGCAATGAGGATGCCTTTTCAAAAACCGAATGCTCAGTTCCCGGTTCAACATCAAGTAGAACATACCCGGTCGACATGTATGTCCGATGGGGTAAGCAGGCATTAACGTTCCCGATTTCTGGAATTTGCTTACGATGAATACATATCGGATGGCCCCTCCTGTCAACTTGTGGCCGACGTTGTAATTGTTCGAGATTGTAAACATGGACAGGTGAGGGTACTCTATGGAGATATAGTCGGAGTGGAGGGGGATGTGATGGTAATTCCTGCAAACAGCAGATTAGCCGGTAGAGAGGGTCTTGACGAAAGAATGCAACAGGCTGCAGGACCTGGAATCAGAGAAGCTTGCTTAAGTATAGCGAAAGAAAAGAGGAAACTCAATCAACAACCCTGTGGAGTTGGTGAAGCAGTTATAACACCTGGATTTGATCTTCCGGCTTCAAACCTAGTTCATGTGGTTGGTCCAGACTGCAGAAGGCCAACACAAGATAACTTTCGTAGAGAGTTGCTAAGAAACTCTTACAATGCTCTTTTTGAAGCAGTAGAGTCTCTAGATCAAAGAAAAACCTTGGTTTTGCCTCCCTTAGGAATGGATGTCTATGCTTATCCACACAGAGAAGGAGCTAGGATGACAATGGAAATAATTCTATCATGGATGGATGCTGAGAAAAATCCCGGAGTGGAGATGGTCCTCATTGTAACTCATGAGGATAACTTCCTAAACAATATGAAGACAATCTACAGAGAGAGCGAGGACCAATTTCCTGGTGTAGATAGGACCAGAGACTACAGAAAGGGAAAGATACAGTAATTAAGACCGGTGTCCTCAATAACCCTGATAATGGGAAAGTATCGTGGGAAGTAACTACGAGAGAGAACTGAGGGCGGTTCTAGCTGGAGAAATTAAGGGAGTTAGGGCAGTTACCAGGTCATGCTCTGAGGTTCAGCGAGCAAGAGCAATGCAGGTTGTACAGAGGCCCTTTTTAGTAGTTAGAGCACCAGGAAGTGGCTCAGAAGGAACGGGGGATCTACTAGCTCTTAGAGGAGACATGTGCTTCCCAATAGAAGTAAAAACCTCCAAGAGTGATAAGATATACTTGTCTGGTAGAACTATGGACCAATACAGGGCCTTGAAAGTAACAGGAGAAAAATGCGGCCTCCTTCCGCTTTATGCTTTCAGACTCAAGGGAGTCAGAGGAGATAGTTGGAGGATAATGAAGGTTGATGTCCACGGTCTGACGGGGAAGTTAAGACATCTATCAAGGAGTATTCCCTCATTGCCACTGACCGGTAGGGGGACTCCGTACTTGAATTGGAATTCTGGAATGCCTGTTCACCGTTTCCTCTCTCTGATTTGTAAGTCTGACGGAGCTAGGAGCATGTTAGCGAATGGAGAAAAACCCGAATCTGAGCACGTTTCTAATCTGTAGATTGACTGGATAACTGTTCTTCGATTTTTTCTAACTTTTCGTTTAATATCTGTATGGATTGTTTTACTTGAGAAAGATCTGCTTGATTTAGAATTCTACTGATACTATCACGTTCTCTGACAAGAGAGTCAATGATGCGATTATCCCTCCTGGAAGAGTCGTAGCTAGTTTTTGTCATGACTCTCGGATAAGGTGGCTACTATTTTCTCTTGTGATTGGAAGAGCAGATTGAAGAGTGTTGGACGGTGCACAGAGCTCATGTCAGAAGAGAGGGAGCGGCGAAGTTTTATCCTTCCAATTTTACTTCTTTTCCTGGTTTACACTTTTGGAGTTCCTTTTTGGATAGTGGCAATCATTGGATTTTGGTATCTAGGACTGCTATATTGTGAATCTGAAGGAATTTTAGACAGGATAAACGCAACGCGTGCGCTGGGTATTATTCTGATGATTAGAACCCGTCGTGGAATGGGAATCCTAGAGTTTATATCCAAACCTAGAAAATTCTGGAGATTATACGGAGAGTTTTCTATATGGCTATGCTTTTTTGTAATGATCGGAGTAGTATTAATGTTAATCCTTGGAGCTATATCCGCTGCACTGAGTCCTCCTGAAGATCCTCTTCCTGCTAGTGATTTACTCCTTATTCCCGGAGTGACTAGTTTTGTTCCATTTTGGTGGCCTGTACTTGCTCTGATTGTTGCTATAGTTATTCATGAATATAGTCACGGGATTCAGGCTAGAGCTCATGGAATGAGGCTTAGAAGCTTTGGACTCCTACAATTGGGCCCTTTGCCGATTGGAGCATTTGCAGAACCCGAAGAAATTGAGATGGATAGAGCACCTAAGAGAGACAGATTGAGGCTTTTTGCTGCTGGTCCATCAATCAACCTTATCTCAACTTACATAGTTCTAATTCTACTATGTTCTGTATCAAGTGGATTTGTAGCCGAGAATGCAGGAACCCATGCAAGAGGGATAATCAAGGACCAGCCCGCGGAAGAGGCAGGATTACTACCATTCCAAACTATAACTCAAGTCCAAGGAAACCAAATCGAGAGTTATGCTGACTTCGATGAACAGATGGAGCTTCTATCCTCTGGAGATACTGTTACACTAACTGTGTTAGAAAATTCAGATGGATCTAGCCCGGTTGAAAAAGAGCTTTTGGTGACTCTCGGGGATCAGTATCAGTACTATCTCGATACTTGTGACGGAGAAAACGAATATGAGGAGTGCATCAAAGAAAAAGAAAGAATATTGGATGCTCTGGAAATAGAGCCCGGAGATGCCTTTCTTGGGGTCTCTGGGATGGTCTCTTCAAGAGCTGGGGTAGATGGCTACGCTTGGATAGTCGAAGGTGAATATGAAGCTGAGTGGGCCGTGGTTGCAACGCTAATTAGACCAGTTCTGATGCTTTACACCCCGATTGCAAATGATGGGCAGACCATGATACTGGAGGAAAGAGAGATGATCACTGCTGGTGGAGGGGCTGTCGCTACTTTTCTTGGTACTGATGGAATGTTGATGCTATTCGACTTTCTCTTCTGGTTAGTCTGGATTAACTTTCTACTCGGCTTTGCAAATCTAATTCCTATGATACCTTTTGATGGAGGGCATCTGGTTAGGGATGGCTTACATTCTGTTTTGAAAAAAATTAGTCGGAAAGCCCATCCAATGAAAATAGAGGTTATTTCTGACAGAATTAGCAGTCTGAGCAGTATTTTCATTTTACTAATTCTTCTGATTCCGGTAGTTCTACCAAGACTGGTCTAATCATTCTTCTTCGTCAATCCTTCTGGGCTCGTGAACCTCTCTGAATACTACTGTTCCCACTCCCACATGCTCTCTCAAAGTTGTGACTAGAGAGAACTTTGTAAATGACCAATTCTGATCATAGGAGATTTCTTCTGGGAGGGTTATTGTTAGGTCATCTCCATCAAAACCTAGTTCGAAGTCGTCCCTTCCGGTGTTCATGCTAAGGAGTGTTTGGACCTTTTCCTCTCGATCATCGACAACCTTTACAATTTTGTAACTATATCTTAGAGTTACACCTGCAAGAGGGTGGTTGTAATCAATCCTAGCCCTACCAGCACTCATGAATTGGAGGATGCCGTTTCTACCTCCAATCTCAACTGGAGAACCTATTCCTAGCGTATTGGGATCTCTTACACTCCTAAGTAGAACATTCTGGGAGATTGTCTCAACCTTGTTCTGATCTCTCTCTCCATAAGCCTCAGCTGGCTCAATCTCGAAATCATAATTTTCTTCGGATTTTGCATCAGTCAGATGAGCCTCAAATCCTGGGATTAGTCTACCATCTCCCACAATAGTTACCATTGGTGAATAATTCCTATTTTCATCGAACTGATCGTGTTCCTTGGCTGTTTCTTCTCTGGTTGTCTCAATTAGGTTTCCATTTCCTGCATTATACAAATCATAGTCAATGTGAACAATCGAACCATTCTCCATTTCGTCACCTCAGCGGCCCGGCGACCGGCTCTTCCTTTTTCATACAAACGGTGTAGCAAATTGTCAGAGAATATAGATCATTGATGTTTTTTTCTAAATAAGAGTGTGAATTTTCTGTAAAAAATTTCGATTTAGGAAATTTTCTATTCCTCTGAATCATCCGATTTATTGAGATATTTGGAGGAAAATATACTTCCTAAAATGATTAGAATCCAGCCAATCCAGACCAGATGACTCCCTGGCAAATGATGAATTGTAACTCTGACTTCTCCTATATCATCCAGTCTTGAGGGATCAGTTTGGGATAAAATCATTGAGGAGAGTAGTTCGCCTGACTGAAGAAGGTCGAGAATAGCTATTGTGTCACCCGTTATTCCACTTATCCTATCAACTTCAGACCTAGGTATAATTTGTGAGGACGTATCGAATCGTAACACTCCAGGTCTAAGCTCTCCTATCAATTCATTCTCTTCTCTGACCTCAATTACTACTCCGACGTATCCATCTGCTATTTGATAATCATATGATTCATCATCTGAAGAAATAAGTTCAACCTCGGTAAATACAAGTTCCATCCCTCTATATTCCATAGGTGTATTCTTTTGTAACGTAATGAAATTGGAAGGGTCAGAACGATCCACAAGAGTAGTGGTCAAAACATGCCCAATCAGGAGAATCAGGACACCAGCGTGGGCTAGATGTGTACCCAATAATCTTGTTTTTGGCACAACTAGAATAGGGTCTCTTCCAGAAAATTTAATTCGTTTCCCAGCACTCTTCCACATTCTAACTAAAGTGGGTGGTAACGCGAAAAAAAGCCACGTAAGTATGAAAACTGATAAATTTCCTCTTGAGATATTTTCCGTAATGGGGAGATTAGGGTTTCCTGGGAGGTTTATTGAATCTGAGAAAACGGCTGATACAATAGATATCGAGGTTGCAATTGCCAAATATGTGAGTCCCAATCTTCCGGATACGTTATTGCCCCATGAGTATAGTGCCAATCCTATCGCCAACAAAGAAATCAGAGGTGCCCCATAGTATTCATGAGCAGCGATGTTTGTTCCATCGATCTCAACTGTAAGTAGGATCCACGTCAGCAGTAGGAAAACTATTGAAAGATGCCAAGGAAAAGATCTGGACAATTTGGATCTGGAAATAGGGTTTGTCATATTTTTCCAAAGCCATGATAATTCTTCCTTGTCTTCCTCAGGAATAATCCAAATCAAGAGGAAGGGAACTATTCCAGCGAGTGATTGATACCACTCTGTAATCCAAGCCCAACTTGAGAAAAGCATCAAAATCACTCCTAAAGAAACCCAATGAGTGGATGGTTTTTCTGCATCGCCAAATACTAACATCAAAAGAATTGAAAGACCGAAAAAGATGACGAAAGAAGATCCTATCCACAAGGATACCAGGGTGAAGTAAACCAGAAGAAAGACTGACAAAGTTGTGTTTTTTTCGAAAAAGGTTCTGGATCCTCTATCCTCTATCTCTCTCAACTGTTGTCTAATCAGGTGAATAAAAGAGAGAGAAAGAAGGCTGACGACAGCCAGAAGGTAAGTCAAGATTTCAAAACCAATGGCACTGAAATCAACGATCTCGATTACTCTGATATATGGATCTCGAGGTAATGAGTTCTCGCCATCACCAACAAATGCATGGACGGACGCCCAGACTCCATTTGCTCTTGTAACCAAGGTTGCATGAAAGATAAGAGCACCTGAAACTATTCCAAGAGCAGGAGTGTAGGAGAACGGATGAGGTGAAGAATTCCTTGCTCGAGCATGCAATATCGCCAAGAGCGCGAGCCATGGAAGTAATGACCCGGTTTCCACTGGATCCCATGCCCAGTATCCTCCCCAATCAAGTACAGTATACGCCCAAAGTCCACCTAGCCCAATTCCAACCGAGCCTGCTAGTAGTGAGTATCGCGCCCATTGAATCATTGAGGAATGTATCTTGTCTGACGGTTCGGATCTAATCACACCAGAAACTGCGATTGTCGCTGTAGCTAAACAGAGTGAATAGTACAAGAAAACTATGGGGGGATGGATGACCATCAAATCAGTTTGTAGCAGCGGACTTATCTCACCTCTCCTAGATCCTGGAGTCGATGCAGAGAAGGGTTCCAATAAAATTGAAAGTAAGATTAAGATAGATATCCATGCATACATTATCTGAATAGTGTGACTAGAGATTTCCTTTTGTCTTGACATGATCAAGGTAAGAATGCCCATAATTGATACCCACATTAGTATAGGTCCCGCCCTGCTCCCCCATACTGCGGATATCCTGTAGAGGAGGGGTAATCCTTCGCCCACATATTGAGAAACTAACAGATTAGAGTTATCCTCGATTAGAAAACAGAAAGTGAGGATGAGGAAGGGTGCACATTGGAGTATTGCTGAGATATTTGTTAATAGACGGATGTTGGATTGATTTATTTTTATTGTTGAGAAAAAACTGATTCCAAATGCTAGAAAGAGGATTATGGTCCCGATGATATTGAGCATTTCTATCACCCGCAACACTTTGTTGTACTATAAATCGTGTTTACCATCCATAGTACTTGGCTCTGCTATATCCGAATGCAAGCATAGCAGGGATGATTTTCTTTGAATACAATCCTGGTTTTCTTAGTAACAACTTGATTCCAACCATGGCCTTACCCGATATCCCCATATTTGACATCTCATTAGGGAAGCATTTTGCCATTACAGACATCTCGTCATCAGAAAGGTCGAATAAAGCACTTTTCCCTCTAAGAATCTTATCATATGGCGGAAACTCTGCCCTCCATAGCCTAGTATACTCAGACAGTATTTGAGAGGTGTAGTCTCCTTCCGATATGGACTTCGATGCAGTTTTCGCCGCAAAAACCGCTGATTTCAGAGCTAGATGCGATCCTCCTTCGAATAATGGAGATGTGAAACCTGCAGCATCTCCGATTAGCATTAGCCCGTCATAGTGGGTATTCTCAAATGGACCAGAAATTGGGATGGTACCTCCGAATGCAGGACTTCCTCTCTCTTTCCAAGGAGGAAAGGTTTGATCCGAGTCATTGAAATGGGTATTGGAAATAAACTCATCCAGTGCCTTCTTGGCTCTGGGCTTATCTTCAGTTACCAATCCCACATTCGCCCTACCATCACACTTTGGAATCATCCAGAGGTATCCTTTCTCGGCATATTCGGGCCATATGTAGAAATCCAGATAACCATCTGTAGGGACGCTTGTTAGTTCATATTGCATCCCTGCTACTACCTTTCCCTTGCTATTTAGTGGCTGTTCATTTTCTAACTTGACCAATTTTGAGCAAACTGCAGCTACTCCAGAAGCATCGATAACAATCTTGGCATGGATAGGAAACTGATCTCCCTTTCCATCACAAATCCAACCTTCAAAACTCTCTTTTTCCATTTTTTCCATTGATCTTAGTTTATGACCCAAGTGAAGGCTAGCTCCCTCGGAGACAGCCTCTTCTGTGATCCATCTCTCAAATAGGTGCTTCTCTAGGACGTACCCCTCCTCAGTCAAGCACTTCTCGGTTCCATCTGGGAAAATTACCCTTATTCCCTTAACTCTCTTGCTGATGACCTCATCTGGGAGATTCAGATCTAGATTCTGGCAAGCGATCTCTGATATGCATTCGCCGCAGTGAACAGGGGTTCCGACTTCGGTGTGTTCTTCAATTATAATCGTAGACAGGCCCTCTCGAGCGCATTGCAAAGCGGCGTTTCCCCCTCCCGGACCAGCCCCTATGATCAGCACATCGCATGACGTTACTCCATCGCCCACGTATCATCGGTGACGTTCCTATCAAAGAAACCGTCGGTTTGTAGAGCTCTGAAAGAGCGAACCTTCTCATGTTAGAAGCTACACGAATGGATATGGGATGGAGGAGTCTAGAAGAGTTCATCGAAGCCTTGGAGAAGAGAGGTGAGATACTTAGAGTAAGTCACCCAGTTGACTTAGAATTCGAAGCTGGTTGCATAGCAGATAGGCTTGTCAAGAGAGGTGGTCCTGCAGTGATATTTGATCAGCCTAAATTGAGTGATGGAAAAATTAGTAGATTCCCGCTTGTGATGAATCTATTCGGGACTAGAGAAAGAACGAATTTAGCGCTGGGAGTAAACAAGCCGAGGGAGATTGGAGAAATGATGGTTGGATTAATGAAACCAGACATTGGGGGGATTATGAAGAGGCCCTGGACAGGAATTAGGCTGTTAAGACAGGGCATCTCGATGGCTCCTCGCAGGGTTTCAAAGGGTAAATGTCAGCAAGTAAGAATCGATGAGCCCGATGTAACAAAACTCCCCATTCCTACTACTTGGCCGCATGACGGAGGTCCTTTCATGACGCTCCCCCTTGTTGTGACGAGAGACCCTTTGACTGGAACCCATAACATGGGCATGTACAGAAGTCAAGTTTTCGGACCAAAGGAAGTCGGACTACATTGGCAAAAACACAAACATGGTGCTGACCATGCGGAATCTTCCGGAGAAAGGATGCCTGTGGCTATATGTCTAGGGGGGCCACCTCAAGTCATCTTTAGTTCTATTTCGCCATTGCCAGATAATCTTTCTGAGTATGAATTCGCTGGATTGCTTTGTGGAAGGAGGTTGAAGATTACGAAATGTCTTACGAATGATCTATGGGTTCCGTCGGAATGTGACTTTGTGATTGAGGGCTATACAATCCCAGGAGAAACTAGATTGGAAGGCCCATTTGGGGATCACTTCGGACACTACTCTCTCGAAGACCAATATCCAGTTATGCATGTTACAGCTATCACTCACAGAAAGGACCCTGCAGTACCCATGACAATTGTTGGGGTTCCCCCTATGGAAGACGGATACTTAGGGGAGGCAATAGGGGATGCCCTCCTACCTGTACTCAAATTCCAACACAGAGATGTGATTGATACATTTCTCCCCTTAGAGACAGGTTTTCATAATCTTGCCATAGTTTCCTCAAAACAAAGGTTCCCTCGTCAAGCAAGGAAGACGGCTCTAGGGCTGTTAGGTGCGGGGCAGATGATGTTCCTAAAGGTGATAGTGGTAGTAGATGATGATCATCCTGTCAAGGATCTGGATGCCCTTCTGAGTGCTTTAGATAATAAGGTCGTCATTGACAAAGATCTGATAATTTTAGAAGGAATGGTCGCAGATTCGCTTGCTCATACCTCTCCTTGGGAGAATATTCATGACAAATTGATAATTGATGCGACAGAGCCGCCAGCTGGGGATCCAGTAAAAAATATAGAAAATAAAGGAGTAAACGAATCTTTAGTAATTTCAGTCTCCGCTTTGGAAGGCGTGATCCAATCTAGAATGCTCGGATCCTCGATGATGGTAATTACAACAGAAACAGAAGGCGGCCCGAAGCCGGAAATAAGCATGGAAGAGCCCGATGAAAAACTAGCACGCTCACAACGTGAGAAAATCTCGAAGATTATTGACTCGATTTGGAGTCTGGAGGCTTCAAAACCATTAAAATGGCTATTTATCACTGACTCAGATGCCGATCTTGAAGCGGAGGATTGGAAGCGAAGGCTTCTCTGGCAGCTTTTTTGTCGATTTGATGTAGGTAGAGATCTTCACTTTGATGAAGGTAGAACTAGGGTCGCTTGGGATGCAACCGCACCGATTCCATCTAAAGAGGGCCCACTTCCTGTTCGAAGATGGCCTGCTGTTACCCTACACGATCCAGACTTAGTTAGTCAGGTAGATGCATGGCTTTCAGAGAGGTTGTGAAATGGGAGTTAGAGAGATTCTTGAATTCGTAAAGATTGAGCATACACTCTTCTCTCTTCCTTTCGTATTGATTGGTTTCATGCTGGCAGATCACAGTTTTGGATCCGAGACTATGGATATTATCTGGATAGTTCTAGCAGCAGTAGGTGCTAGAGGTCTAGCTATGGCATTAAACAGAATTGTGGATCGAGATATTGATGCAGATAACCCCAGGACTGCAAGTAGGCATCTTCCCTCCGGAACGATGTCAATTGGGACAGCATGGATACTTGCGGTAGTCTTCCTCTCTACACTTCTTTTTTCAGCATGGAGATTGAACAAAGTAGCATTGATGATGTCTTGGTTACCAGTATTGGCATTTGCAATATACCCCTACACCAAGAGATTCTCTTGGATATGTCACTTCTGGATTGGGCTTTGCTTAGCTCTAGCCCCCGCTGGCGCATGGTTAGCAATAGCAGCTGACACTCATGGATGGGAGTCGATTACGGGATTAATCGGTACTGAGTCGCGGTTTCTCTGGTTTCCAGAGGTTTTCTTTATTTCTTTAGGAGTAGCGCTTTGGATTGCTACCTTCGATATCAACTATGCTCTAATGGATGTAGAAATTGATAGAAAGCAGGGTATCTATTCCTTTCCATCGACCTTTGGGGAGGATGCAACTAGGAAATTGAGTGTTTTTCTTACCCTATGTTGGATGCTTTGTTTTCTACTCACTGGAATGCATGAGTTCACAGATTCCAGAAACTTTCGCTCAAAACTTTGGGCCCCCTCGGTAGTGCTAATGTCAGCTGTGAATGTATTTGTTGTGAACAATATTTCTAGAAGGTCTTCCGAGTCGAGTAAGGCTATGGAAGATTTTCAGAAACTACTATTCCGAAGTTCCATGTTAACTGGTTGGGTACTACTATTCAGCATAGGATTCGTCGAATTCTCTAATGAAAATTAACTATTGGGGTATTGATATGTTCAGACTTCACTCAGAATACGACACTGCCGGGGATCAGGAGCAAGCGATAGATGAGCTAGTTCGTCAATTGAACAATGGACAAGAAAGATGCGTCCTCCTCGGAGTCACTGGTTCTGGCAAGACCTTTGCAATGGCCAAGATTATTGAAAGAGTACAACAACCTACACTTATTCTATCACATAATAAGACCCTTGCACGTCAAATTTGGCAGGAGATGTCTGGTCTTTTCCCAGATAATTCTGTTGAGTACTTTGTTAGTTACTATGACTATTATCAACCCGAGGCTTACATTCCTGGACGAGATTTGTATATAGATAAGGAGCTTCAAATGAATGAGAGGATTGAGCAAGAAAGGTTCTCCACAGTAGCCTCGTTAGTTTCTCGTCCTGATGTAATTACTGTAGGTACCGTTTCTGCGATATATGGATTAAATCCTCCCGAGGTTTTCCAGCAGAACCATCTGAGGCTCCACTTAGGTCAGAAATCAGATCCTCAGGAAATAGTTAGGAGTCTTGTTGACTTGCAATATAGAAGAACTACAGGTGGAATAGTAAGAGGAGATGTACGCCTAAGAGGGGAAGTTCTAGATGTCTGGATGCCCAGCAGAGATGACCCAATTAGAGTTAAGTTCGGTTGGGATGGGATAGAAAGGATCCAGGTCTGTGAAGCGATTTCTTGGGAGCCTCTGGATGATTTTGAAGAAGCTTGGATTCATCCTAGAGAGTTCTACATGACCAGTGAGGATCGTTTCAATAAAGCTGTGGAAGATATAGAGAAAGAGTTGGAAAGGAGAGTTGAGTGGTTTGAATCAAAGGATGGGGGATTAGAGGCTCATCGCCTTGAGCAGCGGACCAGATTCGACCTAGAGATGCTAAATGAAGTAGGTTCCTGCAAGGGGGTAGAAAACTACTCTATGCACTTTGATGGGAGAAAAAGAGGAGAAAGGTCTTACTGTCTTCTAGACTTCTTTGCGAAAAATGCTGAACAATTCAGAGGGAGTTCAGAGAGGTATCTTGTCATCATGGATGAATCACATGTGACTCTTCCACAAGTAGGTGGCATGTATGGGGGAGATTTCTCCAGAAAGAAGAATCTGGTAGATCATGGTTTTCGTTTACCTTCTGCTTACGATAATCGCCCATTAAGGATTGATGAATTCCAAGAGTTAGTTCCCCAGATGGTTTACGTTAGTGCCACACCTGGTGAGAGGGAGCTCAGACATCTTGCAGAGGTAACAGAGCAGAAAATTCCTGAAGGACTGATGCATGTTGACGGAGGGGGAGGGGCTAAGAAGTCCGAGTATGGTAAGCCAAAGTCCAGGAATAGCTTGGAAGAGATGCTCGGAGAGATTAACGGTATTTCTAGGATGGAAATCAGGCCGACGGGGTTACTAGATCCTAAAATAGAAGTTAGAGGGACTGAGGGACAAGTTCAAGATCTCCTAAGCGAGATTAGTATTAGAGTGGAGAGGGGAGAGAGAGTTCTAGTAACTGTGATGACGATTAAATTCGCTGAAGAGGTGTCGGAATATCTGGAAAGGATGGGGGTGAAATCTCACTATCTGCATAGTGAGATCGATACACTGGAAAGGACGGAGATAATCAAAGCTCTCAGATTGGGATTGATTGACGTGATAGTGGGTATTAATCTCCTAAGAGAGGGCCTTGATATCCCAGAAGTGTCATTAGTAGCTATTTTCGATGCAGACAAACAGGGATTCCTAAGAAACGAAAGATCTCTCCTTCAGACGATAGGGAGAGCCTCGAGGAATTCGAACGGATCAGTGATTCTCTATGGCGATTCTGTCTCTCCGTCGATGGAAGCAGCAATTAGTCAAACAGTGCGAAGGAGAAGAATGCAAGAAGAATACAATGAGGAACATGGAATAGTCCCTAGGACAATTGAAAAGGCACTTCCAGTAATGGGAGCAGAAATTGAAGAGCTCCTGTCCGGAGTAGCAGGAACTGGAGAAAGTGGAGGAAAAAGAATGGTTGCTAAGCCACCGGGAAAGAGGAGCTTGGATAGCTTAGCACAGAAATTTGGACTGGGTGCTGGAGTATGGAACACCTCAGATTCGGTTCTCGAGAATATTAGTCAACCCGATTGGATAGAAGAACACGAGGAATCCGATGAAAAGGGGGAGACGGAGTTAATTGAAAGGCTAGAGCTGGAAATGAGGCAGGCTGCTGATAGGCTAGACTTCGAGAGAGCAGCTAGACTAAGAGATAGAATCTTCAGAATGAAGAATGCTACTAATTGAAGCCGAGATTGCAGTGCGGAGTACGTGGGCAGATACTCTCGCGATGACTTTGATTTTCCTGTTGAAGACTACGATTTTTCGAAAATTACTGATTCCAGATCACTGATTGATCAGATGGGAAGAGCTGGTGGCTTCACTGCAACAAAACTAGCTCGAGGAAGGGATATTCTGAGGGATGCGATTTCCAAAGTTGGGGAAGATGGTGTGCTAAATTGGCTTTCTTTTCCAGCTTGTCTTTGCGCTACTGGAACTAGAGGGTTCTTTGTCGAGGCTCTGAAAAGCAGATCATTCAATGTAATTGTCACAACATGCGGAACTCTGGATCATGATATTGCTAGAACATATAGTAACTATTTCCATGGTGATTTCTCTCTTGATGATGTAGCACTTGGTGAAGAGGGCCTGAACAGACTTGGGAACGTTGTAGTACCAAACGAGTGCTATGGTGAAATTCTAGAACAAGTGGTTCTTCCTTGGCTTGCGGAAATTGAGGTTGAGAGAAGATCGGAAAATAATGATAACCCATGGATTGGCTTTGGTTCTGTAGAATTATGCTGGGCTATGGGTGATAGGATTGAAGATGAGAGTTCGCTACTTCACTGGGTTGCCAAACATAGAATTCCTATGGTGGTTCCTGGTCTGACGGATGGATCTATTGGCTCTCAGTTATTCATGCACCGACAGAAGAGTCCGGATTTCATGATCGATATATTGGCGGATGAGCAGATTTTATCTGATAAAATTTGGACTGCTGAGGAAAGTCATGGTCTGATGATTGGAGGTGGAATATCCAAACATCACGTGATTTGGTGGAATCAATTCAGAGAGGCTTCAGGGATGGATTCTGCGGTTTCAATTACAACTGCTCCGGAGTTCGATGGGTCGTTATCTGGGGCTAGGCTGAGAGAAGCAATTTCTTGGGGGAAGATTCGTCCTCAGGCCCCACAAGTAGTAATAGAAGGGGAGGCAAGCCTTATTCTGCCTCTCTTGGGTTCTGATCTTTTTGGATAGAATGTAGTGTTAGTTTTAGTAACCGCTATTAGTCCAGAAAATTTGGATAGTAGCATGACAGTAAAGGATATGATACAAGAGATGATTAACGAACTAACTGAAATTCTTGATGATGCAGGGAAACACGATTCCGGGAATGGAGCAGCTGGAACTCGTGTTAGGAAAGTTATGCAATCATGCAAAAATTTAGCTCAGGATATCAGAATTAAGGTTCAAGAGGACAAAAACGCAAGATAGTCACTCCATACTTGCAATCATCTCCATCAGTGATATCCTCATTGGAACTAGGGGATGCCATCCATTACCTCCGCATTCGATCAATAATTCATGTATCGAATCCAGACCTCGAGGGATTGATTCTTCTGAATCTATGCCTCTAACGGGACTAGGCACTCCAGATAGAGATTCAATTGTGTGAGAATGATTGATAGAATTTGAATATCTCTCCCAGAGAACTCGGATCTCATCGATGATGTGTTCATCCTTCCAGCCTCTTCTTCCACAGATTTTGATTTGGTCACTTGATCCAAGTTTTCCCTCGAACATAGAAATTGTAGTAATTGCCTCAACTACATCCCGTATATTTACCCAATATCTTATTCCATCTTCTATCAATGGATCATGACCTTTCTTTATACAATCTATCCAATCCAGGAGTTTTTCATTTCCCCAACCCTTAGGTCGGGATGGAATGATTACATCTTCTAAACCAATAGATACCGTGGAAAGAGGATTGTCTGTACCGTGAGGTACCACTGAGAGATCACACCTCTCGTTAATTCCAATACATATCGTGAAATCCGCATGCTTTTGTTCTTTGACAAGCTTGGCTCCTGCTCTTTCCAATCTCTCCTCCAGATATCCTCTGAGTCCATCCATTGGACCGAGAATAGTGATAGATCTTGACATAGAAACCAAACTGCTTACTTGGCCTCGATTATCTTAGGAGTTGTGAATGTTTGAAGGCCCTCTCTTAGAACATCAATAATCAAGTCAATTTCGGCTGAAGTGATTGAAAAGTGGGGCGTGAAGCGGAGTGCATTCTGTCCGCCATGAATAACCCCAAGGCCATTTATTCTGCACCATTCCTCCACACAACCAAAACCAATTACTGGCAACTTCTCAGGATCGAGCTCGGCACAAAGAAGAAGCCCGGTTCCCTGTACTTGAGTAATTGTTCCGGGGATTTCATCGGCTAATTCTTTCAATTTTGAGACGAATTCTATCCCCCTTTCCTTAATATTAAGTCGGAGTTCAGGAGTTACTCGATCGAGTACAGTGACCGCAGTCTCGAGGGCTCTGGGGTTGGTCGTCATTGTATTTCCATATATTCCTACCACATAGTGTCCAGCAGCCCTGTCAGAAAGTCCAACTACGGAAAGTGGGTATTGGCCGGCATTTAGCGCTTTTGACCAGGTTTCCATATCTGGAACAGAACAATCCTGAAACCCTTCATAATCAACAATACTTAGGCATCCCTGACCTCTTAGACCTGCTTGGATAGAATCCACAATGAGCATGCTTCCATGATTGTGTGTTAGCTCACGTGCCTTGTCATAAAACTCTCTTGTGACACATAGACCAGGGTTTCCCTCCCCCATTACCGGTTCCATAGCCATTAATTCAATGAAGAATCCTTCTCTGTCAGCTCTATCGAAAGCCGCCGTAAGTGATTCTACGTCATTACATGGAACAAATATTACATTTTCATTGTCTCTGAATGAAGCCAAATTCTTCTCATATTTGCTTCTACAGGAGTCAGAAATTTGAGCAGGCCTATGGGTCCTACCGTGAAATGCCTCAACAAGCGCCAGCATTTTCGTTTTCTTTCCCTCATGAAGTCCTCCCTTCCTTGTCATCTGAAGAGTATTAGCATCAGCAATCCTCATTGAAATTGTCACGGATTCTGATCCACTGTTCAAACAAACAAACTTGGAGAATGGACATTCCCCCCTAGTATGTCCAACTTCCTTCTTGAGTCTGTCTGCAAGTCTCTTGTGACTGAATGAAGGAGTCATTACATTAGCCATGACCCAATTCTTCTGCATTGACTGGATAACATCTGTTGGGCCATGACCCATGCCAAGCATTCCATAGCCCCCATTGTCATGAATTACTGCCCCGTGGGAGGTGATAATCCAAGGGCCTCGGGCTGCTATAGCTACGTATGGATTAACTGTTGCTGCAGAATAGAAGTTTACGTAGTCACCCTGAAGTGTACTAACGAGATCCTTCTCGTCCATTTTTACAGTTTCTTCTCCCATATCATTGACTAAGCTTACAAAGTTTTCACATGCCTCTTCTATCGCAATGCTGAGAGCAGGATCTGTCTGAAGAAATTCGGAGATTACATGATCATTGAGACCCGTAGTTAGAGGCTTTCCAGTTTTGGAACGAATTTCGGCAAGGCCATCTATCCCGATAGTCATTGCTTATGGGAAAAAGTCCACCCACATCAATATTCTCTGAATTCACTTTCAGAATTCACAAAATAAGTCTCGAATTTAGAAAAAACAGAAGTTCTGATAATCATCATGAAAATCAAATTAAATTTGGTTTTTCAATTGAAAAATTCAATTAATGTAAAAATTTTCAATTGGATTATCAGTCTTTATTTACGAATATTATAAGTGCTATCCCAGTGTCTGCGTCTTTGGAGAAGGCAAGGGGGATGCACTCCTGATTGAGGCAGAGAAATGGTAGAAGACTACGAAATACAGGAAATGATACACAGAGACGTTTACGTTGGAGACAAACATGTCGGAGTAGTTGTTGGTGAGAGATTCCATCCGAGAGACGAGTTTGTAAAATCTCTAAGAATAAAAGTAGAGGACAATATTGCTAGCGAATTTATGAGAAAACCAGCTGATTTAGCACCATTAGCAAAGGAGCTTGTACATAGCATAAGACCTGATGGAGGAATAAAACTTTCCAAATCTATGAGAGAATTACAGAGGAGATGGAGGAATACTGTCAGAATAGAAGAGGATCTGTATGCACCAGACGAGCTGCTAGACCGAGCCGTACTGGACAATGATGGGATGGATATAGGAAACGTAATCAGTTTAATTAAAATCAAGAGAACATACAAGGGGTTATTGATCAAACCTCACTTTATGATTAGGGCAAGACACGGACTACCCGAGACCATTGCTGTGCCTTGCGGACAGCTGGCAAGAACGACTTCCAGGCTTGACGAAGTTATCTTGAAATGTACATTCTCTAGGCTAATTACTCTTCCAAGTTATCTCAAACTTAATGATGAGGGTTATGAAGAAGAATAGCTCCACTTGAGTAGCCTTCAAATTCCAATCCCATGTGGAGTTGATTCTCAGGGCGCGTAGCTTAGTTTGGCTGGAGCACCCGGCTGATAACCGGGAGGTCACAGGTTCAAATCCTGTCGTGCCCACCAAAATCATCCAATGAAGCAGTACTAAATTCGACAACAAGCATCATGAAGGAGGTTCCCCGCCCTAGTACCAAATGCCTGTTCTGAGCGGGGCCTCAGGAGTAGAAGCTGCAAAGGCTCTTGCTCCGCTTCTTGGGATGGATCATATCGCTCTTGAAAGCAGACGATTTCCTGATGGAGAGGCGTATGTTAGAGTACCCTTAGATTCGATAGATCCAGTCAGATCGGAGGATGTTATATTAGTATCAAACACTTATCCAGATTCTGGAATAATACAAACTATTCTCTTACTCGGAGCAATAAGGGATGTTAGAAAGGGAAGAGTTTCAAGCCTGAAAGAAGAGTTTGGGGCAGATAAAGATGATGTAGGGGGCGGTATTTTCTTGGCAATACCTTACTATGGATATTCTCGCCAAGATAAAAGATTCTCAGCGGGTGAGTCTGTTTCTGCTAAAGTAGTGGCAGATGTATTAGCAAAGTTTTGTGATGGGATAACGGTTCTTGATTTACACTCACCAGATGTTCTGGAAGATTTCTCTTTACCTATCGAATTCGTAAGTTCGATGCCGGAAGTAGCTGATTCTCTGCAACGAGAGATTTCGCCAGACTTTATTCTCAGTCCAGATAAAGGAGCTATCTCTAGGGCTTCAGAGGTGGCAGGGCTAATTGGCTGTGAATTCTCCTACCTAGAAAAAACTAGGATAGATGCACACACGATTGAGCATTCACCAAAGGATCTTGATGTCTCGGGAAAAATTGTGGCTATAGTAGACGACATGATTAGTACTGGTGGAACAATTTGTAGAGCTAGTGATGCACTTAGGAGGCAGGGTGCCAAAGAGGTGTATGCTGCTTGTACTCACGGATTATTCACTGGAGGTGCGTTGTCAAGATTATCTAATCACGTGGATGGCGTCTTCACTACTGACTCACTGCCCAATCCGAGAGCTAGTGTTTCCTCTGCACCTGCACTATACAGAGGGCTAGTGAAACTGATGTCAAGGTAGTGGAACGTGCAACTGGGTCAAAATACGCTGCGTTTATATCAGTCATGCCGTGCGGCGGTTTACAAACACGAGGAGATGTTCCAATGAGTGTACATATTGTTTTCGAAACACCCCAAGACGTACAAGAGCAAGTTTACGAGTTGGTCAAGAGCCTAGGTAAGGATGGAAAGGGCCGCCTCAAGAAAGGAGCCAACGAGGTGACCAAATCTGCAGAAAGAGGGACTGCTCAGATGATAGTTATGGCAGAAAACGTAAATCCTGGAGAGCTATTAGCTCATATCCCTATGATCTGTCAGGAGAAGGAAATCCCATTCATATATGTCGAGGATCAATCATATCTTGCAGAAGCAGCGGGAATGAGTAATGGTACACGAACTGCAGCAATAGCGGTAATGCAGGTCGAGAAAGAGGGAATGGATAGATTCAATGAAGTCAAGTCCCACTATGAGACTCTCTCATCAAACTAGGAGGTTTGAGGTATGTCAACCGAGGCTTGGCCGGCAGAGGTAGTTGAGATTGTGGGTAGGACAGGTCTGACTGGAGAGGCAATGCAAGTAAAGGTACGAGTTTTAGACTCAGATAACCCTCGAGACATTGGCCGAATTATTACTAGGAACGTTCTAGGGCCGGTCAGAGGTCCAGATCCGGTCTCCGGCGAGGGTGGAGATATACTGATGCTCAGAGATACGGGAAGAGAAGCCCGAAGGATAGGCTCACGGTGATAGAATGCCTGAGCAGAGGATTTGTAGTTTCACAAACGAGGAGATTGAGCCCGGCACTGGAATGATGTTTGTGAAGCGTGATGGAACTGTATACTGGTTCAAGGACAGTAAGTCTAGGAAGAACATGCTCAAATTGAAGAGGAATGCTAGGCGTCTAAAATGGACGCGACGCTACGAGAAAGGCGGAATCAAGTAAGCTTATCCTTGGGCAGTAATCCTGTAATCTACTCTAGCTCTATCATTATCGTCTTCCGGATCAAGTAATGTACTTTGATCGGGAGGTTGTGCTTCTCCACAGTCTGAATTATCGATAACGGTCACATATGTACCCGAATCTACTGTTAATTCTAGGCTCGCTCCGCCAGTGTCAGGGTCACTGAGCTGGGAAATATACACAAAGGCGTCGCATTCTTTCCATTTCTCGTAGTTCACTGGAGTCATAGTGTAGAGATCTATGTTAGGTCCTTCTTGTCTATCAAGCACGATTCTAATTGTTGCAACGGAATCAATTGTCCACTCAAGCCCAAGATACTGATCCTCGTCGATGAATGTATTGTCGTCAAATAACTCTCTCTCTGGATTTACTGTGTCCTGAACTGCGTCGGTGCAACCGGGAAGAGTCAGGCAGACTGATATCAGAAAGACAAGTTGTATTCGCATAACTACCCGAACACTAGTAGGCTCATCAAGGATTTGTATTGGTGACTTCGTTGAAATAGGGGGGGTGTTTCGGCCGATCATGGGAGAAATGCAAACTACCTTCGTAATGATAAAACCAGATGGAGTACAAAGAGGCTTAGTTGCTGACATAATAGGCAGGTTCGAGACCAAGGGTCTACGATTAGTCGGACTCAGACAGTTGACTCCTTCTCTTGAGCTAGCAGAGGCTCATTATGAGGTGCATCGCGAGCGCCCATTCTACCCCGGCCTAATCGAGTTCATCACATCTGGGCCTGTGGTGGCTATGGCATGGTCTGGAGTTGAGGCCATAAGCGTGGCTCGAAACATAATCGGACCAACGGACGGTCGAGCCGCCGCTCCTGGGACTATCAGGGGAGACTTAGCATTGGACATCGGCCACAATGTAATTCACGGATCTGACGGAGAGGAAACCGCAGCGTTCGAGTTGGGCCTCTGGTTCCCAGAAGGTCTGGTCGAATGGGTCCGTGACGCGGAGATGCACATCTACGAATAAATATTAATTCTGAAGGGGAAGGAGTATGAGGTGGTTAGAATGTCAGCGCGTAGACAGCCCATCGTCGCGGTTCTAGGTCATGTTGATCATGGAAAAACTTCACTTCTAGATCATGTTAGGTCTCTGGGAGATCAAGGACGTTCTTCTGTAATGGATAGAGAGGCCGGTGGCATTACTCAACACATCGGTGCAACTGAGGTTCCTTCTGAAATTCTTAACGGGCTATGTGCACCACTCCTTGGTGGAAAGAAATTCGACTCACCGGGACTTCTATTCATCGATACCCCTGGTCATCACTCATTTTCCTCTCTTCGTGCCAGAGGTGGATCATTAGCAGATATTGCAATTTTGATAATTGATGTAATGGAAGGTTGCAGACCTCAGACTAGGGAATCACTTAGAATCCTTAAGCAATCAAAGACCCCGTTCGTAATTGCTGCTAACAAAGTGGACCGAATATATGGGTGGGAGTGTAAGGCTGGGCGTTCCATGGCCAGATCTCTCAAAGAGCAGACACGAGAGGTATCAGACCTCTTTGAGAAGCGTTACTGGGATCTTGTTGGTCAGTTCGCTGAAGATGGGTTTAACTTGGAGAGATATGACAGAGTTAAAGACTTCACGAAAGATATTGCATTGGTTCCTATCTCTGCGAGAGAAGGAGAGGGGATTCAGGACCTGCTAGCAGTAGTAATAGGTCTGGCAGAGCGTTATCTCTCTGAACAACTTATGGATATTGATGGAAGAGGAGAGGCGACCGTGCTCGAAATGAAGGAAGAGAGAGGCCTCGGGAAAACATTAGACTTGATTTTACACAGAGGATCCATCAAGAAAGGTGACGAAATAGTACTGGTAAGTCAGAGAGGAGCTACGAGCACTCACGTAAAGGGATTATTCTCTCCACGCGGAATGAGTGAAATGAGGGATGCTGGAGACAGGTGGGATGACACAGAAGAGGTGTTTGCAGCAGCTGGAGTAAAGATCAGTGCACCATCTCTAGAAGGCGTGCTTGTAGGAACGACCCTGAGGGTGGTAACGAATGAAGAAGAGAAGATGAAAGCATTGGAAGAAGCAAATATAGAGGCTAACCTTTCAATCGATTTGGAAGAAGAAGGTGTGTGTATCAAATCGGATACTGTTGGTGGTCTCGAAGCCCTAGCCAAGGAGCTTAACGAAATTGGTGTCCCCATAAGGGATGCAAGCATAGGGAAGGTTAGTCGAAGAGATGTTCGCAGTGCTGAAGCTTCTTCTGACCCCCTCCATAGGACAATAATGGCATTCAGTACTGATATTCTCGAAGAAGCAGAGCAGGAAATTGGAAATTCTGATGCTGGTGTGAAACATATCGGATCGGATATTATCTACAGAATTCTTGAGGAGTATGAGAGTTGGATTGAGGAGAGGAAAATAGAGCTTGAAGAAGAGAGGAGAGAGATGGTAGTGTATCCTGGTAGGATAATGCTACTCCCAGACCATACTTTCAGAGTTTCCAAACCTGCTGTGGTCGGAGTTAGAGTAATTGCTGGAAGAGTACACATTGGTCAGGGCCTGCTTAAAGATGGGGGGAGAATTGGCCGAATCAAGTCAATTAGATCCGGACAGGAAAGTATGAAGGAGGCAAGGCAGGGATCTGAGGTTGCAATTTCAATAGAAGGAGTCACGATTGGAAGGCAAGTCGATGAAGGCGATGTGCTTCTAGTAGATATTCCCGAGTCTCATGCGAGAAAATTGAGGAAGATGGAGATGACACAAGCAGAGATGGAGGTTTATGAGGAGCTTCTAAGCATCCATCGCAAAGAAGACCACTTCTGGGGAAGGTAGTCGATTCATTAGTTGTTCACATGCACCGAACACTCAAGTAGTCATTGAATGGGGCAGATATCAACGAGGGTTCAGTATGGCGATTGCTCAGGGAGGTGGATCTAGTTCTAAAGACCTGATTAGGTCTGTTTCGGGGCATGCAAACAACCTAATGAGCGAGGTTGCCAAGGTCATTATAGGAAAACCCGAGAACATAAGAAAAGTAGCAATCGGGATTCTGGCGAATGGCAACATTCTGATTGAAGATAATCCTGGTCTTGCAAAGACTCTGATGTCAAATACATTCGCAGAGGCTTTGGGATGTAAATTCAAGCGCGTTCAGTTTACTCCTGACTTACTTCCAGCGGATATCATAGGGACATACATGTACGATCAGAAGTCTGGTGAGTTCAGACCCAGATTTGGGCCATTATTTACAAATATCCTTCTTGCGGATGAGATTAATAGAGCACCACCAAAGACTCAGGCTGCACTTCTAGAAGCAATGGAAGAGAAGCAGGTCACAATTGAGGGAATTACCCATAAACTTCCAGCTCCGTTCGTTACTATGGCAACTCAGAACCCCATAGAACAGGAAGGAACCTACCCTTTGCCTGAGGCTCAAATGGATAGGTTCCTGATGAAGATGAGTATGGGTTACCCCTCCATGGACGAAGAGAAGGCAATTCTCCAACGAAGGAAGCTTAGAGCTAAGGATGGATATGACGTGGAGCAAATCGTTGAGCCTCGTAAGGTTGTAGCTATGCAGAAGGCTCTAGAGACCGTGCATATTGACCCTGCAATTCTTGGCTACATTGTTCAGGTAGTGCAGAGGACGAGGGCCGATCCAAGGATCGAGGCAGGTGCTTCTCCAAGGGCTAGCCAAGGTCTATTCAAGGCTTCAAGAGCATCTGCAGCTATAGATGGGAGAGATTACGTGATTCCGGATGATGTCAAGGGTGTAGCTCTTGATGTAGTGAGCCATAGAATTGTACTCAAGCCTGAGTCAAAAATCAGAGGCGTCACCGGAAGAAGGGTCGTGAACAAGATCTTGAGTGAAGTAAACGTTCCAGTGATACAGTAGTTCGGGCAATCCCAATTAACCGTACGTCCGATTCGATTGTCGTGGCACTGGTGATATCATGCGTCAATCACAAAGGTGGTTGTGCTAGAACTACTACTGCAGTGAACCTAGCATCTGCTCTAGCAATTGGAAATGAAGAGTACGGGATTAGAAGCAGAAAGGTACTGCTAGTAGATATGGATCCAAAGGGGAATGTTTCTACTACTTTCGGTGTGGATAAGAGTGAGATTGGACCAACGATGAATGAGTTTTTTTCCAGAGGAGTAGAAGACTCATCCCTAAGAATAGAAGACTGCATCCTGAGCTCAGCTATTCTGTCCAGATCAATGAAATCTGCATGGAAAAAAAATAATCCTGGTAAAATTAGAGGTCCTCCTAAGCATATTACAATTCAGAATCTGTGGGTACTTCCTGCCGATTTGGACCTATCAGGGTTAGAGGTTGATTTAGCAACAAGAGTAGGGAGAGAGAATAGGCTGAAATTGGCACTTCAGGAAGTAATGGATGATTTTGAAATAATTATTATCGACACGCCTGCATCTTTGGGACTGCTTACGGTCAATTCTCTTACAGCATCAGAATTAGTTCTAATTCCGATTCAAGCAGAGTTCTACGCTCTGGAAGGGATGGGGCAACTAATCTCCGCAATCAGAGATGTTCAAAATTCTGTAAATCCTAAATTAGGATTATTCGGAATTCTGATGACTATGGTACAAACAAGGAGTAAGTTGTGCGAGACGGTTTCAGAACAGGCAAGAAAGCACTTTGGAGAACGTGTTTTTGGAGCTCAAATTCCTAGATCTGTTGCTATAGCCGAGTCCCCTTTGGAGGGAGCCCCGATAGTTATCGCGCAGAAACCGAATAAGTCAAATCCTGCGAGCAAGGCATACTGGGATTTTGCAAAAGAAGCAGATGAGAGAATTAGGAGTTTTACTAAAAGATGATTACTTATCCGTGTTGGATTTCTCCAAGATACTTTGTCTAGCATCTAGAAGAGCTGCTTCCATCTTTACCTTTATTTCTGACTCCATTGTCTTAAGCAGCTTAGAGAGTTCTTTGCTTTCCATTTCCCCTCTCTTTGTTAGTTGCTTCTCTAGATTGGACATCATTTCTGACTCGCGATCTTTGACGAAATTAGATACTCTTTGTTCCATCTCAACCTCGCTCTCAAGAGCGAGTTCTTGTCTTCGTAGTGTTAATGCAGCCTCTGTACTCTCTCTTTCTGCCCTGAACCTCCTGTCAAGCTCTGCTAGAGCGGCTCTTTCAGTCTCTTCTTGCAATGACTTTATTCTTACCTGGATATCTGAAAACATCTCTTTCTCCAGAGATTCTTTCTCGTTTTCAAGTTGCTTCTCTAGTTTTGATTCGTGCTTTCTTCGCATTTTCGAGATGTTCTCCCTCATCTTTATTTCCTGCTCTAATCTATATGATTCAGCCTTTCTATGAACTTCTGACTCCATCGCTTCCCTGAGGTCCATCTCTACTCTTCTTTCCATTCTCTCTATTGCCTGAGATGCTTCTAGCCCCAATCTTTCTTCCAAGAATGACCGCCTTCTGGAGAATTCGGTTTCCATTTCTTCCCTGAGTCGGTCTCTGACTCGCGAAGTATGAGCCTCAATCCTGCGATCTCTCTCAAGATCAAGTTGATCTCTAAGTCTATTTTCCTCTCTCCTTAGCCTGTGAAGCATCTCTTCCCGAAGTAGCCTTTCCTCTCTTTCCAAGGCCTCCTTCTCTAATCTCTCGAGCTCGTCTTCCAATTCATCTCTTAGATCTGCTTCGATCTGTTGTAATTGTTCTTCAAAGAGAATTTCGTTGGCTTTTCTCATTGCTCCATGCATTCCAGAAACTCTCTCGGTCATTTCTGCAATCCTTATTCTTCTTTCTCGTCGAATTCCGGAGCGTAGAGAGGATTCTTCGTCCAAGCGCTCTCTTGCCCTAACAGCAGCTGTAACTGCTG
>MDSZ01174353.1_pt1 | contig 38203 bp, 36 predicted proteins | sample 811201 | NCBI WGS metagenome assembly MDSZ01 (sample SAMN05326647, study PRJNA326480) | marine metagenome | isolation source: seawater | place: Indian Ocean: North | collected 2010
AAAACGTGAAATAAAGTTACTTCATATAATTATAAAATACTTTACAGTTTTTTTCCGCGGGGTGGAGCAGTCTGGTAGCTCGTCAGGCTCATAACCTGAAGGTCGTAGGTTCAAATCCTACCCCCGCAACCAAAGTATAAAAATATAACTATTTACAAAGTTCTATAATTTTTTACGTTTATTGTATTTTTAAACAACAAGTATTTTTTTATATCTTTCTACTTCATGTAATTATTAACAGCATTAATTATTTTTAAAAAATATTTAATTTTTCATTTTAAATTTTATTAAAATTTTTCAATCGTCTTTGATAATAGGTTAGAAATTTTAACAAAATATCCAAAACAAATAAGTTATTGATTTAACGAAAAAAACACCATAAAATTTTACTATATTCAATTTCATTGAAAGTGGTTTTAAATATGGAAGATCATGAAAAAGATATTCTACTTAAAGGAACTATTATCAATTTAAGAAGAATTGATGTTGATAAAGATATTAGAAATGGATCATGGCATACTTGGTTTAATGATATAAAAATAACTCAAAATCTAGAATATGGAATATTTCCTGTATCTAGAGAAGAAGAAATTGATATCATTGAGAAAGAGATAATCAACAAAAAGACACTAATTTTAGCTATTGTTAATAAATTAAATAATAATGCAATTGGGGTAATTTCTCTAAAAGATATAGACTATATTAATAGAAGAGCTGAGATTGCGATTGTGATGGGTTTTGATAAATTGCCTGGTGGTGCACTAGAGGCGATGACACTCATAACTGAGCATGGATTTAAAAGGTTAAACCTTAATAAGATCTACTGTGGTCAGTATGAAGGTTTATGGAAATGGGTAGAGGCACTATCACTTGTTGGATTTAAGATAGAAGGTTTCAGAAGAGAGCATGCTTTCAGAGATGGTAAACCAATTGATATTTTTATGACGGGAGTTACATCATCTGATTTCTTTAGACTAGAGAAAGAACGTGGAGGAGATATTTTATCTGGAGATGCTTTTAAACTTCAAAAATCTATTAAACTACAAAATAGGGCTAAAATAACCCAAGAGTTACTATCTAAAATTTATAATTAATGATCAATAAATGTCATTTGATTTTAAAAAAAACTTTGTAAGCTTAAATTTTGATAAAAAAACCAGAATTAATCTCTAATAAACTTCCTTTTGAGAGACTTGCTATTGGTTCTGCACAATTTGGTTTTAATTATGGAATAATGAATACAGTTGGTCAGACAAACGAAGCCGATATTCAGAAAATTTTAGACGTAGCTAGAAATTATCGCATAAACACAATTGATACTGCCGTTGCTTATGGTGAGAGTGAAAAATTGCTTGGAAAAATCGGGGTTGATGACTTTAATGTCATGTCTAAGATATCATTTTCTGATACAGAATATAAAGACCTAATTAAATGGGGAGAAGATAAAGTTAGGAGATCAATTGAGCTTCTAAATATTAAAAATTTAAATACTGTTTTTTTGCACGGTACAGCGAAACTTAATAAGAAAAATGATTATCAATTAATCGAGGCACTTTTACACTTAAAAGAGTTAGGCCTTACAAAAAAGATAGGAATATCACTATATTCTCTATCTGAAGTAAGAGATTTAAATTATTTAGAAAATTTTGATATTGTGCAGGCACCGTTGAATATTTTAAATTCAAACAAATCATTAATGGAAAATAGTTATAAACAAAAAAAATATGAAATATACGCAAGATCTATTTTCTTACAGGGTATACTTCTAACTAATCCAGATAATTTACCTTTGCAGTTTGCAAAATACGTGCCTCTCTGGCAAGAGATCTTTGGATGGATTAAAGACCAAAATATTTCTCCTCTAGAAGCATGTATAAATTATGTACTATCTTATACAAAAATAAAAAAAATTATTGTCGGGGTGGATTCTTTGTCACAGTTTGAAAAACTGGTTGCTTCTAAATATTATAAGATTTTAAGTATTCCTGAATGGAAAAATAATATAGATAGTAATCTAATAGATCCAAGAAAATGGAAAGATTATGACTAAGAATAAAAATGAAATTTCTGGTAAGGGCCAAAGATTATGGAAGAAAGCTAAAAAAATTATTCCAGGTGGGAATATGCTTTTATCTAAAAGATCGGAAATGTTTTTGCCTGATTTATGGCCGTCATATTTTAGTAAAACCAAAGGTTGCCATGTGTGGGATTTAGAAGGCAACAAATTTACAGACATGTCATTAATGGGAGTTGGAACTAACATACTTGGTTATTCTAATAAAAAAATAGACCGTAAAGTTGGGCAAATTGTAAACCAGGGAAACTTGTCTACCCTTAATTGTCCTGAGGAAGTTATGCTGGCTGAACAATTAATTAAAATTCACCCATGGGCCAATATGGTAAGGTTGGCCAGAACTGGAGGCGAGGCAAATACAATTGCTGTACGCATTGGAAGAGCTGCCGCCGGCAAGGATAAGGTAGCTATCTGCGGATATCATGGGTGGCATGATTGGTATCTTTCATCAAACATAAGCTATAAGGAAAACTTAAGAGAGCACTTACTTCCTGGATTAGATCCTAAGGGAGTACCAAGAAAATTAAAAGGGTTAACAGTTCCATTTAAATATAATGATCTAACTAGTTTTTATAAAGCAATTGAAAGTAAAGATGTTGGAGTAGTAAAAATGGAGGTTTCAAGAACAGAGCCTCCTAAAAAGAATTTTTTGGAAACTATTCGAAAAGTATGCACAAAAAGAGGAATAGTTTTAATTTTTGACGAATGTACTTCAGGCTTTAGGTTAAATTATGGCGGTTTACACAAAAAGTATGGAGTAAACCCTGATATTGCTATTTTTGGAAAAGCGCTTGGTAATGGCTATGCTATTACGGCAGTTATAGGAAAGAGAGAAATAATGGAGTCTGCGCAAAGTACCTTTATAAGTAGTACTTTTTGGACTGAAAGAATAGGACCCACGGCAGCTTTGGCAACACTTGATGTAATGAATGAGACTAAATCATGGAAACAGGTATCAAAGATAGGAAGAGATATAAAAGAAATATGGAAGTCATTTTCTAAGGAGTTTGATGTAAAATTAAATATAACTGGCCTAGATTCAATACCAAAGTTTTCATTTTTGTCTGAGAGAAATTTAAAATACAAAACATTTATAACTCAAGAAATGCTGAAGAAACGTTTTCTTGCATCAAATGCAATGTTCATTTGTATAAATCACAATGAAGCAATAATTGAACAGTATAAGTTTAATCTCAAAAAAATATTTAAAATAATTAGTGATTGTGAACATGGTGATAATATCGACAAATATTTAAACACAAAAGTATGTCATTCAGAATTTAAAAGACTAAATTGAACAATACAAATATAGAAATTAAAAAAAATATTATTTACTATTGTAATGTAAATAAAAAAATAGGTTATGGGCATTTAACTAGATTAAGGGTTTTAGCTCAAGCTTTAAAAAAATTAGGTTATTCAAATTACTTGGTAGGCCCCAGAAAAGATTATCTAGAAAAAGAAGATAACAAAATTTTTAAAAAAATTTATAATGGTTATAATGAAAAAAATATTAATCGAGATATTAATAAAATTATAAAAATTTCAAAAAAACATAATGTTTTTTTAGTTGTTTTCGATGATTATAGAATAACAGTAGGAAATCAAAAATCTATAAAAATAAATGGTCTTAAGTTGATGCAATTTGACCTATACGCTAAAAAAGCAATTTATGCAGATATTATAATAAATACTAGTCCTGCGGCACTATCTCTTAATTACGCACAAGTAATTAAGAACTCTAAATCAAAGAAATTATTAGGTCCTGAGCATGCCTTACTACGAAATGAATTTATAAAGACAAAAAAAAATTTTGAAGTTGTTAAAAAAGTCGAAAGAATTTTTATTTGTTTTGGGGCTGGTAACGATAAAGGAGGTATAATAAAAATATTAGAAATAATAAAAAGAAATTATACTAATACTCTAAAAGTAGACATTGTATCTAACAAAAATAATTCAAATAATACTAAATTATTAAAGTGGATTAATAATAATAATTTAAGTAATTTTAAGCTGCATTTTGCTGTTAAAAAGATATCCAACTTGATCAAAAAATCTCAAATATCTATCATCAGTGGGGGTACAATTTCTTATGAATGCGTTGCAATTGGAATTCCAACAATTATATTTTCGACAGCTGCAAACCAAATCAACACAAGCAAATTCTGGCACCTTAATAAAGCAGCAATCTATTTAGGAAACATAGACTCTTTAGAACCTGAAAAATTCAAACGGAGTTTAGCTAAATTAATAACTTATAAATATTATCGAGAAAAACTTAATAAAAATGCAAAACTTTCTGATATGAGAAATGGTGTAAATAAAGTCTCTTTATATATTGATCATTTTTTCAAACGTAATATTTATGACTCTTAATATTGATTTTAAAAATAAAAATAGAATAATAACCCCAAGATTATTATTAAGACCAATAGTTAAAAATGATACTGAACTTATTGTTGAATGGAGAAATCATTTAGCAAAAGAACAAATATTGATTTTTTTTGACCAAGAGGAAGAGTTGACAATCGAAAAGCATTTGGCTTGGTTTAAAAATAATAGAAAAAATCGTATTGACTATATGTTCATAAATAAATCAGAAAACAAACCAATTGGTATACTTCATTTTAAAAATATTAATAAATTATTAGGGATCGCTGAAGCAGGAAAAATGATTGGAGATTATTCTTTTAGGAAGAGAGGATTTGCCAAAGAAGCATTTGGCTTTTGGTTAAAGTATGGATTTGAGCAATTAGGTTTTGAGAAGATTTATATTTATACAGATAAAAAAAATACTTCCAATATCGGTTTAAATTTAAAATTGGGCTTTAAAAAAGTAAATATTGAAAATAAACCAAATGATCATAGTCAAGAATTTTTAAAAATGGAAATTCTTAAATCAGACATCAGAAAAATCAATAAAGCTCTAAGTATAGATTAAAAAAAAATCAAATTTAAATTCAAATTATACCAAATCGATTTAATATTTGTATTAACCTCGCATTTATATTAGTTATTTAAAAATAAAATTTTTTGAAAAAATAATAGCTCTACATTTATAATCGCAGAATTTTCAGCAAATTATAAATATGATTATATGTTGGTAGTATAAATAATAGAGGCAACGGCATAACAACTATCAAGACGATGAACCTTTTTTTAAGTTAGCAAAGAAATATTTTTTCTTTTGCGGTTGAAATTAATTTTGCAAGTAGTTATTATTTATTCACGAGAGTATTCAAAGAATGGACATGTTTGAACGAAGGGGTTGAACCAGGATATGATAATCATTTCAATAATATGGTGTCCAAAATAGAATCTGTAGGTGACTTTTGTCCCATAAAACTATTTATTTTAAAAACCAATGTTCATTGATAATTTAGAAATTGATAACTTTAAAAAACCAGTTTTGATTGCTGAAATGTCTGGCAATCACAACCAATCAATTGAAAAAGCGCTTAAAATTGTTGACGCAGCTGCTGAGTCAGGCGCTGATATTCTTAAACTACAAACCTATACTGCTGACACAATGACTTTAGATCTACATGAAGGTGATTTTTTTATCTCTGATCCCACTAGTTTATGGAAAGGTCAAAGTATGCATAAATTATATGAGTCAGCTTATACTCCGTGGGAATGGCATGAACAAATAATGAAAAGGGCTAGAGAAAAAGGAATGAGTTGTTTTAGCTCTCCATTTGATGAGTCAGCTGTAGATTTTCTAGAAGAATTAAATGTTCCAGCCTATAAAATTGCATCTTTTGAAAATAACCATTTTCCCCTAATTAAAAAAGTTGCTCAGACTGGTAAACCAGTAATTATTTCTACTGGCATGGCCACAATGAAAGAATTAGCTGAAATTATTGACTTACTGAAGGAAAATAAATGTAGAGATTTCGTTCTTTTAAAATGTACGAGTACCTACCCAGCTTCACCAATGAACTCCAACATCCTTACTATTCCAAATATGATCAATGAGCTTAAGTGTAATGTTGGTCTGTCAGATCACACGCTTGGTATTGGAGCTGCATTAGCAGCAATTTCGCATGGGGCGTGTATTGTTGAAAAACATTTTAATTTAGATAGGAATGATGGAGGTATTGATGCTGAATTTTCTATGGAACCTAGTCAATTTAAAATCCTAAGTGAAGAAATTGAAAGAGCCTGGTATTCTCTTGGCAAAGTATTCTATGGACCTACAGAAGCAGAAAAGTATGCGGTAAACAAAAGAAGGTCAATATACCTTTGTAATGATCTTAATAAAGGAGATAAATTGTCAGCTGAAAACCTTAAAATAGTAAGACCGGGTTTCGGTCTAAGCCCAAAAGAATTTGATAGAGTCATTGGAAAAAAATTAAAATTTGACTCCAAAAAAGGAACACCTCTTTCGTGGGAAATAATTGAATAATTACATCTAATGAACAATAAAGTAGCAGTAATAATAGAAGCCAGAATGACCTCCTCAAGACTTCCAGGTAAAGTATTGAAGACTGTTGACGGAAAACCAATGCTAAAATTTCTGATTGATAGATTGCGTACAATTAAATCTATTGATGAAATAATTATTGCTACAACTATTAATAAGGAAGATGATCCGATTGTAAAATTCTCTGAGAATGAAAAAGTTAGTTATTTTCGTGGTAGCGAACTTAATGTATTGGAAAGGGTCTACTTAGCAGCTAAAAAATTTAAGGTAGATCAAATTATAAAAATAACAAGTGACTGCCCAATTATTGATCCAAGTATAGTCGAACATTGCATGAGAGTTTACGATAATAACGACATTGATTTTTTATCCAATGCTCATATTCGAAGCTATCCTGACGGAATGGATGTGGTAATCTTCAACTTCCCTTCGCTAGAGAAGTCTTATCAAATGGCAAATGATTCTAAAGAACTTGAACATGTGTCATTGTTTATGAGAAGAAATCCGCAGATTTTTAGATCAATTTATCTAGTCGCACCTCCAGAATTACATTGGCCAGAGTTAGGACTAACCCTAGATGAAAAAGATGATTTCAATTTAATTTCTAATATTATTAGTGCACTAGGAAGTAATTCTATATTTAGTTGCGGTGAAGTCATCCAGCTATTAAGAAAAAAACCTGAGTTATTGAAAATTAACAAGGATATAAAAAGAAAAGTAATATATTGAAATATAAGTCTCTTGTAATTGGTCTAGGACAAATTTCATTAGGTTACGATTATAGCATTACACCATTAAAAGAAATTAAAACTCATACCCAAGCACTTAGCAATCACAAAAATTTTGAGTTAACAACTGGCTCTGATCCTTTAACTCAAAAATGTGATTTGTTCAAAAAAAAATATAATTCAGAATTTATTTCAAATTATATGCAGGCACTTAAAAATACTAAATATGATATAATTGTAATTGCTACTCCAACAACCAAACATGAGGAAATTTTTAAGAATATTATGTCTATGTCACCGAATTCATTTGTGTTAATTGAAAAACCTTTATCCTGTAGTGTCAAATCTTCAAGATTTATTTTGCAACTAGCAGAAAAAAATAATATCGCATTTACTGTAAATTATTTCAGAGAGTTTGAGCCAACTTACAGGCTTATTGCAAATAAAGTTCTTGATGGAGCCTTGGGATTTCCAATTAAATCTAAATTAAAATATAACCGAGGTATTTTGAACAATGCTTCACATTTTATTATGTATGTATCAAACTTTTATAGAGAGTTTAAGAATTTAGAGTTAATAAGAAGATACAACCAAGTTAATGAATTTGACACTAACCTGGACATAAATTTGGAATTTGAAAATGGTAATGCAGAATTAAACTATACCAAAGATATAAATTCTTATTTTCAATTTGAAATTGAAGGCCCCAAAGGGAAATTACTATTTGATAACACTAACGATAAGATTTATTTTAAAGGTGGTAAAGATAATAAATTTAATAATTTATTTAGAGATAATGGATATATAAACAGTAATCTAAATTTGTATCAAAAATTTGTATATGATAATATTTTTGATCATTTGAAAAATAAATCTGAATTATTTTGTGACAAAAGTAGAGTAAATAGATTAATAAATATTTATGATAAGATTGAAAAAGCTTTAAAATGACAAAAAAAAATGAACTTGCTTTATTTGGTGGTAAACCTGTAATAAATTTCAAATTTAGTCCTTACAAAACAATCGGATCTGAAGAGAAAGATGCTGTTTTAAAAGTCTTAAAAAGAGGATCACTATCAAATTTTCTCGCATCATATGGTGAAGGTTTTGAAGGTGGTAAAAAAGTTAAAGAATTTGAAAAAAAATGGTCAAAGTATTTTAAAGTAAAACATTCAATAACAGTTAATTCTTGGACATCAGGATTAATAGCTGCAATGGGAGCATTGAATTTAAGTCCAGGTGATGAGGTAATTGTGAGCCCCTGGACAATGTCAGCTTCAGCTATGGCAATTCTTCACGTAAATGCAGTACCAGTATTTGCTGATGTAAAAAAAGATACATTTTGTATTGATCCTGATAGTGTAATTAAAAATATTACAAAAAAAACTAGGGCAATAATGACGGTAGATATTTTCGGCCAGTCATCAGATGTAGATAGTTTAATAAAAATTGCGAAAAAATATAACCTAAAGATAATTTCTGATACTGCCCAAGCACCAGGCGCAAAAGTTGGTAATAAATTTGCTGGCACACTAACCGATATAGGTGGTTTTAGTCTAAATTATCACAAACACATTCATACAGGTGAAGGTGGAGTTATTGTTACTAATGATGACGAGTTAGCTATTAGAATGAAACTTTTACGAAATCATGGAGAGGCAGCAGTATCTGAATTAAATAAACCAAAATTGAATAAGATAGTTGGTTATAATTTTAGGATGGGTGAAATTGAAGCAGCGATAGGAATTGAACAACTCAAGAAGCTTAATTATTTTGTAACTAGCAGACAAAATGCAGCAAAAAGATTAAGGAAAGGTTTAAGTAATCTTGATGGCATCATCATGCCAAAAATTTCACCAAAAAATACTCATGTATACTATGTTTTTGCAATGTTGTTAGACACGAAGAAGGTTAAGGTTCATAAATCAAACATTGTTCGAGCTCTAAAAGCCGAGGGAATACCAGCTATACGTGATAAATACGTTAATGTCCATTTGCTTCCCATTTTTCAGAAAATAAAAAAAACAGATTTTCCATGGTCATATAATAAAAGAAAAATTCTATATAAAAAAGGCATCTGCCCTGTTGCAGAAGAACTCAACGAGAAAAGTTATATTGGAATAAATTTATGTTTGTATGAATATACAAATAAAGAAATTGATGCAATCATTAATTCATTCAAAAAAGTTTGGTTAAATCTTAAAAAACTATAATGATACCTTTAGGTGTTCCAATGATAGTTTCTCATGATGCTGGTGGAGCAGAGATAATATCTTCATTCATTAAGCTTAATAAGTTAGAGTATAATTGTCACTTAGGTGGACCAGCAAAAAAAATATTTGCGAAAAAACTCTCTGATAAAAAAAATACAAATTTAATTGACGGTATAAAGCAATCTGATTGGGTGATGATCGGTACAAGCTGGCAATCTAATTTAGAATATAAAGCCTTAAGAATTGCCAAAAAGGAGAAAAAGTTAATTATTTGTTTTTTAGATCATTGGGTAAATTATCGCAAAAGATTCACATGGCATGGCAAAAAAATCATGCCTGATGAAATTTGGGTTGGAGATATTGAAGCGAAGTCTTTAGCTAAAAAAAATTTTCCAAGCAGAAAAATAAAATTAATACCTAATCCATACTGGAAGGAACTAAAAAAAATAAAGAAAAAATCAAATGTAAAGTCTTTAGATAAAATTAAACTTTTATATGCTTCGGCAAATTATGATGATTTTCGAAAATTTAAAAAAGTAAAATATAGCGATTATGATTTATTGAGATATTCATTGATGAAACTTTCGAGTATCTTGCCATCTCATGAAAAAAAGATATCAATTCTTTTACATCCATCTGAGAAAAAAAATAAGTTTAAGAAAGTAAAAGAAGTGCACAAATATAAAATAAAAAAAATATATATGAATACTAGTATTTTAGACTTAAATAAAAAATTTACTCATATTGTTGCTTCTAACAGTATGAGTTTAGTGGTAGCAAAGATTATTGGAAAAAAAACAATAAATATAGTTACCAGAAAGAAAAACAAAGGTCACATACCGGATAAATTTATTGATTTTGGTATAAATCTTAGCTGAGCTTTTTACTTACTTTCAAAAGTCTTTTTATAAATATTAAGTAAACTGCTGGATTTATAATTGATTTAATTGAGAGTGATATACCTAACGCATTCAGATTACCTATTGCAAAAAATTTTGACATTTTAAGAAATTCTTTTTTCGATGCTTCAAAGTTACCATTCACAGTAAGAGTATCGTATCCAAATTCATTCAAAAAAATGAAGTATAGAGAATTACTATGCATTATTATTTGATTTTCATGTTTATCGATTTTAGCCAAACCAGTTATAATTGAAATTTCTAAACTCAAGTCAATATCGTATAAATAGATATTTAATTTTGAAAAAATTGAGAGAAACTTAATTTTAGATAAAATTAAAACCAATAAATAAGAATTCTTTTGTAGTACTCTATTTTTAAATTTAACAAAACCTTCTTCAAGTTCTTTAATGTTATATGACTTTGTATACGTATTATAGTTTAGATAAGGAATTTGATTAAAAGCTTTCTTCCAAAAAAAAATTGAGTCATCGTCCTGTTTTAAATTTTTGATTTGTTGCTCTTCTTCAGGCCTTAGAATAATGGATTTTTCTGAGAGGATTTTCGAAAACTTTTTAATTTTTTCTGGAGTATTAATTGAGTCATTCATATATTTATTTTCTACATGAGAAAAATAGATATAGCTTGCGAAAGGAATTAAATGTTTTGCATTTAAAATCTTAACTTGATTTTCTAAAACTTTTAATTTTTCATATGCAGAATTTTCTCTCCAAGATTTATTTTCTTTGCCACCTTTCCATGCGGCATAGCTAAATTGTGACAATAGGACATCTACTTCTTTAACATGATTTAAAAGGCTTTTAATGTCCTGAGATTTTTCAAAAGGACAATCATTTAAATTTACTATTGTCTTGTTTCCTAATTTAAGAATTAAAGCAGAGTCGTAAAAATCAGATTTGATTAATTTAATATAAAAGTTATCATTTATCTTATAGTACTTTTTATTTTTTAATTGGATAACATTAAAATTATTTGAAGTCAGAAATTTATAAACTCTTTTGTCTTTGGTTTGTTGGAATAATATTTGAATATTGTTTTTATTAATTATTGTCTTATAAGTTTTAAAAAATTTTATTGAAAAGTGATCTGGATGCTCGTGTGATATCCAAATATGAGTAATCTCATTTAAAAGCTTCTTTATATAATTTTTATCATTTTGATAAATTAATTCCCATCCATCATTAAAACTACTTCCTTCATACCATGGGTCTGATAATATGCTATTAGTTTGATCGGATATTAGTACAGATGCATGGTTTATTAGTCTTATTGATTGCATAAAAAAAACATAATATACCAAATTGGTTTTTCAATCTTTTTGATTTATTAATAATGATTTTGATATGGTTTTAGCAATTTTTTTTGTAATATATTTTTATGATACCTTATAGCAGACAGGAAATAAACAGTAAGGACATTAAGTCAGTAATTGAAGTTCTTAAGTCTGATTTCATAACGCAAGGTAAAAAAGTACCTGAGTTTGAAAATAAAGTTAAAAAATTGGTTAATGCAAAATTCGCAACAGCAGTAAATAGTGCTACATCAGGACTACATATTGCATGCATAGCACTAGGATTAGGCAAAAACGATAAATTATGGACTTCACCAATAAGCTTTGTTGCGTCGTCAAACGTTGCTTTGTTGTGTGGTGCCAATGTGGAATTTGTTGATATCAATCCATCAACAAATAATATGTGCATCAGAAATTTAGAAAAAATGCTTAAATCTGCTAAAAAAAATAATTCATTGCCAAAAATAGTTATGCCTGTACATATGGCAGGCCAATCTTGCGAAATGAAAGAAATCCATAAACTATCAAAGCTATACGGCTTTAGAATAATTGAAGATGCCTCACATGCTATTGGAGGAAAATACAAAAATAGTTTTATTGGCTCGTGTAAATATAGTGATGCAGTTGTATTTAGTTTCCACCCTGTAAAGATAATTACAACAGGAGAGGGGGGAATGGTGCTTTGTAAAAAAAAATCAATAAACGATAAGTTACTTCTGTTAAGAAACCATGGAATAACAAGAGACAAAGACAAACTCAAAAAGAAAAATGTAGGTCAATGGCACTATGAGCAACATATTTTAGGATATAATTACAGAATGACAGATTTTCAGGCTGCTCTAGGCATTAGTCAATTAAAAAGAATAAATTCATTTATAAAAGCAAGAAATAAAATTGCAAATAGGTATAATAAATTTCTAAAAAACTTACCACTAAAGTTACCAACAGTTTCGAAGAATTGCATTTCAACATTCCATTTGTATATTATTAGATTAAATTTAGAAAAAATTAAAAAAAGCCATAAAGAAGTTTTTTCAATATTGAGAAAAAGAGGCATTAATGTAAATTTACATTATATTCCTATTCACTATCATCCATTTTATAAAGAGTTGTTGCCACAAAATCTAAATTTAATTGAGTCAGAAAGATACTTTAATGAGGCTATAAGTATTCCAATTTACCCAAAACTGTCTCTTAAAGAGCAAAAGAAAATTGTTAATGATATTAAAGAAACCATATTATAGTGAGTAAAAATTTAATAAAGTTGAACTTAGGTTGTGGTACAAGACATATTGATGGTTATATCAATATTGATAATGCAACAAATGTTTTATTGTCCAGATTTAATAAAATTAAGAACTTCCTGTGTTATATAGGCATACTGCCAAAGAATATGTCAATATATGATTTATCAAGTGTTAAATATATGAAACTTCCTCATGGTCTAAATCAATTTAAAAATGGAAGTGCTTCTAGAATATACTCGTGCCATTTTATTGAGCATGTATCAAAGGATCATGCTATTAAAACTTTATCTGAGTGTTATAGGATTTTAGAAAAAAATGGAATTATGAGAGTTGTAGCTCCAGATTCTCTTATATATACAAAAAAATATGTTGCAGAAACCGAGCATGCAATTAGTAATAATCAATTTACAGTTGAAGCAAGGGATCAACTTTTTGATATTCTTGTTGGTGGTTTTCATGAAAAAAAAAGTTTTTTTAGGGCTTCAGGAAAGGAGCATTTATTTTTTTGGGATATTCCTAGCATGTGTAAAACTTTAGAAACAATAGGTTTTAAGAATATTGAAATATGTTCTTATCAAAAAGGAAAAGATCAAGAAATGGCAAATGTTGACAATTACCCTGAAGTAAGTTTTTTCATCGAAGCAGAAAAGTAATTTATATAAAAATTATGACGGAGAAAAATGAAATTCTGGCAATTATTCCCGCTAGAGGTGGATCGAAAGGAATAAAAAAAAAGAATATTAAATATTTAGACGGATTTCCCCTCATTAATTGGACAATTAATGTTGCTAAAAAAGTAGAAGAAATAGATAAAATTATTGTAAGTACTGATAATCGTGAAATCGCAATGGTTGCAAAAAAATCAGGAATTGAGGTGCCGTTACTAAGGCCAAAAATATTAGCAAAAGATAGTACTCCAATGATTGATGTAGTTTTAGATATTTTAAAAAAGTCTAAAATACCAAAATATCTTCTTCTTTTACAGCCAACTTCCCCTTTAAAAACAAAAAAAGATATTCAGGAATTTATAAAATTTGTTAGAAGGAATAAGTTAGATTCTGCTGCATCTGTTGTACGCGTCAAAGACTATCCAGAGTTAATGTATTTTTTGGGAAAAGACGCAAAACTAAAAAAAAGATTTAAATTAAATAAGAACAAATCATTAAGACAGGACTATGATATCCTTTATAAACCAAACGGTGCAATGTACATGATTAAGCCCAACAAGCTAATAAAACATAAGTCTTTTATATACGGTTCTACTTATGGATATCCAATGCCTCACGAAAGGTCAGTTGACATAGATGATATTTACGATTGGGAGCTCTCAAAATTATTATTAAAAAACAGAAAAAGAAATTAATGCAAAAATCACCATACATTAAAATTGGTAACAGAAAAATTGGTAAGGATTTTAAGCCTATTATTATTGCAGAACTAGGAATTAATCACGGAGGTTGTATTGATAGGGCTATCCAGATGGTAGATTCAGCAATATCAGTTGGCGCAGAAATAATTAAACATCAAACACATATTATTGAAGATGAAATGTCTAATGAGGCTAAATTTATTGTTCCCGGTAACGCAAAAGAAAGTATCTATAAAATAATGAAGAAATGCTCTCTTACAGAAAAAGATGAAAAAAGATTAATGCAGCACGTCAAATCAAAAAAAACATTATTTATAAGTACGCCCTTTTCAAAAGCTGCTGTAGATCGTCTTGTAAAGTTTAAAGTGCCTGCATTTAAGATAGGGTCAGGCGAATGTAATAACTATCCACTGATAGAGTATATTTGCCAGTTTAAAAAACCATTGATAATCAGCACTGGAATGAATGACATTAACTGTGTAAAAAAAACAGTAAGCATAATTAAGAAAAAAAATATACCTTACGCGTTACTTCACTGTACAAATATATATCCTACCCCACATAAGCTTGTGAGATTAGATGCAATCAATTTACTTCAGAAAACATTTCCAGATGCTGTAATTGGACTCTCTGATCATACAATAGATAATATATCAGCATATGGAGGTTTGGCTCTTGGTTGCTCAATAATCGAAAGACATTTTACAGATAATAAAAAAAGATCTGGTCCTGATATAATCTGCTCAATGACGACAAAAGATTTGAAAGAATTAATTAGTGCGTCTGAGAAATTATTTCTCGCCAGGGGTAGCCATAAGGGTCCACTAGAAGAAGAAAAACAAACAATTAAATTCGCATTTTCTTCAGTTGTATCTACCAAGGATATATATCCAGGGGAAAAAATTAGTAAGAAAAATATTTGGTTAAAAAGACCCTCTACTGGTGATTATGGACCCGATGACTATGAAAAATTAATAGGAAAAAAAGTCTACAAATTAGTAAAAAAAGGAAGTCAAATAAAAATTGAACACTTTAAAAAATAATTCAATAAAAAAAATAATTTTCGTTAGTGGTACAAGAGCAGATTTTGGAAAAATCAAATCTCTTATACTTAGAATGCAAAAAAATAATCAATTTAAAGTTTATGTTTTTGTAACAGGAATGCACTTAATAAAAGCCTATGGCTCCACTTGGGATGAAATAAGAAAAGCAAAAATTAAAAATATATATAAATTCAAAAACCAAAAAATTAATGATAAAGAAGATTTAATATTTTCTCGAACAGTCATCGGTTTTTCTAAATATGCAAAAAAAATTAAACCTGATTTAGTTTTTGTACATGGTGATAGAATAGAAGCATTAGCAACAACTGTGTCTTCAGTTTTAAATAGTATAAAGATAGCACATATAGAAGGGGGTGAAGTCTCAGGAACAAAAGACGAAATTCTTAGACATGCTATTTCAAAACTAGTTGATTTTCATTTTGTAAGTAATAACTTAGCTAAAAAAAGATTAATTCAGCTTGGAGAAAATAATAAAAATATTTTTGTAATAGGTTCACCAGAAGTTGACTTGATTAATAATTTTAAACTTCCATCTCTAGCAGTTTGTAAAAGAAGATATGGAATAAAGTATAAAAGTTATTCAGTTTTTATTTTTCATTCTGCAACTGAAGAAATTAAACATATTAAAAGAACTTTAAATAATATATTTACTGAACTATTAAATTCAAAACAAAACTATATAATTATTTATCCAAACAATGATCCAGGATCTGACAAAATTATTGAAATATATAAAAAATTCAAAAATATCGGAAATTTTAAATTTTTTCCATCAATGCGTTTTGAGCATTATCAAACATTGCTTAAAAATTCAGAGTTCATAATAGGAAACTCTAGTTCTGGTGTTAGGGAAGCTCCTAGTGTTGGAATTCCATCTATTAATATTGGTATTAGACAATTCAAACGTTCAAACGCACCCACAATAATAAACTGTGGAACATCGAGAAAAGAAATAAAAAAAGCTTTGATTTCAGTGAAAAGTGCCAAAAAAATGAAGTCAACTATTTTTGGTAAAGGAAATTCAAATATAAAATTAGAAAAAATTTTAAATAAAAATTCGTTTTGGAGTAAAAAAACCTATAAGAAGTTTATAGATATTTAAAAAAATGAAACCAAAAGTATTATTAATTAATCCTAATAAATGGGGAAGAGGTATAACTCATATTTGGATAGCGTCTCATTCAGCTTACCTAAAATCGAAAAATATTGATGTAAGGCTATTTGACTCAACTTTTTATGAAAATTGGACCAATAATGAAACTTTATTCAATACATTTAATACTCAATATAAACCAAGCGAGTACGACAAAGTAATTAGATTTAATAAAAATGACATCTACACTGATTTACAAAAGTGCTGCGATGAATATAAACCAGATTATATATTTTGGTCAGCTCTTTCTTCACATATTCATGGCGAAGGAGAGTACGTAAATATTCAATATGGCAGTGATCTTATAAAAAAAATAAGTACATCAGCAATTAAAATTGCAGGTGGACTTCAAGCAACTGCTGATCCCAAATTAGTTTTAAGTAATTTAAAAAATATTGACTATTTGATAAGTGGTGAGTCAGAGATTGTTCTTTACGAATTAATTAAAGCTCACCAGAAAAATCAAAATAGAAATTTAGAAATTTCTGTTGATGGGGTGAATTATATTGAACCCAGTGGAAAATTTGTAAAAGGAAAAACTCAAAAAATAATTTCCGATATGGATATTATACCTCACTACGATTATTCTTTATTTGATGAACAAGTTTTTATGAGGCCTTATAACGGTAAAGTTTTAAAAGCAATTGATTACGAGCTGTCAAGAGGCTGTATGTTTTCATGTCAATATTGTGTTGAGACTATTATTCAGGATTATTATGGCTTCGACGAAGTTAATTCAAGAGGTTCAATTTTAAATAGCAAAAGTTATTTAAGAAATAAATCTGCTAGACGAATTTTTGAAGAGTTAGATTATTTAGTAAAAGAATTAAAGATTGAACTTATAAGAAGTCAAGACACCAACTTTCTCACAATAAACAAAAAAGTTCTAAATGAATTAGCTATACTAGTGAAAAATGAAGGTTTGAAGTATGAAATGTATATAGAAACTAGACCAGAAGGAATAAATGCTAAAACGATAGAATTACTTAAGGATTTAAATGTTGGTGGGGTTGGCATGGGTGTAGAATTATCCGCTCAATCGTTCAGGGAAGATAAACTTAGAAGATTTGCTGATACGAATAAAATTATTGATGCATTTGATATGCTTAAAGAAAATGGCATAAAGAGAACTGCGTACAATATTATCGGATTACCAGATCAAGACGAGGAGTCGATATTGGATACAATAAATTTTAATAAAAGACTGAATCCCGACAATGTTACTGTCGCTTACTATTCTCCATATTTAGGGACGGAAAGACAAGTTAGGGGCAAAGAAGTAGGAGATTTTGGTGAATATGAGTTTGATGTAGACTCAACTTTTAGATCTAAAACAAAAAATCAAAAATTAAGTGAAAACTTATTAAATTACTACAAAGAGAACTTTGTAAAACTTGTTAAATCTCCTTGAAAAATTACATAAAAAAATTTGTGATTGGGACCTGGCCTCTAAGTGGTGATTATGGCCCTGTAAAAACTGACTCCGCAATTGAAGCAATAGACTTTGCAATAAAAAATCAGATAATTGAGTTTGATACAGCTCCAAGTTATGGTTGTGGTAAAGCCGAATTGTTAATCGGCGAATTTAGTAAAAATAAAATTATTGTTAATACGAAAATTGGTAATAATGAACGTAAAATTAAATCTTTTAAGATTAAAGATCTCAATATCTCTATTGAAAAAAGTTTAAAACGCTTGAAAAGAGATAGTATTAATGTCCTATTTTTACACAATCCTAGAATATCAATTAGTAAATTGGATAAGCTGGTTTATTTTCTTATTCAACTAAAGAAAGAAAAAATTATTAAAAAATCAGGTATAAGCCTACCAAAGAATTTTAAAATACCATTTTCAATTCTTAATGAATTTGATGTTGTTCAAGATGATTTAAATTTATTAAAATTAGATCAATTAGAAAATAATTTTAAAAACTTTCATGCAAGGTCTCCTTTAGCAAGTGGTTTACTATCAGGAAGACGAATTTCTCTTAAAAGATTCAGTAAAAAAAATGACCATCGCAAAGAGTGGCTTGACAAAAAAAGATTAAAACATCTAAAGATCCAAATATCAAAAATAGAAAAATTTAATAGTAAAAGTCTACATAGATTATCTAGAAAAATTATTTTACAGCAAGAAAATGTAAATAAAGTAGTATTTGGAGTACGAAATAAAATTCAAATAAAAGATCTATTAAAAGATAAAAAATTTGTGCCCTATACAAAAGCTATGCAAAAAAAAATATTTACTTTATATATAGATAATGAATATTCAAAAAATCACAAACTAAATTATTAGAGTAATGAATAACAAGATTACATTTGGATTACCAAAGAAAGTTATTTTTTGTAAAAAATGTGTAGTTTCTAATCAAAAACCAAATTCAACAGTTGAGATAAAGAATCAACAAAAAGTTCGTAAAAGTACACAAATATTTAATGATGATGGGGTCTGCAATGCTTGTATTTATGCTGAACAAAAAAAGCAAATTGATTGGGAGCAAAGGGAAGTTGAGCTATTAAAATTATTAGATAAGCATAGAAAAGGCAACGGTGAATATGATTGTATTGTTCCAGGCAGTGGAGGAAAAGATAGCTGTTACGTTTCTCATATTTTAAAATTTAAATATGACATGAATCCACTAACAGTAACTTGGGCTCCAAATGAATTCACAGATATTGGCTGGAAGAACTTTCAATCATGGCTTAATTCAGGTTTTGATAACTTACTAGTAACACCTAATAGAGACGTTCATCGTGCCCTTACAAAAAACTCATTCTTAAATTTATTGCATCCATTTCAGTCATTTATTGTGGGGCAAAAACTCACTGCACCTAAAATTGCACTAAAATATAAAATTCCACTAATTTTTTATGGCGAAAATCCTGCCGAATATGGAAATAATATTGAAGATAATTACGATCCAAAGATGGATACTTCTTATTTTACTGCAGATAAAAGTGAAATAGATAATTTTTATTTATCAGGAATGTCAAAAAAAGACCTAATTAATAATAAAATTATGGCTTTAAAAGATTTTAATTATTATTCACCTGTCGACAGGGATCAGATCATAAAAAATAAAATAGAAATTCATTATATGAGTTATTATAAAAACTGGGACCCTCAGGAAAACTTTTTCTATGCCACTACAAATTGTGGTTTTCTTCCTGCAGAACAACGCACTGTTGGCTCTTACTCAAAATATTCTAGTATCGACGATAAAATTGACATGTTTCACTACTACACCACATGCATTAAATTTGGTATTGGCAGAGCTACGTATGATGCATCTCAGGAAATAAGATCAAACAAGATCACTCGAGAGGAAGGAATTAGTCTTGTAAAGCAATTTGATGTAGAATTTCCTGAAAGATACTTCAAGCACTTTTTAAGCTATACCAATCTTAGTGAGGGTGAGTTTTTCAGTTGTGTAGATAGCTTTAGGCCAGACCACTTGTGGGAAAAAAAAGATAATGAATGGCACTTAAAGCAGGCTGTATGGCATGAGAAAAAATAACTTAAGAATAATTGCACGATTAGACATAAAAAATCAAAATTTGATTAAGCCAGTTCAACTTGAAGGGCTTAGGGTCGTTGGTGATCCTAACATATTTGCTAAAAAGTATTACGAAGAAGGAGCAGACGAAATATTCTTCTTAGACAGCGTAGCATCATTATATCAAAGATCTTATTTAGAAGATATCATTGAAAATTCTGTTAAAGACATCTTCATTCCTATAACTGTGGGGGGTGGAATAAAGTCTACAAATGATGTTGAGAGAATTTTAAGAATAGGAGCTGATAAAATATCTATAAATACAGCTGCTGTGCACCGACCGGATATTATAAATGAAGTTAGTAATGAATTTGGTAGTCAGTGCATGGTTGTATCAATAGAGGCAAAACAAATGAGTGAAGATCTATGGGTTGTTTACACTAATAATGGAAGAGAAAAGACATCAATTAATGTTACTGAATGGATTAAACAAGTACAAGATTTGGGAGCAGGAGAAATTATATTAACATCAATTGACAAAGAGGGAACAAGAAGGGGTTTTGATGTTCAATTGATAGAAACAATTCATAAATTTATTAAAATACCGCTAATAGTAAGTGGAGGCATGGGTAATATCAGTGATATACATGAGATAATTGAATATAAAAATATATCAGGAGTTGCTATGGCTGATTTTATACATTTTGAAAGAATGAAAATTTCAGAAATTAAAAAAGATTTGCTGACAGCAAATGTAGAAGTAAGAAATTTTTAAATGTCAAAAAAAACTGTTATAGTAGACTATGGAGTAGGAAATATAAAAAGTATTTCTAATGCAGTTATTAAATGTGGTTCTGATGTAATACTTTCTAATGACTACAATACAATTTCTCATGCAAGCCAAATTATATTGCCTGGTGTAGGAGCTTTTGGTGAGTCTATGAAAAAATTAAAACAACTTAAATTAGATGAGGCAATACAAGAAGCAAATTTAAATAATGTAAAATTACTCGGAATTTGTTTAGGTATGCAATTTTTTTTTGAAAAAAGCTATGAATTCGGTGAGCACAATGGTTTAGGATTAATTCATGGGGAGGTATGTAGGCTAACTAGTAATTCAGAGAAAAATAAGATACTGCCAAATATTGGATGGCATAAGCTAGAGGAAGAAAATTTAAGTTTAAAAAAATCAATGATATCTAGAGAAATATTATTAAAAAATCATTATTACTTTGTTCATTCATTTGCTGTCACTTCATTAAATAATAATTTGTCTTACACTACCTCAAATTACTATGACAAAAAATTTATTTCTTTTTTTAATTATAAAAATATTACTGGATGTCAATTTCATCCAGAAAAAAGTGGGGCCAGTGGTTTAAATCTTCTCAAACACTGGATTGAAATTTAATCCAGATGATTGTCCCTAATAGTAAAATATATGCTTTTCAGAGATTATTATTTTATGCGATTCCTTTTGCACTTGTTAGCGGACCATTTTTGAGTGATTTATTCGCTATAGGTATGTCATTAATCTTTTTATATCATGTTATAAAATATAAAGAGTATTCATTATTTCAAAATCGTTTTTTTTATTTTTTTTTGTTATGGTGGATAATATTAATTGTAAGTTCAATATTATCAGATCATCCTTATTTTTCTTTAGAAACAAGTATTCTTTATATTAGACATTTAATATTTTCATTTTCAATCTATTTTATACTTATAAACTATCCATACGCTATTAGGTATTTTACATATTCAATGATAATTATATTTCTAATTTTAATATTAGATGGTTATTATCAATTTTTTTATGGTCAAAATATTTTAGGTTTTGCTTCTCAACAGAATAGATTATCGAGTTTATTTGGTGATGAACTTATATTGGGTAATTTTTTATCAAGGTTATTTCCGTTATTTTTTGCCTTAATTATATTTGTTTTCAATAACTCAAAAAAATATGTTGTTTTATCCCTGTTTGTTTTCATAGCCTCGGATGTTTTAATTTTCATAAGTGGCGAAAGAACTGCTTTCGCACTGCTTTTTTTAAGTACTCTACTAATTATTTGTTCTATAAAAAAATGGCAAAAAATTAGAATTATAACATTTGTTGTGTCTCTTTTAGTAATCTGTATGCTGGCATTACTGAATTCAAACGTTTCCCAAAGGATGATCACCCAAACTTTTGATCAAATTAATCCTAATAATGAAGAAGTTTATATTTTTTCTAAACAGCATGAGTCTCACTACATCGCTTCTCTAGAAATGTTCTCCGATTCTTATCTTATAGGAGTAGGGCCGAATAATTTCAGGAAGAAATGTTCTAGTTTCAATGATAATGCTCATGAGTCAGATTTTGGCAAGAACCTTGCTTGTTCTACACACCCTCACAACTCTTATATTCAATTACTTGCTGAGACAGGAATAATTGGAACATTGCCAATAATTATTTCTTTAATCTACATTTCATTTTTAATTTTGAACCATTTATTTAAAAAGTTTTTTCTTAAAAAAGAATTATTTTCTGATTTTCAAGTATGTTTACTCATTGCAGTCTTCATTACGTTATGGCCTTTTATTCCAACAATGAATCTTTTTAATAATTGGATATCTATTATATATTACTTACCCTTAGGTTTTTTAATATATAGTTTTGATGTAAATCAAAAAATCACCACTTAAACAAAAATATTTTTATTTTTTTCTCCAGCAATATATAGTTTATTCAGATCATCATGAGTAATTAGATCAGAATTTTTGCTTGGTATTTTGCTTTCAATAATATTAAAATTACTTAAATTTTCTAATTTATTAAAATTATTTCCTTCTATATGAGATGGAAGTATAAGTTTAATTTTAATTCCCTCAGAAATTTTATTTATTCTACTATGATAAGTATTATCTACATTCTTGCCAATGAAAGGGTCTTTATTTGAATAAAAATGCCCTTCTAATTTTGGTATTCCCAGGTAATCGCATCCAATTAAAATTGCCTCTTTAAAACCCATATATTTCGCTAAACCTATCATTACATCCAATGAACCTTTATCATAATTAAAGTTGTTATGTAATGAATTCTGGTAGTAAGTATTTTTTTCAGTTGAATAATAGTAATATACTTTTCTTTTGTTAAATAAATATGAATAGTAATTTGTTAAACTTGTTATAAATGTAGTATTCTCATTTTCTTTAATTATTTTTTTCCAGATAACTCTCTCGTAATTTAGATTAATTTTGTTTGTTTCTCTATTTAATCTCAAGGGATATAAATTATACTGATCAGGTATAATACAATAATTAAATGTATTATTTTTTAAATTATGATTTAGTAATCCCCAAGAAGTGATAAACGTGTGTGCCTCTCTAAAATTAGAAAAATCAAAAAATTTTAAAGATCCTCCATTTCCAAAAATGAAACAAGTTTCATTATGATATTTATTTTTTAATTCTATATTTCTCTCAAGTTTATTTGTGTGGAGTTTCCAAAATTTTTCTAAATTTTTTTTAAGGATATTTAACATTGTTTTCTCTAATAAAAAATATACTATTCTGCATAAATAAAAATATAGTTTTTCAATAAATGCCTCTAAAAGTAAATTTTTTCTGTGATATAAAAGACTCTTTTATGCATTTATATTTGCCAGAATATATATCCAAGATAAATAAGAAGTATAAGACAAAGTACTTTAAAACAACAAATAACATTCCTCGTGGAGAAATAGCTTTCTACATTTCTTGTAGTAAAATACTAAATGAAAAGGATTTACAAAAACATGATTTTAATATTGTTGTTCATCCAGGTAAACTTCCAAACGAAAGAGGATCAGGAGTTATCGCTTGGAAAATCATAAATGGATCTAAAGATCTAACTATCACATTATTTGAACCAAACGAAAAAATTGATGCTGGTAATATAATTTTACAAAAATCAATCAGATTGACAGGTTTAGAGCTTAATAATGAAATTAGACTTAAGCAATCAAAATTGACTTTCAAATTAATAGATAAGTTTCTTAAGCAATATCCTAACATAAAAAGAAAAAAAAATAATAAATTTGGTTCTTATTTCAAAAAAAGAACAAAGAATGACAGTGAACTTGACATAAACAAAACAATTCATGATCAATTTAACTTACTTCGTGTTTGCGACAATGATAGATATCCTGCATTCTTTAGAATTAAAAATAAAAAGTATTTAATAAAAATATTCAATCAATAACAACTTTTTTAAATAATGAATTATAAAAAAATATTTATAACGGGTGGAGCAGGTTATTGTGGGGCAAGATTAGTGCCAATTTTACTATCACAAGGATATGAAGTTACAGTATTTGATACATTCTACTTTGGTGAAAATTGTTTACCTAGTCAAAGTGATAAATTTAAAATAGTAAAAGGTGATATAAGAGATGTAAGTTTACTTGAAAAAGCTTCAAAATATCATGATGTATTTATTAGTCTTGCATGTATTTCAAACGACGCAAGCTTTGAACTTGATCCTGAATTATCAACAACCGTAAATTTAAATGCTTTTGAACCAATGGTGAAAGCTGCAAAAGAAAATGGAATAAAGCTTTTTATTTATGCTTCAACAAGTTCCGTGTATGGCATTTCAGACAAAAAAAATGTTACGGAAGATCACCCACTAGTGCCTCTTACACTTTACAATGACTACAAAGGTAGATGTGAGCCTATTTTACTAAATTATACTGATAATAATTTTCATGGTGTCGTTTTTAGACCAGCAACAGTTTGTGGCTTCTCACCTAGGCAAAGATTTGATGTTTCAGTAAATATTCTTACTAACTTAGCTATTAATAAAAGAGAAATTACAGTTTTTGGAGGTGACCAACTTAGACCGAATCTGCATATCTTAGATTATTGTGAAGTTCTTAGATTATTTTTGAATTCTGACTCAAGTCTGATTAATAACCAAATATTTAATGTAGGTTATGAAAACTTATCAATTAACCAAATTGCCAATAAAGTTAAAAACACTGTTGTTTCACAATTTGAGGAGATTGATGATATTCAAATTATAAAGTCTGAGAGTAATGATAAAAGGTCTTACCATATTAATTCTGATAAAATAAAAAATTATTTAGGGTTTTCGCCAAAATATTCAATAGAAAGTGCAATCATCGAATTATGCGATGCTTTTAAGAAAAACTCTTATGAGAATAGTTTAGAAAATGAAATATACTTTAATGTTAAAAGATTAAAATCTATACAAGCAAAGTAATTATTTATAATGAGAATTCTTATAACAGGCGGGTGTGGATTTATCGGAAGTCACCTAAGTGAACAGTTGATAAAAGAAAAACACAATATAACTGTAATTGATAATCTTGCTAATGGCCGTTTAAAGAATATTGAAAATATCAATAAAAACAGTAGATTTAAATTTATAAGAGCTGACATATTAAATTATAGTAAGATAGATAATTATTTTAAAAATATTGATGCTGTAATTCATTTAGCAGCACTAGCAGATATTGTTCCGTCAATCGATAATCCTGAGAAATATTTTAGAGTAAATGTCGAAGGAACAATTAATATTTTAAACTTATGCAGAAAACATCGTATAAAGAAAATTATTTATGCTGCCTCCTCTTCTTCTTATGGTATTCCAAAAAGATATCCTACAAATGAAAATGAAATTATCAATCCGTTATATCCCTATGCATTAACAAAATATATGGGAGAAGAACTCGTTTTGCACTGGGGCAAACTCTACAAATTTGATGCAATTTCTCTAAGATTTTTTAATGTATATGGACCGAGATCAAGAACCACTGGAACTTATGGAGCTGTATTTGGAATATTTTTAGCGCAAAAAATTGGAAATAAACCATTTACTGTGGTGGGGAATGGCAAACAAACTAGGGATTTTACTTATGTAACAGATATTGTGAGTTCAATATCAGCAGCATTAAAATCTAAAATTAAAAATGATTATATTAATATAGGATCAGGAAAAACTTATAGCATAAATTTACTTGTAAAACTTCTTGGAGGTAAGAAAATTTATATACCAAAGAGACCTGGGGAGCCTGACTGTACATGGGCAGATATTAAGAAAGCAAAAAAACTACTAAAATGGAAACCTAAAATAAAATTAGAAGATGGAGTTAAGTTAATGTTAAAAAATATTGAATGGTGGAATGATGCACCACTATGGACACCAAATAAAATAAAAAAAGCAACAAAAAACTGGTTTAAATACGTAAAAAAATAATTATGAAATCAAATACAAATAAAAAAATAATTTCTTTAAGTGAACTTTCAAAATTAAGAAAAAATAATAAAAACAAAAAAATTGTACATTGTCATGGAGTTTTTGATTTGTTTCATCATGGACACTTAATGTATTTTAATTCTGCAAGAAAATTAGGAGATATATTAGTAGTATCAATTACTAATGATAAAAATGTAAATAAAGGTCCAGGTAGACCAAGATTTGGAGAAAGAAGGAGAGCAGAAATAATTGCATCACTTTCAGTTGTTGATTATGTAGTAATTAACGACGAAAAAACTGCAGTAAATTTAATAAATTTGTTAAAGCCAAATTTCTACGTCAAAGGAAAAGATTATGAAAAAAAAGACCTTGATAGAACTGGTGGAATTATTTTAGAAGAGACAGCTTTAAAAAAGAATAAAGGAAAAATAATTTTTACAAAAGATGAGCTCAACAGTTCTACAAAACTTATAAATCTTTATTTTAGTCAACTAGACGATATTCAAAAAAATATAATTAATAATATTAAAAAGGAATATAAACTTAAAGACATTCTCAAGATTATTGATGACATAAAAAAAATTAAAATATTTCTTATTGGTGAACCAATAATTGATCGATATATTTTTTGTAAGCCACTAAATCTGTCTAGTAAGAGTCCTTCTATTTCATCAAGATATCTCAAAAAAGAAGATTATACAGGTGGATCTTTAGCCATTGCAAAGCAAGCTGCAGAGTTGGGGTGTAAGGTAAATGTAAGCTTTATTGCAGGTAAAGAGAAACCCTCAAAAAAAATTTTCGACAACTTAAAAAAAGAGAAAAATATTAAGCTGGATATACTTTTCTCTAGCAAGCATGTAACTCCAATTAAAACAAGGTTTTTAGAACCATTTGCAAACCAAAGAATGTTTGAAATAATTGACGTAGGGCATAATGATAACAAAAAAGAAAAAAATATTAAATTAATTGAAAAGATAAAGAAAAATATTGATCAAAGTGATATAATAATTATTGCTGATTATGGTCATGGTTTATTAAATGATATTATTATTAAGGAAATAAATAAAAAAAGAAAATTTACTGCAGTAAACGTACAAAGCAACTCTGAGAACTTAGGTTTTAATTTATTTCATAAGTACAGCAAATATAATTATTTATCCATTGATGAAAAAGAATGTAGACTTGGTATGCATGACAGGTTCTCAGATATAGATAGTCTCTCTCGCAAAATGCATAGAAAAGTAAATAAAAATATGGCAATCACATTAGATAAAAATGGAAGTATATATTTTAGAAAAAATAAGGCTTATCGATGCCCTGCTTTCTTTACAAAAACAGTAGACACAGTAGGGGCAGGGGATACTTTTTTTCTAATCACTTCTTTGTTAGATAAATTAAATTGCCCTCCTGACTTAATTCCTTTTATTGGAAATATTTATGCAGGATTAGCTACACAAATAATTGGAAACTCTAGACCTGTAAGACGTATTGATTTAGTAAGAAGCATTGAGTCATTGATGGGATAAAAAAATGAGCAATTTTTATGAAAAATATATATCAGATTATCAATCACTTTTTAAAGAAATAGATATAGGTCAATTAATAAAGCTGCAGAAAAAAATAGAAATTATTAAAACAACAAATAATAAAGTTATATGTCAAGGTAATGGCGGTAGTGCGGCTATAGCTAGTCACTTTGCTATTGATCTTAGTAAGAATGCTAAAGTGAAAGCAACTAATTTTAATGAATCAAGTCTTATCACTTGTTTAGCAAATGATTATGGTTATGAAAATTGGTTAAAAGAGGCATTAAAAATAAATTATGATCGAGGTGATTTAATTATACTCATTTCATCTTCTGGAGAGTCGAAAAATATTCTGAATGCATGTTCTTATTGTCTTAAAGAAAATCTAGAGGTTATAACTTTTACAGGAATGTCAAAGAATAATTCGTTGAAATCTCTGAATTCTAATGGCATTAACATTCATGTTGACTCCAAAGCTTATAATTATATTGAAAACGTTCACCAGCTTATTCTTTTAGGAATTGTTGATGCAATAATAGGAAAAGCTGAATATAAAGCATCATAATAAGCATGAAAAGAAATAAAAAATTTATAAGTGAGCCTCAAAGAGGAAGTACATTTGTAAAAGAGGATATAAGACAAATTACAAATCTTTTAAAAAAAGATACTCCATTGACTAGAGGCAATGAAGTGACAAATTTTGAAAAAGAATTTTCTGATCTTACAGGAGCAAAATACTCTATAGCAGTTTCATCTTGTAGCGCCGCTTTAAGAATTGCATTTCAAATGTTAAATTTATCCTCTAAAGACGAAGTAATTATACCAGCAAATGCATTCTGGAATTCAGTAAATCCTATACTTGAAACTTCGGCTAAAATAAAAATTGTAGATGTTTCAGGGTATGATCTAACAATTTCACCTGATATTTTAAAAAAGAAAATTACAAAAAAAACGAAGGCAATTTTATTATTAGATTATGCTGGTAACCCATGTGAATATGAAAAAATTATAAAGATAGTTAAAAATAAAAATATCACACTTATTGAAGACGCAGCACATGCAACTGGTAGTTATTATAAAAAAAAACATGTTGGAAGCTTAGTTGATATAAGTTGTTTTTCGTTTTCCACACTTAAAAATATTAACACACTTGGAGAAGGAGGAATGATTTGTACGAATAGTAGATTTTTTGCTGAATTAGCAAATAAGATGAGAAATTGTTATCCTATTGGAAATTCTAAGAAATCTAGTGTGCGTTTCAATAAATATAAAATACCAAAAAACAATAAATTTATGAGACCTGGGGATAGTCTCACATCAACTTGGCAAAAGGTCTATACTTATTCGGGTAGATACACTATGTCTTCAGTTCAAGCTTTAGCTGGTTCATGTCAATTAAAAAGACTTCCGAATTTTCTAAAACAAAGAAAAAGAATTGCTCGAGTCTACTCAAAATGGGTAGAAAGTAAAAAAGGTTTTAAAGTGCTTGAAATCAAGGATGATACAGTTTGTTCGTGGCACCTATATATTTTTTTTATTACCAAAGAGTCTGGAGTTAATAGAAATGAATTTGTCAAAATTTTAGAAGAAGACTTAAATCTAGAAATTATTAATAGATATTGGCCTATAAATTTAAATGCAGTGATGATGTCTAAGGGGCACAAATTAGGAGAAGCAAAAACCTATGAAGAAATTTGGTTTAAAGAAATGGTATCCCTGCCTATTTCACAAATAATGCATACTAGTGATGCAGAAGAAATTGTTAGTAGATTAAATGAAGCTTATTGCAAATTAAAATGAGCATAATCAAAAAAGCTTTAGAAAGGGGTATGGAAGACCCAATAAAGGGAGCAAAAGTATTATTATGCTTTCCGATTATAGTTTTAATAAGATTAATTTCGCCTTTTATATTAATTAGATTTGGCTCATTAAACAGCATAAGGATGGGACATTATTTTTTTGATATAGAATTTTATCTTAACCAAAAAAGAGTATCAAAAATTAATTCAATAGATATTTTTTATATATCTAGAAACCCAGCAGTGAACTTATTCGTAGAACAATTTGCGAGACGATATATCAATATTAACAAAATCGCTATGTACTTAGATTATTGCAATATGATAATTCCTGGTGGATCAAAACACAAAATTATTATGGCAACACATATTAATGGATCAAGAGACTCAGAAGGACTATTTTCGGGAACAGACCCTATTTTGACTTTTTCTGATGAGGAAAATTCAATGGGCCTCAAATACTTAAGATCAATTGGGATAGAAAATCAAAATGAATATGTTTGCTTACTTGTAAGAGACTCCAATTATTTTAAAGTTATATTACCTGAAGCTGACATGTCAAAACATGACTATAGAGACTCTCAAATAAGTAATTATCTTTTAGCTACTGAATGGTTATTTAAAAATAAAAATATTAAAACTTTAAGAATGGGAAAATTTGTTAAAGATCGCGCTCCAAGCAATCAATATTTAATTGATTATGCCAACTCAAGCGATAGGTCTGATTTTCTGGATATTTGGTTAATGGCAAATTGTTTGTTTTGTATAAGTACAACACCAGGACTTGAAACTGTCTCAGTATGTTTTAGAAAACCGCTATTACTTTCATCTCATTTACCATATGGAGATGCAAGAACTGGAAGTGATAAATGTATCGAATTATTCAAATATATTAAGAGTACAAAAACTGGAGAGTATATTGGGATACGTGAACAAATTGAAAAAAACTTAATCAACGCTTTTGACTCCAATGATTATTCTGAATATGAAATTATTGATAACAGCAAAGAAGAAATAAAAGAAGCAACCATTGAATTAATGAAGTTAATTGAAAACAAAAAAATTTACTCTGATGAAACATTAAAATTAAATGCTAAATTTTGGCAACAACTTAAAAAATGGGACGAATATAATAAATATCATGGCCACATAAATTCTTTCATATCGCCAGCGTTTCTAAAAAAAAATTATGATTGGTTATTAGATTAGTATCATGAAACTACTAAAAAATTTTTATAAATTATTAGACAAAAATTTATCAAAATCTTTTTTATTACTAATAATTTTTATGATTATCGGGACTCTTCTTGAAGTATTTAGCATAGCATTGATCGTACCTGTACTTGGAATAATAGTTGATAATGAATTTGCTCAAAAATATGAACTTTTCAGAGCAGTGCTTGAATATCTTGGTCAGCCAAGTGATGAATTATTAGTTTTATATGTGTCTATACTATTTTTGTTAATATATTTTGTTAAAGCCTCATTTCTTACTTTTTTAAGCTTTAAGGAAGCAAGTTTTATATTTAAAGTTCAAGGATCATTATCAGAAAGACTATTTTCAATTTATTTAAGTCAACCTTATTCTTTTAACCTTGACAATAATTCTTCAACTTTATTTAGAAATATAAATTCAGAAGTCTCTACTGTTGCGGGCCTTTCGTCGTCATTAACTGCAGTTATGATTGAATGTTTAGTTGCTTTTACTGTCATTTGTCTTTTGATAATTATGCAACCCTTAATTTCAATTATACTGATAGTTTTGATGGGAGGAATAGGCTTACTTTTTTATATTTTTACTAGAAATAGATTGTTAAATTGGGGCCATATAAGACAAAAACATGAAGGATATAAGATTCAACATTTGCAACAAGGTTTTGGTGCAATTAAGGACATAAAAATTTATGGTAGAGAAAAAAATTTTTTAGATCAATTCTCCTTTAATAACAGTAAGAGCATTCTAATGGGTCTTTATTCACGTTTTACAACATCTTTACCAAGAATGTGGATGGAATTTTTTGCAATTATTTGCTTATTTATTGTTATTTTAACAATGTATGTCCAGGGTAAAAATATTCAGGAGTTTATCACTGTTTTAGGACTATTTCTAGCTGCTGCATTCAGGATAATGCCTTCTTTTAATAGAATTGTAAGTGGAATGCAAAATATTAGATATGGTCTCGCTGCTATGGATAAGGTTATAAATGAGTTAAATTTAAATCAAAAAGATATCGTTTTCCCAACAGATGATAGTCAATTAACTAATAAGCAATCTAATTTAAATAATAGTATTCATATTAAGAATGTATCTTTTTCGTATCCTAATACAGATAAAACTATATTGAGGGATATTAATTTTAAGATTTTGAGAGGAACATCTATAGGCTTAATTGGACAAAGTGGAGCTGGTAAAAGTACCTTGATAGATATAATTTTAGGTTTGTTGGAGCCTACTAAAGGTGAAGTGCTAATTGATGAACGTTCCATTCATAATAATTTAAGAGAATGGCAGAATTCTATTGGTTATGTTCCTCAAAATATTTACTTAACTGACGACAAGCTCGTTAAAAACATTGCATTTGGTATTAGTGATGACCAAATTAATTTTGAAAAAGTAAATGAAGCGGTAAAAAAAGCCAATTTAAAGGAATTTATTGATGGTTTGACAGAAGGATTAGATACCTACGTCGGTGAGGTTGGAGTAAGACTTTCTGGAGGTCAAAGACAAAGAATAGGTATTGCTAGAGCATTTTATAATAATCCTTCAATTTTAGTACTTGATGAAGCTACAAGTGCACTGGACCTTAATACTGAAGAAAAAATTATTGCTGAAGTGAGTAAGTTAAGTGGCAACAAAACTATTCTGATTATTTCTCATAGAATAAATTCTCTTAAATTTTGTGATAAAATTTTTGAAATCAAAAATACTTCATTAGTTGAAGGCTCAAAATGATTAATGAAAGATTAAATCATTTAAAATATTGTATAAATGTCTTGATAAGAAATCCAAATCAACTTTTAAGTGAAATCTATAGAGATATTAAAAAAGATATATCAGCCAAATATTATAATTCACAGAGTAGATTAGTATGGTGCGTAGGGTTGCCTAAGTCAGGCTCGACTCTGATAGAAAATATTTTAGATGAATTGCCGTATGTTCGCATGAATATGTCTTTGAAAAGATTGTACTCAACTGGCAATTTAAATCATCCACATGATTTATCTAATGAAATGATACAATACCATCCAAAAAAATGTTATTCTTATATAAAGACGCATTCTCATTTTGATTTGAAGTACATTCAAATAGCAAAAAAGCATGAAGCGAAATTAATTATATCAATGAGAGACTTGCGGGATATGATGATTAGCAATTATAACCATATCAAAAATAATAGTAAAGCATGGGAACATAAAATTATAGAAGGGTTGAGTAGAGAGGAAGGATTTATTAAAACATTAAAAATTTACGATACTAAAATTGATAATGAAGAACCGCTTAAATACTACTATAAATGGATCGTTAATTGGAAAAGATATGCTAAGCAACATAATATTTTATTACTCTGGTATGAAGACTATAAAAAAAACCCAGAAGAGTATATTACCAAAATACTTAAATATTTAGATTTCAACGAGTTTGATGCTTCAAAGATTGAAACTAATATTAATAATCTAAGATTAAGTAATACAAATTTATTAAAAACCAACCTGAATAAACCTGGAAGATCAGTTTCAACTTTCAACGAAGGAAAAACTAATGTATATAAGAGCTTCTTTAATAAAAAAATAGAAAACGAGTTTTATAATATGTTGCCGTTGAACCCAGAAGAGTCTTTTTATGAATAAAAAAAATTATTTAAATAACAAATCAATTTTAATTACGGGTGGAACAGGATCATTTGGAAAAAAATTCACAAAAACAATTTTATCAAATTATAAGCCTAAAAAAATAATCATCTATTCTCGAGATGAATTAAAGCAGTATGAGATGGAACAATTATTTTCAAAAAAAGAAAATGAGTTAATAAGATATTTTATTGGTGATGTAAGAGATTCAGAAAGATTAAAAATGGCAATGAAAAATGTTGATGTAGTCATACATGCCGCAGCTTTAAAGCATGTTCCTGCTGGAGAATATAATCCTATGGAAACTGTTAAAACAAATATTATTGGTGGACAAAATGTAATAGATGCTGCAATAAATTGTTCAGTAAAAAAAGTTATTGCTTTATCTACTGATAAAGCTGCAAACCCTATTAATTTGTACGGAGCATCAAAACTTGCTTCTGATAAATTATTCGTTGCAGCAAATAATTTGTTAGGTGATTCCGACTCTGTTTTTTCTGTAGTTCGATATGGTAATGTTGTTGGCTCCAGGGGATCGGTAGTTCCTTTTTTTAATAGTTTAATAGATAATAATTCAAAATTTCTACCAATCACAGATAAGAGAATGACTCGTTTTTGGATTACGCTTCAAGAAGGTGTAAATTTTGTTCTCAAAAATTTAGAGAGAATGCATGGCGGCGAAATATTTGTTCCAAAAATTCCATCTATTTATATCACAGATCTTGCATCAGCTATGGCACCAAATTTAAAACAAAAAATTATTGGCATAAGGCCAGGTGAGAAAATCCATGAAATTATGTGTCCATCTGATGACTCACATCTTACGATTGAATTTAAGGACCATTACGTCATAAAGCCAACAATTTTATTTAGTAATAAAAAAAATAATTTTTATAAAAATAAGCTAGGTGAGCTAGGAAAAGATGTAAAAGAGGGATTCGAATATAATTCTTCTAATAACCCAAAATTTCTATCAATAAGTGAAATTAAAAATTTCGATAGAGATTTAAACAACTAAAAGTTTCATTTTTAAAAATAGTTAACTGTGTACCTAATTGTATCTGATTTAAAAAAATATTGGCCGCTCAAAGATGAGATGATTACTTTAACAAGGTCATTAAAGTTTAAGGTCAATCAGAAAAAAAAAAATAATTCTATTTTAAGCAGCACATCTGATGAATTTTTACCACCTAATTTTCACGATAATACTTATAATGAAATTTTCGAAATTTACGAAGAAGTTCTGAAAATTTTAGCACAAAGACTTAATAAAATTCATCATAAAGAATACCCAATTAGATATTGGAAAACTTTAATTGGTTTTTGGTTGTTAGATTATATTACATATATTTATAATTATTATAAAAGGATAAACATACTAAAAAAAAGATATAAGAATTTAAAAATTTATAATAGTGAAATAAATAAAGATACAATTTTAATAAATGATTATAATGGCTTTCTAAAAATTGCTGGTGAGGATAAAGAGTTCAATCAAATTATTGCTTACGAAATATGTAGTAAGTGTGGGGTTGTAACGATTGATAAGTATCTAAATACAAAAAAGTTCAAAAATAGGAATAGTGATTTTATTCGAAAATCAAAAATCTTAACTTCATTTATTTATGGTCTATTTGAAAAAATTCTTTCATTAAGGGCAAAAGCAATTATATATGTTTCTGATTTTCCTAAAATATACTATCTTTTACTTCCTATTATAAGTTTTGGAAAAATAGCCTTTTTTAGAACAAGGAGATTAGTCAATGAGCATTATCGTTCTAAAAATAAGAATTGGAAACTCAGAAAATTTATATCAAAGAGGGAAGAAAATTTTACAAATACCAGTAATTTAATTTTATATTTACTGGAAATTTGCATGCCATCAGCATTTTTAGAAGACTTTATGATGGTCAATTCATATGTTCATAATAATTTCGGAAGACATAAACCAAAATTAATCTTTAGCACAAATTCATGGTGGTCTGACCATGCTTTTTGTCTTTGGGCTGCGACTAATAGAGAAAAAGGAACTAAAACTGTCTCAGGCTTGCATGCTCCCCCAGCAATATTTAATTGTCATCGGAATTTTTTTGAAAATGAAATTGCAAATACTGATTACTACCTTAATTGGTCAAAGCAAAAAATAAGTAACTCCAATATCTTACCAGTCGCTTCCAATAAGTTAATAAGAGCAGAAAAAAAAATAAAAAGAAATAGTAATTTAATTTTGTTTATGAGTACAATCAAACCAACTTATCAATATAGATCGTTAGAAGATTTTTCTGAATATATAAAAGATCAGATAAAAATATTGAACAAATTTCCAAGTCAAGTGTTTAATTTTACTGAAGTACGCCTTAATAATGAAGATTTTGGATGGGAATTAAAAAAAATATTAACTAATAATGTACAAAATATTAAATTTAATAGCAATAAAAATGAATTTTATCGAGAAATAGTAAATTCAAAATTGTGTGTTTTTGATTATTTGGGAACGACTGCCTTTGAGAGTTTAGCACTAAACGTTCCCTCAATTATTTATGTTAATGAAACAAATAATCAATTTATCGATGTAAATAAATCTTACTCACAGTATGAAATTGTAGGTGATTTAAGAAAGGATCTAGAAATTTTAAAAGACGTGGAAATACTTCATACAAATATTGATAGTTTAACAAATTGCATAATAAAAAATTATAGTAATATTAATAGTTGGTGGAACGAACAACATAGACAAAAAGCAATTCAAGATTTTACAAATAAATATTTTTATAAGTCTAATAATCCTTTAAAAGAATGGAAAAAAATATTACATTTTATTCTTGATAATTCTTCGCACAAAACATGACAGTAAATAAAAATATATTAGATATTGGATGTGGCTTAAACAAAAAACCCGGGGCAATAGGTATTGACAGTTCAATTAATGTAAATCCAGATGTATTGCATAACTTAAATAAATTTCCCTATCCATTCGAGGATAATACATTTGATTTAATATACTGTGATAATGTATTAAACGAGCTTGATTATTTTTTTAAAACTATGGAAGAAATTTATCGAATAACCAAACCTGGTGGCACTGTTAAGGTAATAAATCCCTATTTCAGATCAAGGTATGCATTTATACATCCAAATATTAAATCCTTTTTTAATATAAATACTTTTAACTATTTCGATCCAGATCATATTATATTTAATAAATACAAATACAGTCAGGCAAAATTTAAGACCACTAAAATGATATTTAATGAGAATGTTACCCACAACAAGTATTCAAGAATTATTTCATTTTTTGCAAATAAGTATCCAGTAAACTATGAAATTTATTTAAGTAATATATTTCCGTTAGATAGTTTAACATGGTATTTAAAAAAAGTTTGATTACTCCTTAATAAGAGACATGTCACTATCTATTTGTATTCCAACCTTTAATAGGTCAAAAAATTTAAATAATTTGCTTAATTCTATTAAGCTTAATAATTTTCCAGATAACTTTAATATTGAGATTTGCATTTCAGATAATGCATCAAATGATGATACATATAAAATAGTTAAATCGTATTCTGACTTTATAAAAATTAAATACGTTAGATTAAATGAAAATGTTACAAGAGTTCAAAATTACTTAAATGTTGTTCAACTTGCAGAAAATGAATTCGTATGGCTGATTGGTGATGATGATCTATTTATAAGTAATGCTTTTATACGTATTGCTAATTTGATCAATAAGACATCTAATGAAGTAGACTTTTATTTTATTAATTCATATAACCTCAATTCATCATTTATTTTTCAGTCTACTCAACCTTTCGATATACAACATCTACCAGAAAAAATGAATAAGTTTTCAAACGCAAGTATCTCAAAAAAATTAAATTTTTTTGATCTCATTAATCCTTCCTATAGTTTTGATTTTTTAGGGGGGATGTATTTATCAGTTTTTAGAAAAAAAATGTGGGATGAACATAGTCACATTTTAGAAGATAATATTATAAAAGATAAAAAAATTTTTTCTACTTTTGAAAATACATTTCCTCATTTAAAAATTTTTTCTTCAGCCTTTAAAACATCTAAAGCTTTTTTCTACCATACACCATTAACAGTGTCTCTTATTGGAGAAAGGGAGTGGTCAGAACTATATCCATTAGTAAGAAGTATAAGGTTAGTGCAAGCACTTGATTTGTATAGGGAAGATGGGTTACCAATACTCAAATATATTTATTTAAAAAACTATGCGCTTAGGTACTTTTTCCAAGATATTATTAAAATAATTTTAAATAAGAATAATTCAGGATATGAGTATCTTAACTTAAGAAAGCATTGTATAAATAATCTATTATATCCAAATATTTATCTTTCGATCTTTTATGCGCTTCTTAGAAAAGTAAAACTTATGAAATAAAAATTTTTATATGATATGACTGATCAAATAAAAGAAATTATTACTTGCGAAGTGTGTGACAACAATAAGCTTGTCAATATAATCAATTTAGGAAGTCATCCATTATGTGATGATCTAATACCTGTTGAAAGTAAAACGGTCTGTGATGAATTTCCAATAGAGATATTATATTGTGATATCTGTAAGACTGCGCATCAGCGTTTTCAAGTAAAAAAAGAATCACTTTTTCCTACAAGTTATCATTATAGAGCTAGATTCACTGGAGATGTTTTAAATGGTATGCGTGATCTTGCAAATAATTGTATTGATTATTTTTCAAATAAAAAAAATAAAACAGTATTAGACATTGGATGTAATGATGGATCTTTACTGAATATTTTTTCTGAATATGGATTTAAAACT
>MDSZ01057387.1_pt1 | contig 38165 bp, 24 predicted proteins | sample 811201 | NCBI WGS metagenome assembly MDSZ01 (sample SAMN05326647, study PRJNA326480) | marine metagenome | isolation source: seawater | place: Indian Ocean: North | collected 2010
GTACGTCTACCTACATACCAGTTATCTATTTTATATCTATGTCTACATATCTATTATCCAAACGTGCATTGTTACTCGCGTTCATGTACGTAAAGCCAGCTAGTATACCTATTCGTACACAAGAAATTTGCCACCGTTGTCAGCGTATTTAGCAATAAATAACTTTCCTTGGTGCGTTGGCTGAGAAAACGCCACTTTAACTTTCTCCACGATTGTGGACGAGCTAATCATAGAGGCGTCGCCGTAAAATCGTCGTCGGCAGTTTTCCAACAGGTTGTGTGAAATGCCCATCCGACGAAAGTTTTTGTGCACCCAAAGCGCTCGAATCCCGACGGAATCTCTCTTTTGAGGGAAAAGATGTATCTGAGCACCTTTCATCAACACACCATGGCCGTTACCCGCATTCTTCGCGCCATCATTCTCTTTCACTCTTTCGTCCTTCGTCACCGACTCAAACACTTCTCTACGATTCGCCGCGATATCCTCGCAAAATGCCGCACCGACAATTTTTCCTTCGTTCGCTTTCGCGCCGGTAAACGACACGCATACAAACACGACAATACGTAAATCTTCATCCTTCTCGTCTTCTTTTCCTAGAACCCAATCTTCGACCGCCCCAATTTCTGCTTCTACCCGCTTTGCTACCCGTTTCACTTTTGCCCACGTGTGTCGATCGCACGCTCCTTTCGTCACGCGATATATCCGGCACTTTTCCGATCTAATCTCTACCTCCTGCCAATTCTGTTTTAGTTCGTCGTTCCAAAACGAGTTGGTATTCGCGGACTTCGTCGATCTCACGTTCACAGTCACAAACGCGTTATCTCTTTGCTCGAGAAACTTCGCATGGTGTTTGCGGTGCAACTCCTCGTCCGAAGGCTCACCTTTCGCGTACATCAATCCGCACGTCGAACAATTCACGTGTCTGAACGATTTTTGTCCGAGGTCTAAGTAGAGTTGTTTATGAGTGGTCATTTTCTTCTTTGGCTTGGCATGTTCGACATGTTTCTTCGTCGTTTGTACACATTCTTCTTCTTTTCCGTGCACTTTAATTTGCACAAAATGATTAGCACTCGTTGTCGCGTCAGCGCTACTCTCGGCACGTAAACCGCCTTTCCTCTTCCTCGTGAACGTCCTTTTCTTCGTTTCCTTCGACGCGTCTTCGTCTCTTCCTTTCTCGATGTTTCTGTCATCGCATTCGTCGATGAAACTCGTCTTTGTGTCCTCTTCGATTTTTGAATTATTTTCCCCGGTGGTTTTGGTTCCGTCCAAACCAAATCTCGCGCCGCTCGACCGACCGACTCGCCCTTCGTCGTCCCGTCTTCCGAGCGCCATTCGAATGACGTTCGCGATGTTGCCGTCGTTTCGTTCCATCCTCCTATCGCTCGTCGAGGGTCAAAACGACGACTTTTAAAAGACTCCGACAAAGACTTTTTTTTGTGGTGTTTTGGATGACTTTTTACACATTTGGACACGACACAAAAAAAAGAGAGAAACTTGGAGGAGGACTGTGATGATGATGTCGTCTTTTTCGTCGTCGTCGTCGTCGTCGTCGTCGTCTCTGGGAGGAAGCCACCAAACGCGAGAAAAGAGACGGATGCGCCTCGCGCTGCTCTTCATCGCTTCGCTGTCGTGCGTGACCATCCTCTCGCGCATCTGGACGACGCCGAAGGTTGAATTTATCGAAGAGTTTCGCGGAGACGACGAAAGAACGGAAGAGGAGGAGGAGGAGGAGGACGACATAAACGCGCGAGAGTGGTCTCTGCATCGCGCGGAAACCAACGAGGACGACGGAGAGGATCTCGGAGGAAGGAATGGTCGTCTTCGGAGGACCCCGGAAACGAGAAAATGCACCTTTGTGCAACAACAACGACAACGGGAGGACCAACACGAAAGCGAAGAAAAGGACGAGAGGGTGCAAAAATCTTGGATTTTTCGAACGAATGCGAAGCGATTAGGCTACGTCCACATGGCATCGATCATGCCGATAGAAAACGGGAAGATATTATTAGCCGCGTGGCAAGGCGCGCATAAAGTAGAAGGCACGGATGATCAGAGCGTATTCGTCAGTAAAAGTGTCGATGGAGGAGAGAAGTGGACGAAACCGAGGGTGGTGCCCGGTAGAACGTTTGGCGTCAGGTGGGCGCCGACATTTTTTAGTAGCAGTAGCGGCAGTAACGAAGGAGAAACGTACTTATTTTACGCAGAGAGCGAGCAATGTTGGCACTGCGAGAGCAACGAGTGCGAAGATATCGTGAGAAAACGGAAAAACGGGTCGGAAGAGGAGGATGTTTCTACATACTGGGACGACAGTAAAGAAGGTATCGTATCGAAAGCGAAGAAAGCGGCGAGCGTCGGACCGTGGTGGCGACCTGGTGGGAACATTAAGCGAGTATCGATTCGTTTGAACGACATTGAGGACGACGACGGCGATATCAACGACGATCCGTGGACGTTTGGCGAAGAAGAGATGATATTGAACGAAGAAGCCGTCCCGAAAGTCATCGGGAATCCTCTGTTGAAACTTGACGACGCCATCCTTCTTCCGTTTTGGAGAGAACATCCGCGTGCAGATGCCAAGTGCCAGCCTCGGAAAGCTTCCGATTACGCCTCCGTGTTACACTCGTTAGACAACGGCTACACGTTCCACGAAACACACGCGAAAATCGAACACAGAAAGAATAAAATGAAGGATGGCAAACCGGATTGGCTCATCGAAGGGTCCATCGTCGGCCCGTTACGAGACGGTCGACTAGCGCAGTTCTTTCGAACGAGCCGAGGTGCGATATACGTTTCTCATTCCGCGGACAACGGCGAAAGTTGGGATACTCCACACGCGACCCCGTTACAAAACCCAAACTCGAAAGTCTCTGCGGTGCTTCTTCCAAACGGCGTCGTCGTCGTCTGCCACAACGCGCACGCGTTCATGAAACACCCAAGAATAGGTGTCACTCGAGGCAAACTCGCTTTATCTGTCTCCACGGACGATGGTAAAACGTGGAAGGAAGCTGTTTTGTTCATAGAGGACACCTTAGAACCCGGGAAACACATCCATTATCCAACCATGGTCATCGACGGATGCGACCTACGAATATCCTACTCCGTTTCGGGGGAGGGCGTGAAGTTAGCCACGGTCAAAGATTGGGTCTCATTGCACGAAGTCGGTGGCGATAGTATCGACGAACAGAGAGTCGTGTATTAGATAGAAAATTTAGCTACTATGTAATTGTAGATGAACAGATCTTAGCAGAAGAATTGATCCTTCGCACGAGGAAACAAGGAAACCCTCCTCCCCTTTTTAATTTTTTCTCGAGGAAAGGGCAACAAAAGACGACTACATTCTGCACAAAATTGTTTGTGATACACCTCCCTTTGTAAAAAGAAAAGCTTGTTTGTTGCAGAAGGTACGCCTCCCGTCGCGTCAGAGGCGCGCGAAAATCCTCGTGCGATGCGTTCGTTTTGCGTGGCATTTGAGCGAAAGAGAGAGAGAGAAAGAGAGAAAGAGAAAGAAGAGAAGGAAAGAGAGGGAAAATGAGAGGCCCGATCGAGAGAATTTCCCGAAGAGCCATTCTTTTTATCTTTCTCTTAGCGCGTCTTTGATCTATGAATCGGAACGAAAAGCAGACGCAGATCGCGCACGCGTCACGCAAGCATGTATGCGTGTATGCTTCTTCCTGTGAGGAACCGTTATTATCAACTTTCGTTCTACCGAAGTAAAACTGTTCTTCGTCGAACGGTTTTTGGGGAGTAACAATCACCTTGGAGAACTGAGGAAAGAGGTGCATACGTATAGATGTCTGTGTGTTTACGTTCGCGTGAGTTGTTGGCTATATTTGCGTTGCGAATGATAGGTGGAAGGTCTAAGGGAGAGATGAGCGTTCGATGGATGTCTTTGCTCTCTTTTTGTTCTCTCTCTCTCTCTCTCTCTCTCTCTCTTTCTCTCTCCTTCGCGTTCGTCTTTTGTTTAGTTTACACACATCTCAGGGTATTCTCCGTACGCGTCGCGTTGATTCAAGTGCGCGAAAGAGAGCGTCCCAAACCCCTGAGTAGATAAAAGGACCCGGCGAGCGGAACGATGATATTTACCTGACATCGTTTCGTCTATCTTTGGCCGATGGGAATACGACATTTTTGTTTTTACAAAACGCAAAACGCATCCTATTCTGATGATGATTCATGCGTTTGGAGACCTGATCGGAATTATGGTGTCGATAAGTGCAACTGAAACTGAAGAATAGGATTTCTCTTCTCATCTTCGCCTTTTTCCGTTCTCATTTCTAACCTTTGTATGTTTCCTCTACAATTTACAGTTAAACGCATTCGAGACGGACCAAATCAAAGAATCGTCGAGAAAGCAAGATCACTATTCATTAAGGAATTGAGATACACTTTACGACAACGAGTCAGGAGATCGTACGCAAATCATACACGAACAGATTTCGCGCGCGCGATTGTGAATTAATCGCACGGAGGGCAGCAATAAGACTAAAACAGGTACACACACAGTAGAAAATTTATAGGTGGTTAGCAGAATGGGTCTCTTTTTCAGTCGCCTCTTCTCCATGTTTGGCGAGAAAGAAGCTCGAATTCTCGTCCTCGGGTTAGATAACGCCGGTAAAACCACCATCCTCTACCGCCTCCAAGTTGGCACGGTCGTCTCCACCATCCCCACCATTGGTTTCAATGTCGAAACTGTCACTCACAACAACGTCAAATTCCAAGTTTGGGACCTCGGTGGTCAAACTTCTATCCGTCCGTACTGGCGATGTTACTACCCAAATACCCAAGCGATCATCTACGTCGTCGACTCTGCGGACGCCGAACGTTTAGCCACCACCAAAGAAGAATTTCATGCGATCTTAGCCGAAGAGGAGTTGCGAGATGCCGCTGTTCTAGTCTACGCGAACAAACAGGATTTACCCGGCGCTTTGTCCGAAGCCGAAGTCAGCGAAGGCTTGGATTTGCACAACATTAAAACCAGACCGTGGGCGATATTCAAAACCTCCGCGATTACTGGCGACGGTCTGTGGGACGGCATGAACTGGTTGAGTTCAACTTTGCAGCAGCAAAAGTAATTTTCTACATGTAATTATTTGTAATTCGACTAAAAACAATACGTTACTCCTCACGCCGGTGTTCTGTTATTTCGTTTTCTCCTCACAAAAAAAGGAGAAGATATCAAAATGCCCGCTGATAATGATGACGAGGACGACGACGAGGAGGAGGAGGAAGAAGAAGAAGAAGTGCAGCAAAGAAGTGGTCTTCGTCGGCGCTTTTCTGCGCGTCGGTCTCGCGACGCGGCGGGTGAAGAACCACCCCCGACACCCCCGGAGAATGCCGTGTTAGATGACGCGTCACGAGGTGCGTCTTCTTCTGGGAACGCTCAAAGACGAACGCATTCATCTGCAAACGACGACGCGGACGGAGCTGCTCTGAGGCCCGAGGAAGCCGTGCAGGACTACGTCAGTTATGTACAAGACCGCACCGCGTTGCTCGCTCGAGTAATGGGTCAGATTTTACCACCCGGAAACGAGGATGTGGCGGAAGGGTTACAAAGAGTCGCGAACGACGAACACGGTGGTCTCATGACGGCGGACCGCACCGCCGCGTTGCTCGCTCGAGCAATGGTAGAGATTTTACCACCCGGAGACGACGATGGTGACGGTGTCAGAGTTGCATTGGGAAACCAGATAGAAGAAGAAGAAGAAGAAGACGCCAGAGAAGAGTTACCAGTTGGTGCCGTGGAAAGCGACTTTGATGTGCAGCGCGCTGTCCGAGTGCAGAACTACGCAGATGTAGACGAAAGAGATATAGAGAGAGAAGAGGAAGGCAATGAAGAAATGGACGACGAGAACGTGAGGCAATGGATGCGATTCGACGAGTTAATATCAAGAGTGAAACTGCGACGCAATATTGCTTTTGGTTTTGAGGATGAGTCCGACGAGGAAGAATGTACTGAAGAAAATGAAGCTACAACAAGTGGCGTCTGGGCCGATCCCAAAAAGACGAAAGAAGTTCGAAAACTGACTGTTCCCAAAAACTGGCGAATGAGCGCGGATGGAAGCGCGGTGCCCGCAGAACATAGAAGAGGACTGCGATCTATTCTCATTCCCGGGCGCGTTTGGTTTGGATCGATTTGGATTCCAGGAAGCGATAAGAAATCGAGGTATACGTTTCGCGTGTTGTTTTGGGACGAAGAGAGAGAACGTCTGGTATGTACGCACTCGGCGCAAGGCGACGAGCAGACGTTCTATTTGCACGTAGAAGATCATGATGATGATGATAGAAACAAAGAAGAAGATAGGTTGAACATATCATTTCGCGACAACGAAACCCTTTGCGACGGACAAATATTTCCAAACGGTATTATTCGAGGGAAAGTTCGACAAATGATTCGAGGGAGCGAAGGCCACTACGAACCGGCCAATGATACACAAAATTTGTTCGAGTTAAAAATAGCGAAATGGACACCAAACGCGGAAGATACCGTGGAAAAGTTCATGAATGAGCTGATAGAGGATAGCAAGACCAAGATAGATCAAGAGAACGAGCAGGGAAGCAAACTACCAATAGACCAAGAAGACGAACGTTACAAGGCGCGCATGATACCACTGTTACAAAATAGAAAGCTAAGAGATTATCACCTTCAGCGTAAACGTTGGGCACTGTCTCGCGATATTCTACCGAGCATAAAAGACGCGATGTTGTACGCTAAAAATCTGCCGCCAAAATACGAATACCACAAAAGACAAATGATGGGTGTTTTGGTCTCATCAACGAGACTGCTATCGTTCCCGAAAGATTCCGTGTGCTTGAAAAGCGACGAGGAAGAAATTGCAAAGTGTCAAGATAATAGCCTTGGCGGTCATGTTTATTACGATGAGTTGGAGATAGAACCGGGAAGCTTGGAAGATGAGCCCGAGATACACACGATGATGATGTTGCATCCTCACTTTTACCATTCGCATTTCGTGGAATACAGACATGATGATCGAGCGAAAACTTCCATCGAGAGGCGCGCTGAACTCGAGAAGAACAGCGACATGGAACTTGAACAGATTCACGTCGACTGGGAGATCCAATGGCACCAATTATGGGAGATTGCTATGTCTGAAACCGAACTGTTATCCGCCAGTCTTCGCGAAACCGCAATGGAACTCCAAAACAAAATATTTGCGACGCCGAGAGAGAAACTCATCGACCTGAGCAAGCGACGAAGACTCAAACATAAAGCGCACGCCGACATGAGTGATAAAATCTCAACGCTCACAACATTAATTTGGCGCTTAATTATGTTAGACCCCGTGGGAAGTGACGAGAAACTTCGCTTAGCTGTTCGAACAGGCATTTTTGCTGAAAATGTCATGGAAAACCGCATGATGCTGGCGTACAAACTCTTGGAAGATAGTTTACACGTGTACACCAATCGCGTCCCGTTATCGGAATTAATTGTCCGAGTCACTTCGTTCCAAAAGTCCGACCTGGTCACGCGCAATGGACGCCCAGTTACTCCAAACACGCTTCAAAATGCCTGTGCCATATGCTTGGTCGATTTCGAACAAGGTGACCGAGTGCTCACGTTGGATTGCAATCACTTCTTCCACGAAAATTGCGCCAAAGAGTGGCTGTTCAAATCCTCGGCCTCGTGTCCAAACTGCAGGAAGATCGTCAACGACGGCTGCGCGAACTATCTAATGTCGCTCTCGAAAGAAGAAAGAGATAAATTACTCCTCATCGTCGGCGATGATTTTGTTCGCGAAAACTTCCCGGAAGAAAAGGACCAACGGAGACCGTCGGGCTTGGCGTCGACGGAACACGACGAAAAGGACGAAGAGGACGATGAGTACGATCGAACGCAACGAGAAATGCGAGAATTGCAACAAGTAAGTGAAGCAGAGAGAGGAGAAGAAGCGAACGACGCTGTAGATAGATACTTGTAATATGCGCACGCGCTTGCCCTTTTTTGTGTATATAGATGTTTCCATCGCGCAAGACAATCGTCACACGAAATTTCAAAAAGACGCGCAAAAAATGAACGTTGAAGAAGACATGGAAGACATGGAAGACATGGAAGACGTGGAAGATGAGGAAGATGAGGAAGATTCGGAGGAAGATGAAGATGAAGATGAGGAAGATGAGGAGGATGACTCGGGGGAAGGGGAAGATGAGGAGGAGGATACCGACGACGACCTGAACGATGATTTGAACGATGGAACGCGACGAAGACGAATCCAAAACGTTCCCGGCACGGAGCGACGACATCGACACGCGGACGAGGAGGACGAATCGGACGAGGACGAGGACGCAGCGATCCACGATGACGTGGTCGAAGATGCAGGCCGTGGCGGTGGTGCGAATAACACCGATGATACTCCAGGAGCAAACAACAACGACGATAACGATGTGCCAACGAACGAAGAGCAACGAACTGCTGACAACGGAGACAACGGGAACGGGAACGAGCAACAAACGCAACATGATGCGACGAGCAATAGAGAAGCGCAAGAAGCCGACAAACGAGCGGATACGTTCCACGATAAAGCGCACGCGGCGAAACGCAACGTGCGTGAGATTGGGGACGAAGCGGTGTGGTCGGTGACGTCGAGTAAACCAGGCAACGGCGTCGAGCTTCTGAGAGACGGAAACTTGAAGACGTATTGGCAATCGGACGGCGCGCAGCCGCACTTTATCAATTGCCAGTTTCAAAAGAAAGCGAACGTGTGCGAGGTGGCGATATATACGAATTATAAACAAGACGAGAGTTACACGCCGAGTAAGATTGTTATTCGAGCTGGGAACTCCTACCGAGATTTAAAAGACGTGGCGACGAAAACGTTGAACGAACCGCATGGGTGGCAACGCGTGCGAACGACTCGATTAGACAAAGAGAAATTGAAAGACATACAGGCGCACTACGGCTCGAAGAAACAGTTGAAAAATAGTGGTATGGAGGATTTGGAAAAAGAATCGTGCGAAGCACCAATCAGAGCGTTCTTTATTCAAATATGTATTCTCCAAAACCACCAAAACGGTCGAGATACGCATGTTCGGCAAGTGCATATTTACTCTCCGGCAGGGACTCCGGCCAGCGATGGGCCGAGAGCTAGGTTTAGGAGCAGCGAATACGCCAGATACGCCGTAGTTAGATAGAAATTATTAGCTTCATTCGTAATACTTAGAGCACATCCAAAGAGCGCGTAAAAGTGAGAATAGGAGGAGGGTTTCACAACAACGAGGGAGAATCTTAGATTAAAAAGGAAACTCTCTCCGACGACGATTCTTCTCATCGAAAGTGCCACTCGTGTAATAAAACTCAGATCGAGTACTCTTTTCTGATATGATACAATCTGCTACAGACTAAAGTTACTAGTACATTCACACGCGCTCTCGTTCTTACTTTGGAATGCTTTCCTTTTCCCTTCCAAAATCTCTAATAACGCGCACTTCCCCCGGCACCGGGGGATTCCTGGCGTACTTCGATCCACCATACATGGTCGGTATGATGTACGGGTCCGGGTGCGCGTAGGAATCTAACGTTTCGAATCCTTCCTCGATTTTCTTCACCGCTTGCGCGGAAGTCAAGTTTCGGTTGGATTCAAACTCGTGTCGAATCCGATCGCGTTCCGTGTAAAAAATGTCTCTCATGACGCACCACGAAAGACACGTCTTTAAAGAGTGACGATAGAGACGCAACGCTCGAGTTTTAGATGGAAGATCTTTCAAGAGCAAAGAGGTTGCCGATGACATTCTTTTTTATTTGGAGCGCGCGGCGGCAGCGGGTGTATAGTTCTCTTTCGCGCACGAGCGTCTTTTACTGAGGGAAATTTTGACTCTCCTCCAGAACCCAAAAGAGAGACCTTTTGGATGAAAGCGCTCGATCGAGAGCGACGCGCGGATGTCTATACGTACAGCGATAGTATTACATGTTCCTACTCAATCATCGTGTGTGCGTCTCCTTTTCTCTACGCCTCCCTCCTTCCTGGCTGGTTGTCTAAAAAGTCGATGACGTGGCATACGTTATCTTTATACGACGCCCTAACTCGCGTTTCGATCGAACCGCGTAAGTCGACGGCGTTTCGCGCGCATATCTTACCGTTTCTAATCCTCTTCGCAGGAGACGCCGCCGCTTCAGCTTTCGCCTCTTTGAATATCCTCCACGTCGACGACTTCGTCTTCTTCTCTTTCTCGTTCGTATCGTTCTGTCTCTTCTCCTTTTCTTCTCGTTCCTTTTGTTGCTGTTGTTGTTGTTGTTGTTGTCGTTCTTCTTCTTGTTGCTCTACGAGATACGCCGCTACGGAGCCAATGGCAAAGGAGCCAATCGCGGCCGACACGGCTTCAATCACCGACATTCGAGGATTCCGTCTCTTCGCCTTCGCGCGTAAAGAACCATGGTCGTCCTGACTCGAAAACGACGACGAGGTCGTCGTCGTCGCGGGCTTTCCACGTCCACGTGGTCGCGGCGCAGAGGTGCCATAAAATCGCTTCTTCGCCTCCTCCTCCTCCCACGACGTTTTTACACAAAAGCGGCATCGTCCACGGTGTGCGTCGCGTTGGTTCGCGCTTCGAGGAAGAGCACACCGAAAAAACGACGAAAGGAGCTCGCGTCCTCGTGCCGTCGGCGCCATCCTCTCCTTTCCTCTCTTTCCACGCGTACAACACGTCTTTGTCGTTCAAAAGCGTCGTGCACTTTTTAACGCGGCGGCATTTGTCGAAGAAGAGAAAGAAACCCAAGAAGAGAAAAACAAAACCCTAAATATATATGTTTTCAAACCCTAAATAGAAAGCCGCCAAATTGTCCGGAGAAAAAGAGACTTTGGAGAGGAGGTACTTTGTGGCGGCAGACTTTGACGACGACGACGACGACGACGCTTCGAGAAGAAGAAGGCCGCCTTTTGGAAGAAGAAGAAGAAGAAGAAGAAGAAGCGCCGACATGGTGGTGTTCGTCGAAGAAGAGAACCGGGAGAACAAAGATGGTGGTGAGGACGACGACGATGTGGTGGTGAATGAAAACGCGAAAACGAAAGAGAAGAAGAAGGAAAATCGAGACGTGTTTGTGAGAAACTTACCGCACACGACGACGGACGAGGCGCTGGAAAACGCCTTTTCGGAAATTGGGCTCGTTCGACAAGCGTGGGTGGCGAGGGAGAAAGGGACGAACGTGCACAGAGGGTTCGGGTACGTGTCGTTTTCGTTGAAAGAAGACGTGGAGGAGGCGTTGAAACATAACATGAAGCTGGAAATCGAAGGACGGAAAATTGGCATCTTACGAAGCAAAGAGAAGGAAAAGGTGGATTTTAAAGAAAGGAAACGGTTGAGACGAGAGATGAAAAAGAAACAAGAAGAAGAAGAAGAAGAAGAAAAAGAAAAAGGAGACGATGAGAAAGAGAAAGAAGAAGAAAAGGAGGACGAACAACCCACGAAAGAGGAGCAAAAACAAAAGCGAATACGACAATCGAAAGGCGCCTCGGCTTCGACCGCGACGCAGACGACACCGAGGACTCTTGAAGAGAAGAAAACAGTCGTAATCGCCGGTTTGAAAATAGGAGGTGAAATTAAAGGCGTTGACGCGGCGAAAGTGAAACATTGTTTTAGAACAGATAAACAGTTGAAGAAGAATGTGTCTGAAGATTCCATGAAAGTTTTAGTTGAACGACTCGAACAAGCGTGTAAAGACAAATCGGCGGATGACCAGACGTGTAAACGATACAAAATCAGAGAAGATGGAGCCACCCGAGGCGTCGTTCTACTCAAACTCGAACGAGAAGAGGACGTGCAAGCAGTCGTTGAGCGCTTACATAAGTTCAAATTTGAGGAAACGAAGAAAGATAAACAGCAAAAGAAAGTCAACTTTGAAAAACGAGCGAAGGGTGAACACGACGGCGACGCGAACGTAGACGACGATGTTTTGTGGTGTCGCGCGTTAGTCGGTGAAGGCGCCAATCCTAAGAAACACAGAGTAATTTTACGAAACTTGGCGTTTCACGCGACTGAGAAACAAATAAGAGATTCGATTGCAAAACACGTTTCCGAGAATGCGTTTGTCTGGGACGTCTCCATTCCAATCGATCAAAAGACAAAGAAAGTGCGCGGGTTTGCTTTCGTAGCTTTCATAACTGCCAAAGATGCCGTGAACTGCGTAGAAAAATTAAATGGGCAGAAAATTGCCGGGCGCGTTGTGGCCGTGGACTTGGCGCTTTCGAAGCGACAGGAGAAGCAGAACCAAGTGTTAGTGGAGCAAGAGACGCAGAAGAAGGATGATGCGGTGAATGATGATAATGATGATGGTGGCAACGATGATGATATCGACGACGAAAGTGATGATATTGATGAAGACGAGTCGTCATCAAGTAGCAGTAGTTCGTCGTCGTCGTCGTCGTCGACGACGACGACGACGACGTCCTCTAATGATGATGATGAAGTAAACGAATCGGCATCAGAATCAGAAGAAAAAATGCCGGACAGATTTAACAAAGAAAATAAACCGTCGAACCAGCAACCACCTAACCGAACTATCTTCATCCGGAACCTTCCTTTAGACGCAACCAAAGAACAACTGGAAGCTAAACTGAAACAGTTCGGGAGAATCAAATCGTGTCGCATTGTTTGCGAGAAAATTACTAACCGTTCGAAAGGCGTCGCTTTTTGTGATTTCTGGGACGAGGCTTCCGCGAAGAAGTGCGTCGATAGATGCGGCGACATGGAAACTACGATTACTGCTCAAGAAATGAAAAAAAATAAGAAGGGAGCAAACCTAGCAGCCTCGAGAAGGACATCTTTACTCGTGGCTGGAAGACCAGTGAGCATAGCGCTCGCGGTGTCCAAAGAAGATGCGGCGAAGATGATGCAAAAAGAAGCGAAGCATTGGAAAAGCAACAATAAAGAAGAAAGAGACAGACGAAACTTGTATTTAGCGAAGGAAGGCCAGGTACACGAAAATTCGCCTGCCGCGGTTGGTGTTTCGAAATCAGACATGGAAAAGCGAAAGCGAGGCGACGCAGAGCGTCAAGCGCGTTTGAAAAATCCAAATTATTTCATCTCGAAAACAAGATTGTCCGTGAGAAATGTTCCAGCTGATTTTGATTCGAAATTGTTAAAGCGCGCGTTTTTGGATGCAACGCAAAAGCGAGCCTCGAAGAATTCGACGCCAAAAATTGTCAACTGTAAGTTGCTCGTCGACGCCTCGAAAGGTAAAGGAATGGATATCGAAGCAGGGATTCAGAAGCACAAAGGTATTGGTTTTGTAGAATTCAACACGCATGAGGAAGCCATGACGGCGCTGAGAGCGATGAATAACAATCCAGAAGTGTTTTCAAAACAGAAACGTCCGATTGTTGAGTTTGCGGTAGAAGACGCTCGCGCGGTAAAAAAATTGGAAAAGAGGAAGTCCGATCGCGAGTTACGAAAGAAACGTAATAATTCGAGTTGCGACGACAACGACGAGCGTCCAACCAAACGTAGAAAAGATAGCATCGAAAGTCGAACGTTCCCATCTGAGCGCGTGGCAAAGAAAGTACAAAGAAACTTGGAACGGAAAAAGTTGAGAAACGAGCAGCGCAAAAAGGCGCAAAACGGTGATGACGGAAACGGCGATATGCAAAACACAAGCAATGAAATCACAGACAAGTTCAAAAAGCGCAAACAAGAGCATGCAGCAAAGAATACCGAGGGTGAAAACAACAAAAAGGCGAGGAAAGTTGTAATTGCTTCGAAACCTGTTGCTACACCCGTTGTTATTGAAAATACCAACAAAAAAGGCAAACATCGAGGCGACAAGCGGGATAAAACGGATGATCTCATCGACAAACACATCAACGCCATGTCCTCTGGCTTATCAAACTGGTTGTGAATTAGAAGAATGCTCTATGGCTAAATACCTACTATCTAAACGCATGCAATATTACATCACATTCTCTGATTTCCCGGCGCAATTAAGACCGCCCGCTCGATTGCTTCACCACCTTCAAAAACATCGTCATCCTCGTCGTTGTTATTCCCATCTATCGTGCTAAACTGACCAGGAGCTGGAACATTCGCTATTTGTCGAATCGCCACTGGTAACAAGCACGGCGCGAACCGATTCGTTACCACGGCAACTCTTGCCAACCGATTAATCCATGACGGACATCTGCTTTTACTTGCTACACCATTCTCACTACTATTGTTACCGTGCAAAATACTAGACAAGCTCAAATTCAACCCTTGATTCTCCTCTAAACTCTCATCCACGAGTTCCTCGATCAAACGCTCAACGAAGTGGTTGCAATTCCTCAACAGCAAGTGATACCTATCACCTAAAAATTCCTCCGCGCCTAACACGCGCACGATTCGTTCCACTTCTCGTTCGCTTTTCGTTGTGAATCCTACGCATTGTGAGATTCTGAATTTCGCCGGAGGTGGCACCGCTTTCGGTTCGCAATAGAAACACCCACTCGTTGGAAACTCGTGACCTCCAAACGACCACTCTTTGTTGTGGACGTGCACTCCGGAGTGGAATATCCCGAGGCCGAAGTTGTACGTGTAATCGTTGATTTCGTTTAAATCGTAGACGTTTATTATGATTGGATAGCGTCGAGGTCGTTCTAAAGCCGACGCGGCAGACAGAGTTGGCGTCCGATTGTTGTTCGACATTCGCTTCTGAGCGCAGAAATGAAGAATCCAAAAACGACGTTTTCGCAAAGTGTAACGGCCACAAATTTGACGCGTTTCAATCGAATATAGGCACACAATTCACGCGATTGCGGCACGCGTGCACGCGCAGAATGGCGATTAAATTCATTCTTCTGGTCAATAAACAAGGCCAAACGCGATTGGCTCAATATTTCACGGAATCCATTCCCTCGGCGGAGAAAAGACAATTGGAAAGTGAAATCGTACGCAAATCTCTCTCGAGAGGATCAGATTACGCCAAAGGAAAACACTCGTATTGCGCTTTCTTACGACACAATAAATACAAAATATGTTACCGAAGATACGCTTCTTTATTCTTTATCGTGGGCGTGGATGACGACGAGAACGAATTGAGCATGATGGACTTCATACATTGCTTCGTCGAGACTTTAGATTGGCACTTTGGAAACGTGTGCGAGTTGGACATCATGTTTCACTTGGATTCGGTGTACATGATTTTAGACGAGATGGTGTGCAATGGGCAAATCGTGGAGACGAATAAGAGAATTGTTTTAGGGGAAGCGAGTAAGTTTGAAACGAAATAGTTTGTTCTAGCTATAGCTTTTGTAGTTTTGTATTTTAGCACATGTATAGATAGATTTTTATCACTCTTCCCTCTTTACGGCCAATCATCAAACACTCGCTTCATGTGCTTCCGTTGAAAGCGTTGAAAGACTACAGGAAGCTTGTCTTTAGAGTGCAAATAGTAAAGGATGAAAGATAAGACGGAGAAAACGAATAAAATTTTCGCGAGAACGCTAAATGTTCCGTTTACTCCTTGTCCTCCTCTTCGCTTTTGGGTCGACAACCTTGATGTCGACAGCGGCGATGCCTTCACTTTAACCAATTTCGCTCGCGTCGAACGCGGTCGGGGTTTTTCGTTGGCTAAGAAATACACCTTTAAAAACTTCATGACGTTATCGTCGTTCCAAGAACCATCTGTGTGTCGACATTTTGCACAAGATTGGACGTCTGGCCATTGCCGCTTGGGGAATTTGGGATCGCCCGCCGGGTCGCCTTCTGTCGCCAATCGCTCGTTGACGTCGTTGTGCCTTCTCCAAATCCAAAACGCAATCTCCTCTGGACTTTCAACTTCGAATCCTTTCGTTTCTTCAGCCATTTTCAAAAAGTGTTCGCGACACTCGAGACAGTTGAAAAAATTCCGAATGAACCCATTTACAAACGCGTCGTACCAGACATGACCTCCTTGGTGTTTGTCGAGCTCTTTGGATCGAAGAGCGGTGGCGTGAAGTAACATCCAAACACCACACGTGTATCCCCGAGAACCAGAATTCGGAGAGGATGGCTTGCAATCGATCCATTCAGGTGCTTTTACACGTCCACACGGCGTGAATGTCTTCGACGCAAATTGGGAAAGACCGTTCGCTTTGTCATCCCAGAAGAGGTGGTGCTGAATGGTAATTGTTGTTCTTTTCCTTCTTTTACCGTTTCGCAATGATGGTGACGATGCCATCGCTAACAATGGATCATCCGCGCCTTCCAACTCTTTTTCTTCGTCTTCTGTATTACCATTACTACTGTTACTACCATTCTCATCTTCTATTTCCTCCTCTTCGCCTTCGGTGCCGTCGGCTCCGGGAAGCAATTCCCTAAAGGATGCTCGGCATTCTGCAATCGGATGCGTTTTCGAAAAAGCATGAATGAGCGAACCGATTGCATTCTTGATCGTTTCTACTTTCCCTCTCGCCTTATCCACGGGCGTCGAATGCGTCACATCTCCTTGTGCATCTTCTAATGGATTCGCATGATTCGAAGAACGACTATTACTATTACTCAACTCGTTCAATTCTCGACTCGCGATTTCCGCATCGTACACAATCTGGTTCCACATCTCCACCGTCGCCCTTTCTAAATCATCTTTACTCGCCATTGTCCGCACGGTTTTATAATCCAATCCTTTCTTCTGGTCGTTTTGAAACGCCAAGCGCGCTAAATTTTCGTTCTCTTTCGTCTTCGATGTCGTCGTCGTCTCATCATAACTAAAATCATACACCGTACTCGGCCTCACTAATCCCCCAGCAAACTCGACAATTTGTTTCGCCCCTGTTTTCGTCCGCTTTTCTTTCCATTCAATTTGTTTCACGTCTTTCGTTCGCTCTCCCGCAAACTCAATTGCTGACCCGAAAAACACGGTCGGGTACCCATTAATCTTCCATCTCGAACACAACTCTTGCTCTTCCGCACAATCGATGGAAAATACCGTAATTTCCGGTTGAGGCCTTGGGGCAACATTGAAATATTGCGCGACGAGTTCGTATTGTGGCGCAAACGCTCTGCATGCGGGGCACCAATGCGCATAAAACTCCAATAAACAGAAGCTTTGTGGAGGAAGATTGGAAAACTCCTCGAGAAAAGTAGAGTTTTGGAGGTGAATGGAGGTTGGAGCCAACTGTCGCGAATCCACTTTAGTTATCGGGCGGATTGCAGATGACAAATGAACAGTGATGGTGAGAAGCTGGAGGAGGAGGAGGAGGAGAATGGTGGTGGAGGCGGTGGTGGTTGGCATCACTTGGGGTGAGTCAAAGTTTTGAATAAAATTTCACGTTTCGTGAAATATTTCATAAAATCGAAAGCGAGCGAGCGGTTACATTTTCTACTTCATGTTATTTACTTCCTACAACGCATGTCAATTTTCTTTTCCATTTTGCTTCTTTTTAATCGCGCGAGCGATGGCAATGTTTTGTAACGCGTTCATTAACGCACTGTTTGTTGTTTTTGAGACTCTATTCGCGTTGCGTTGCAAAATATTCTTTAAAGTCGAGAGTTTTGCCGTACGCTCGAACGCGGTGGATAAAGCTTTGAGTGGTCTGGTCGCGGCGGATTGGACCGCGTAGGCGGCGGTACGTCGTGCGTCATCGAGTTCGGTTTTAACTGTTTCTTCTTCTTCTTCTTCTTCTTCTTCTTCTTCTTCCTCTTCTTCCTCCATGGCGCAAAACTGTTCTCGAATTTCCTCCCGAAAAGATCCTCCGTCTGCTAAATATTTCTCTAAATCTGCTGAGGATATCGCTAATTCATTGTTGTCATCTTCTTTTTCTCCATCAATACTTCCGTTATCTTCAGACAAAGCCTCTTCGTCTTCAATCACCACGCTAGGCGGTGTCCATATCTCCCCTACTTCGACCAACTCCACCCCAAAGCCACTCCTCGAGCACAAAAACATCACCACATCCACACTCACGCTCTCGACGACTGGCATCAAATTTGTTTGGTCGCTTATTAAAACAGACGCTTTAATCGCATCTTGCATTGAAACAAAAGATAGAAAGTCGTTGCGAGGTATATCTGCATGTCTCGAAGATGTCGTGTACAACGCTTCGTTCGGTTCGCCCAAGTTGAAGACTATGAGAAAGATTTTTTCTAATTGGTTTAATCGTTTCGTCACGCTACTCTCGTCGTCGTCGTTGTTGTTGTTGTTGTTGTTGTTGTTGTTGTTCGAAGTGCCGGAATCGGCTCTAATTGGTGCTACATTCGCATCAGATCTGCCGTTTCTTTGGTACCGATGGCGATGCCTCACAAAACGCGCTTGAAAAGCTATCCTCCTTCTCGATGTTATTAGGGGATTCGTTATCATCATCATCATCATCATCATCTCATCATTATCATCACACGACCACCGTCCCTCTCTTTTCTCCGCTCCACCCCGTTATTGTTCTCGCTCGTCTCGAAATACGCGCCTCGTTCTCTCTGCTCAGAGAGTCCTCGAGCGCGCGTTCGTGGTAAAGAAAGGCGTTTGCGACGATCAAAAGTTGTGGCGTCACACGTTCTCTTTTTTTTTTTTTGCTTTTTGTGATAAAAAACACCTCACAAAAAGAAGAGGTTGCCTTTTTCTTTTTAGTGACTAGGGGAAGTGTGTGTGATACTCACATGGAACCTTTGATAGAGAACCTGGTCATCTTCGGCATCGTCGGCGCGATACGAACCACGCAATGGCTGTATTCCACGCACGAAGAGCGCATAAATCGCGAGGTGGAACACATTCGATCGGCGTTGACACGAATTGGAAAACACGCGAAAGGATTACAAGGTTTTTCTCTCTCGTTCGAGGAAGTGTTGAGCGACGTTGCGGTGGCGAATAAATGTTTCTCGAGCGATGGACTGAAAGGACTATTATCGAGCGACGTGACGGAGGAATTCAGATATAGAGTGACACCAGTTTTCCGTGGGAACGGCAACGTGTTCGTGAAGCTGCTGAAATATAACAGCTCGTTCGCTCACGTTTTTGGAAGCATTGAATTTGATTTTGAAGTGGTGAAGAGAAGAGAAGAGAAGAGAGAGAACGAAGAGAATGGAGAGAAGAGAAGAGAATGGGAGAAACGAGAGGAAGGTGGATTCGTGAAAGCAGAGAGATGCGAGAACGAGGATTCGATATTAGCAGAAGAAGAGGAAATGAACGACGACGATGACTATGAACACGTATACGTCATCCGCCGGTGCTCAATTGAGACGTTTTATCGCGTCGTCGTTCCGGCATTGAGACAAATCACAGAAAGGTATGAGAACAGAGAACAAAATGAGGAAACTGCGAGACAGATAGAAGAGAACGAAGATACTATTCCTCGAGAAGATCGTGGCGTCGCGGGTGAAGAGTGTTCGATATGTCTCGACGCGAGTTTAGAAGTCATCGCCAAATGCGGACACGGTTTCTGCCACGAATGTTACACGCGATGGTTACGCCGGAGTGCCACGTGCGCGTTATGTCGAGAACGATTACCGACGACAGACCACGGTGGTGCGTTTAGTTTGGTGTCCTTCAGCGAAGTCAACACCGAAGTTCCTCTCTCTGCTTCCTTTTCACGCGTCGAGGGAACCGAAGAAGAACATCGAGAAGACGAGGACGCCGAAGAAGGCACGCTTGAGAATTTCCAAATCTGTTTCGGTAACGAAGCCTCGTTGGAGTGGTTGAAACATCGTTTGAGCACGTTCGATATCGTTTGCGAACAAGACGTTAGCGAGTATAGGAAAATGAAGCGAAGATTCTTTCGCGGATAGAGACGTTGTAGAGAATAATACTAGTTACGCATAATACCTACTATGTAGGTAAGTACAAGAACGTTTTAAAGATTTGAGCACCTTCTGTCAAAAGTAAAATAAAAATCCTCACTTTCGAAAAGATGCCAAACGCGTTTTAAAACTGTACAAAGCGAAGACGCGATGACGCCAAGCGGTGGTGGAATTCCTCGCGACGGCTTTTCGTCGGAGCAAGGTCGTCATTTTGGCACTCACGAGAGGTATCGTCACGAACAGCAACTCAAAAAGCTCTTCTCGGACCCAATAGTTCAATTGGAATTCATCTCGAACGAAGATGTGATTTTGACGTGCAAATCGGAACAGCGCATTCCGTCGATAATGAAAGCGTTGCACACGCAACCAATCCCGCACCAATTCGTTCCGAAAACGTCCTCGGATAACGATAGAAACTGTGCGTTTTGGATGTTTCCTCGATCCGTGGCGAGTAAAGTGCAATCGCTGTTGTACGGGAAGAACGTGTTACCTCCTCGGGAGAAGAGTTGTAACCGAGGAGAGATTCCGTCCACGACGTTGAAGGTGTTCCATAACGATAACCATCATCCAGGATGCGACGACGAACTAGCCACGAATTTCGAGCTCGGTTTGAATCGGATCCCAAAAGAAACGCTATCCAAAATGTATAAATTTCAAATCGAAGGCGTGAAATACGGTTTATCTCGTGGCGGGAGGGTTATGATTGCCGACCAGATGGGCGTCGGCAAGACGTTGCAAGCGATTGCTCTGATGTGTTGTTACGAAGTGAAGGAAGGACCAACATTGATCATAGCTCCGGCGAGTATGAGGACTGTATGGGCAAATGAATTGGAGAGATGGATACCGGATATCGGGCCTGAAGACGTGGTCGTTGTGGAAGGTTCGACCGCGAAGTGGGATTTAGAAGCGTTAGGGGAGATGTACAAGAAGGAAGAGAGGGAGGGTAAGGAGTACAAAGGGAAGAGGAAAATAGCTGTGAGTTCGTACCACATGTTGACTAATTTACGAACATCATTTTTAAACATTCACTGGGGTACGATTATATGCGACGAATCGCACGTGTTGGTCACGTCGGTGGTTGGAAACGATGCCGCGTATACGGCAATCGCGACGCAATTATTGAAAACGAGATCGAAACGGGCGATTTTGTGCACCGGGACGCCGTCGTTAGTGAAACCGTTCGACATTTTCAATCAGTTAGACAGCTTAAGACCGAACATGTTTGGCACGAAACAAGAGTTTGGCGTGAATTATTGTCGATTAGTTTTAGCGCAAGCCTCTAGATCCGGAAATAAATTTTGGAAATCGTTAGGCGGTCGTCGATTGAACGAGTTGCACACGCTGTTAAAACACACGGTGATGATTCGTCGATTGAAATGTGACGTGATGGACCAGTTACCGCCGAAACGGAGGCAGGTGATTTACTTAGATATTTCTAGCGAATTTACGCACTGGATGAAGGAGCGTGCGAAGAAGAACGCGTTGATGAGGACACAACTTGGGGGCGGAGACGAAGAACGAGAGCATCGGTACGTGATTTCCGACGAAGACGAGGACGACGAGGAACCGATTATTGTTTCGCAACAAACGGCAAAAAATGACGCATTCGAGGAAATAGACGAAGAAAAAGATGATTTAAATATTGTCACAGATAAAGACGGCGAAGCACAAGCGATTGGGAAATTGAAAGTGAAGAAAGCGGTGAAATTTCTCGAAGAGTCGATTTTAATCGACAAATCGCAACAAGTCGTTGTGTTTGGTCATCATCATTCCGTTTTAGATGAAATTTACGCCGGGTTGCAAAAAGTTTTGCCCGCAGAAGAGATTATATGTGTGGATGGACGAACAGATGCAATCGAGCGTCGCGATCGCGTGGATAAATTTTACGGCGGCAAATCGCAAGGATTCGAGGAGGACGGGAAGACGCCTTCGCCGGCGAAAGTGCGCGTGGCTGTTTTTGGAATCACTTTGGCCGTTGGGATTGATTTATCGTCGGCATCTACCGTATGCTTTGTTGAGTTACCGCAAAAACCCGCCGATTTGCTCCAAGCCGAAGACCGGGCGTGGCGAAGAGAACGCAACGGTCAAAGTTCAAAGACGTGTGTAAACATTTACTATTGTATTGCAAAAGCGGAAGGATGTGCTTTCGATACCGATCGTTGGCAAAGATTGGGTAGAAAAATTGAACAAAACACGATGATGACGGATGGTTCGGACAACCGTGACGGTCGTGAAAATTTAGATTGCGAAAAGCACGGCTCACAAGTCATGCTCGAAGCGCCGCGGCTTTTATTTTCCGAGACGGAACAGCAACAGAACCACGAACACCCAGAAGAAGCTACGCAAGGAGGATTAACGCAACAGCATCTGACACCAAATCAACCCATCATCAACTCGTTGGCCAAACGCAAAAAGTCGTTGGAAAGAAAGATTTGGAAAAAGGCATTTTTTACTGAACCGGAACGCGTGCCTATTTGGTTCGTCGTATCTGAGCACACTGATCGCGTGCATTTACACGACATGCGCTTGCTTCCGAACGAAACCAGATTGAACTGTTCGGTGAAGCAAGTGGACGTGTTTGTTGCTTGGGAAAAACTGACATGGTTTCTCGAAAAATATATGCGCAATCATGAAGGTGAAGACGAATTTGGAGATGCCACGAGTAAAACTATGTCTCCCGCTCTGCGCGAAAAGACAAAAGAGGTTTTGCGCAACTTTGTTTTACCGGACGCTCTGATTGATGACTGCGACGCACTCAACTGTTGTAAATTTTTCATCGACGAATGGAACTGTTTGTTATCTCGCGATAAAAACATTGTCATACAGTCGCGTACACCGGTTCAGTGCGGTGGTGTCGCGCAACTTCTCCGAGATTTAACGATAAAGAAAGAGGAAGAGAGTACGCTCATTAAAACGAAAAAACAGAAGAGCACGATAAGACACGGCACCGGGATAAAATTAGGCACGCTTCCAAAAGATGCCGTCACGCGGGCGGTTTTAGTACGCAAAAGCAATTTTGGATTCGAAATGCGCGAACAGTTTATAATTCCAAGTGCTATTGGAAAGCAGTGCCAAGTATTGTGCGATTGCTGCTGCAAACCGTATGCCTTTAACGACGATATAAAGTTGATGAAGAAGATTGTTCTTACCAATGGTTCAAATTCTCAACAACAACAACAACAACAACATCCGCTTTCTTTACACGATCTCTTCTGCTCGAAGGATTGTTTCGAATATCACGTCCAATCGAGATCTGGAAAAACGTTGCGCATGGCTGTTTTCGAACGTGACAGAGGCGTGTGCGAAAAGTGCCACCTCGATTGTCATGCATTGGTTTCTCGCATTAAATGTCTGAAGCCACACCAGCGCTTACCAATCATCGAAAGTTTAGCGCCACAATTTACACGTGCGCAAAAAGACAAGTTGGCAAGAGACGCGTATGAAGGTTCCGCATGGGAAGCAGATCATATTATCGCGGTTAAAGACGGTGGAGGCGAGTGCACAGTGGACAACATGCGCACTTTGTGTCGCCGATGTCACGCACGAAATACGAAAGAGCAACATAAACGATGGGCGTGGGAAAACAAAGCGAAGAAGGATAAGAATCAACGAACGTTGTTGGAGATATTAGCGAACCGAATTGTCAAAGGCGACGGCACGAATGGACGTCGTTTGACCTCCATCAGAGACGAAGAGGAGGAGGAGGAGGAGGAGGCGAATAAAATTGGCGTACAAACCAAAAATAAAAAACGCCGCGCAAAGGAAACGCCTTCAAATAGCGTGAGCTCCTTCCCGATTTCCGAAGACTCCTCAGACGAGGACCTCCCGGTTTCGAAATCTGTTCGCAAAAAGCACTTCTCTGCCATACGAGAAATCGACGATTTTGTCGCCAAGTGCGAAAGAGATGACTTTGACATTGAGTTAGACGACGACACGGACGTGGACGACGTCGTCTTGCCCTTCGACTCCTCTCAAGGGGAAGGCGACCAGTCTTTGCGGTTGCGCGTTCTAAAACAACTCGAAGACACTCAAGACGATTCACCTCTTTCTCCTTCGTGGGTGTAATCGACGCGTTGTTGAAGGCGTGAGAAGAGAAAGAGAGAGAGAAAGAGAATCAGAAAGAGAGAGAGAGAGAGAGAAGTGTGCGCGATGGGAGACGCGTAACTACCTTACATAATATAATAGACCTGTAGACCTTTATAATGTATTATTTTCTTGTATTTTTTGTCGCCTTGAAAAAGGTTGAACAACAATTGTTAAAAAAAAAAAAAGACCCTCGAATGTGCCACTTTATCCACCACATCATATACATCGGGCTTTGAAAGCGTCTTTTTGTCTGAGAGTCACTCACGGTAACAACGAACGGTCGCGATGGCTTTCGACGAACAGCCCGAGTCCGATTACGGCTCGGTTAAAAAAGTGTCTGGCCCAGTTGTCATCGCGGAGAACATGTACGGCGCGGCCATGTACGAGTTAGTCCGAGTCGGAGCGGATCAACTCATCGGGGAGATCATTCGATTGGAAGGCGACACGGCGACGATTCAGTGTTACGAAGAGACGGCTGGTTTGACGGTTGGTGACCCGGTGCAAAGAACGAGACAACCGTTATCGGTGAGTTTAGGTCCGGGAGTTATGGGGAACATTTTTGATGGGATTCAACGGCCGTTGGAAACGATTGCTGAACAGAGTGGGGATTGCTTCATTCCGAGAGGCGTGAACGTGTCGGCGTTGGACATCACAAAGACGTGGGAGTTTCAACACCCGAAAGGTGGAGATAACAAGAGATATAAGGTTGGGGATCATATTTCTTCTGGGGATATATTTGGCGTGGTTCCTGAAAACGTATTGATAAGTCACAAAATCATGTTACCGCCAAACGCAAAAGGGAAAATCACGTATTTGGCCGAGGAAGGAGAGTACGATTTGAGAGAGAAAGTTATTGAAGTCGAGTTCAACGGGGAGAAAAAGGAGTTTACAATGTTGCAACAGTGGCCGGTGAGAGCGCCGAGACCGACGGCGGAGAAATTAGCCGCGAACCATCCGTTGTTGACCGGGCAGAGAGTGTTAGATGTTATGTTTCCTTCCGTGCAAGGCGGAACGTGTGCGATTCCAGGCGCGTTCGGGTGCGGGAAGACGGTCATTTCGCAAGCGTTGTCCAAGTATAGTAACTCCGACGGGATTATTTACGTCGGGTGTGGTGAACGTGGGAACGAGATGGCAGAGGTGTTGTACGAGTTTCCTGAGTTGACGATGACGTTGCCGGATGGTTCGGAAGAAAGTATCATGAAGCGAACGACGCTGGTGGCAAACACGTCAAACATGCCAGTTGCGGCGAGAGAGGCTTCGATTTATACAGGAATTACGTTAGCGGAGTACTTTAGAGACCAAGGATATAACATTTCTATGATGGCAGACTCGACGTCTAGATGGGCGGAGGCGTTGAGAGAGATTTCAGGGAGATTAGCGGAAATGCCGGCGGATTCGGGATATCCGGCGTATTTAGGCGCTAGGTTGGCGTCGTTTTACGAGAGAGCGGGTAGAGTGAAATGTCTGGGGTCACCGTCAAGAGAAGGGTCGGTAACCATCGTTGGCGCAGTCTCGCCTCCGGGCGGTGATTTCTCCGATCCAGTGACATCCGCAACATTAGGTATCGTCCAAGTCTTTTGGGGTTTGGATAAAAAGTTGGCGCAACGGAAACACTTTCCTTCAGTTAACTGGTTGATTTCGTACTCGAAATACAACAACGCGTTAGAACCGTTTTACGAGAAGACTGATTCGACTTTTTTGAAAACGCGCGCAAAGGCTCGAGACGTTTTACAAAAAGAAGACGAATTGAATGAAATCGTCCAGTTAGTCGGTAAAGATTCGTTAGCAGAGAGCGATAAAATTACTTTGGAAACGGCAAAGTTTTTGAAGGAAGATTTCTTGCAGCAAAACTCGTTCACGCCGTACGATAAATACTGTCCATTTTACAAGTCCATTGCGATGTTGAAAAATATCGTCTTATTTTACGATTTGGCCAACGCCGCGGTTGAGAGAACTCAAATGACCGACGGTGCGAAGATAACGTTCAACGTCATCCAAGCACGAATGGGGGATTTGATGTATAGAATTGCCAGTCAAAAGTTTGAGGACCCGGCGGATGGTGAAGACGTGGTGAAACAACGGTTGACGCAATTAGAAACCGATTTAATCGACGCGTTTAGAGCGTTGGAAGACGAGTTTAGATAAATAACTAAAGAGAGGGACGAAGAGACAAACCATGTAATGATATACAATTATAAATAACATCCTAGAGATACATACTGTACCGTATGTAATTGGTGGCACTTTATATTACAACAGAAAAATACGTGTTTCTCATCGAGGAAGAAGAGACTATCAGATCGGCAACTCCTTTATGTCCACTCCCGTGGCTTGAAGAAATTCAATCTTTCTCTTTAAATCGGATTGGGAAATCCACCAATCTCTCTGGTCTAAAACGGGGGGCAACGTAGTCGTATCCGGAATCCCAAACGGCAACTTCTCAATCCACGATTTACACCCTCCATACTTTTCCGCGTCCGCCGGCAATACGAATTCGCCTTTTGGCAACACGTACGCTCTCACTTCCAAAATCGAATACGGTTCGTTCGGCTTATAATTCACTCGAGAGATGATTTCATCTTCTCGCAAACAGTGGAATTTCTCCAATGATTTAATGACGCTCTTTTCAGACGTTTGCCATGCGCTCGTTATTCTGCACACGATCGAAAATGGCACCGGTTCGCCTTTCTTCATGTCAGGCACCGCCTCCTCTTCATCTCTCGACGATGAATGAAACGACGTCGGGAAAATCACAAATTGGTTCGCCAGAATCTGAAATCCACCGTCCTTCGCATCGTTAATCCCTCCTTTACGGAAAAGCAACACCTGTTCACCTCTCTCGATCGCTCTTTCGGTTTTGGCCCACTCTTTCAGAGCCGTTTTCGCGGTCACGTTTTCGATGGTAAAAGGAGTTTTTTTTCTCGTAACGAACTGTTTATTATATCTCAACACCCTCACGCTTCCCCCTTCGCGACGCCGCGATATCAAAGAGCACGCAAAAGCGTTTGGAGACGATAATAGAGCCGCAAACATCGTCTCGATCGATCGATCGACGTCGTTACACGCGCGCGCGTGTTTTTTTTTTACACCAAAACACAAAGCAAGAGAATCTTCTTCTGGGGAAAAACTGAATGAAAGTCCATAGTATGGTATCTGTGTTGTGTTAGTGGTGTGGACCACTCTCTATTATTTCATCGATTGTCTTTTTTCAAAAAAATGCTTTGAAAAGCATCGTGTCCAATTAATTCTTTGCCCAGATTTCTTCTTTCTTTATTAAAAAGAAAGCTCTCTTTGTTTGACGTCACGCACACAACAACACCAAAATCGCACGCACGCGCGCGCGCGAAAAACCAAATCGAAAAAATGAACGCGGAGGAGGCGATATCGTGGTTGAGCGCCTTGACGAACGCGCCCATCGCGTCTCTTGGAGAATTAAGGTTGCAAAATGGAATGCTTCTCAAAGTCGCTTTGGAGATTGTGCTCCCCACAGGTGGGGAAAATTTAAATTCTTTTTCTCGTTCGGATGGGAGTGCACTGAGAAGCGCTCTGGACGAACTGAGCATCGGAGGGCACCGCGCGGATGAAGCGATGCACGACGGAGACGAGGACGTACTTCTGGAAATTATTAACGCGTTAAAAGCGAAATACGATTTGAGGAAGGAAATTGAAGCGCTCAAGTTGATTCAACTCGAAGACGATGAGAAAATTTTAGGAGAAAACGAAGTGGACGACGATGTCGACGATGTCGACGACGACGTTTTTGGGATGAGAGATGGCGATGCGTTGGATGAACTGGACGACTTAGGATTTTACGTTGCTCCGAACGCAAAACCTTCTTCATCACCCAACGCGTCGTCGCCAGTTAAGTTTATAAACGCGTCTTCGTTGTTGGACGGGGAAAAGTCGTTCGAGTTGTCGCCGCCGTTTAAGAGCTCGAATAACAATAACGAAGATGAAAACAAAGAAGATGGAGATAAATCGTTTGACGGGAAATCGATTCAGCGCATACCGAGTTTTACGCGATGGAACAGAAGAACGGAAGAAGAAAATGATGAAGAAAATGAAGAAAATATTCTCTCGAGTTTCGCCAAAGGAAGAAATGAATCTTTGGCGTGGTTTTCACCGCTCAATCCAGATAAACCCGCATTATCTCAAGCGGAATCGACGCTTTCGGTTGCCGAAATAGCTTTGTTGAGACGCGGAAAAGCTTTGTCTTCATCGTTATCATCTGAGGAGAAGAAGAAGAAGAAGAAGAATGATAAAGTCTCGTCTCCGTATTTCACGACAAAAAGTGCTGAATCGAAACGCGCGAAGTCACCATTATCCCAATTATCATCATCGAGATCGCCAACTCACTATGGTAAACGAACGAACGCTTCTGAGATCAAAATAGCTTTGAAATTCGGTGCCTTGGCGGGAGAAAGCGACCAGATGAAACGTCTTCGAAACGAAGCGTTGAAAGCGTTGGAAACCGAAAACGTTCCGGGGGCCAAACGTCAGTTCGTAGTTTTGTTTTCAGAAGCGAGCGAAAATTCGAAAACGTATCGAGGTTTATATAAAGTCTGTGAAAGTCTCGAAGGTTGCGACGACATCACTTTGCGAAAAATCCACGGCGTGAGCGAGAAAGTTCCGGACGCTTTGAGCACTTGTCGAATCTTAAAATCGTTAAAGTACAACCTCGCGACGAAAATGTGGCGCGAGTTGCATAACGAAAAGGATCGCGTGAACGCGAACGTGATGGCAGTCGTTTTGAAACCAAAGAAGAAATAGTACCGTAGAGAAAATATTAGCGAATTAGAATGTATTCACACGTCAAAGAGAAGAAAAGTCACGAGCGCGTCAAAGGAAAGGCGAAAAAAAGAAATGTGTGCACCTACCTGTCTTTTCCCTTTTTCCCCTTCCTCTTTTTTCTTCTTTTTTTGACGCGCACAAACTTACGGACCCGCGCGTTGCACGATCATCGTCTGCACCGCTTGGACTGTAAAGCGCAAAGGCGCTTGACCAGTGACAACGCCATGCCTATCGCCACGCTCGCGGACTTGAAGAAGAAATCATACAAGAAAAGGAAGCCGAATCCTCCCTCGGAATCGGTAAAAAACGCTCCGTGCACGCGATGTGGACGCACGACGCATCTCGCGTCCACGTGCACGAACAAAACGCACATCGACGGAAGAAAGATAGCAAAAGAGGAGAAATATTGTCGAGACTGCGGCGATGACATTTCTGAAGCGCCTAAACATCACAAGCAATGCTACGACTGTTGGAAAGGAATCGAGAAAAAGGTATGGGAGAAGTTGAACGGAGGAGAGAAAGTGAGAGGTGCGACTTTGATGACGAAGGAGGAAGGCGGGCGAGACTCACAGCCAATGTTTGCTGGAAGATGCGTACAACGAGAGAAATTAACGGAATCGTATCTTCAAACCGAACTCGAATGGAACGAAGAGAGTAAGAAGAGAAAATTAGAGGAAGATATGAAACCCATCGTCTTGGACGACGACGACGACGACGACGAGAAAGAGAAGGAGAAAGAAAAAGAGAGGAAGAAAAAGGCAGAGAGGAGAAGAGTGATGTTGGAACGCGCGAAGAAGCGGTTGCTCGGATTTCGAGAACCCGTTGACAAAGACAAAAAAGAAGAAGGAGATGCGCGCGCGGAAGCGTGGGATGCGAACGAAAATCCGTTTTGGCAACCACCTATGTACGTACCTGCAGAAGGACCGTGCGTTGAAGATTTTAAAATATTCACCGACGAGTACGTGGAAGTTCGAGACATGGGTATGCAATGGCACGGAAAATATCGAGCGTGTCTTGATACCGGGAACGCTGGATGCACGTTGATTCAGAAACACGTCGCCCAAGTGCTTGGTCTGTGCGACGCGTTAGGACGACCGACTGAATCGAGATGGGAAAAACAATCTGTGAACGGTGTCGTCGCGGGTGCATCAGAGATGATTTACATGTGCACGTTGACGTATCGGTTGAAAGGAAAAGAAATTACGTGCAGGGCCGGTATTACGCATGCAAGATTGGGGTGTGATTTGCTCATTGCGAGACGTGAGATTCAAGAGTTCGAGCGTTCTGGGTACACGTTCAAAGCGTGATGAAAAAACACGTGCGCAGAAATAGATTTTTAAATAGCGATACATAAATACATACATACAAACGAATAAAGCTAATGAAACAACAATGGGAAAGAACCAGCGACGCAACCAATCGTTACTCCAGTCATCGCGCCGCCTAATCTCGCCACCACTACACGCATCTGCTTCGCCTGGATTTTCGTCATCTTCACCTCGTCCGTTAATCCGAACTTCGCGCACCAATATTCAATCTTATTCGCCAGCCCAACGCCGCACACGTCGGACAACGTGTTCCCAATTGCCGCGGCAGCCATAGTGGACAATCCTAACGTCACTCCAACCGACGCTTCGATCGATTCTCCGAACGCTAACATCAACGCGTTATCGAGAAACCCAAACCCGATGAACGGATACATCTGCGACGCCGCAACCGATCGAAGCTGCGAAACGGTTACTACTTCGTTACCGGTTCTGTCCATCTCCGCCTCGTTTTTCTTTTCTTCGTTTACTTTCTGCGCGTTTTGTTCCTGCACGCGTTTCCATAAGAATGCTCGATGGAAATTCTGAAACTCTTGTTGCGTCAATCTCTCATCGCCGTCGCTGTCGAACGTCTCGAACATTTTTCGCTCTCTCTTATCCATCTCTGCCGCATCGAACCCACTCGCGTCGCCGCCGGTCCCGAGCAAGCTTCGAAACACGTCTCTTTTCTCGTCGGCGGTGAGACGCGTAAACCGTTCGAGCACGTCGTCGACTTTGTTCTTCGCCGAAGAAGAAGACGAAGAAGAAGAAGACAAAGAGGACGATAAACTCCGTCGAAAAAGGTCGTTGAAGTGGTCGCGGCGGCATCTCATCGCCGCGCGGCGCGCGAGGGAGAGCGACGACGACATCGCGCGGCGGCCAATACTACTACTACTACTACTACTACTCTTCTTTTTACGCCTCGTTGTTCTGCAACAACGCCGTCATCGTTATTCTTCTCGTCGAGCAGAACACAAAGTTTTATTATGTCGTTTGGAGTGGAGGGGAAATCCTCCTTTCCTTTTCTTTTGTTCTTTTTTTATGTTTATGTTTTTGTTGTTGTTGTTGGCGGTTGGGTGTTTTTGGGCATTTCATTTCAAAAATCCGACTCAAAAAAAACTTGAAAACACACAAAACACACACACACACAACAACACAACACAACACACAACACAACAGCTTTGGGAAAGAAAGAGGAGGCGAAGAAGAAGGTTCGTCTTGGAAGAAGAAGAAGAAGAAGAAGAAGAAGACTATACTCGCACACTAATAATGGCGCGCGGCTTATCTCGCGACCTCTCGCGGGAGAAAAACGCCATCAAGTCGAAGAAAGGCCAGAGCAAAGGGAACAAGGAAACCAATTTGACGCCGCAGCAAAGAGCGGAGAGAGACGCGCAAGCGATGCGGGAGAAGAAGGAAAAGAAAGAGGCGCAAAAAGCGAAGGATTTAGCAACCGGGAAATTGACGATGGAACAGGTGAAGGAAGAAGAGGCGAAGAAGGCGAAAGCGAGAGAAAAACAAAAGATGAGCCAGTTCGCGAGCAACAATCCGCTCCTGGCGAAACAGCTGAAGTAGATCGTTTGTGAGTACGTAGTATTAAAGCGCGTTCCTCTTTTAATTCATTCTCCGTTCTTTTTTTTTCCAATTCTTCTTCTTCCTCTTCTTCTTCTTTGCATAAAAAAAATACGCGCAATAAAACTCATCCAAAACCGATTCTCGACGATGAATCCTTTTCCTCCTCCTCCTCCTCCTCCTCCTCCTCCTCTTGCGAATCGCGACGACAAAAACGACGACGAAGAAGAAGAGGAAGGGAAAAACACGACGCGCTTCCACCACGCAAAGGCGCTTCACCAAAACGAACTTTGGGTGTTCGAGTTGGAACAGAGGAACGAGCTACTCGGGAAACAAGCGAAAAGCTGGCAAGAAAAGTGTGCACGAACGAGCGAACGCGAAAGAGAGGCGCAACGCGAGGCGAGATTCACTCGAGAGCTCAATGCGAAAATGACGAACGATTTGATCGAATCGGAAGCGTCGCGCATGCGACTGAGAGCAGAGGTCGATCGATTACTCACCAACGGAAAGAGAAAGGAGAAGGAAATACAAATATTGAAAGAAGAGGTGGAAAAGAGGGCGCAAACGCACGCGAACGAGATTCAAGAACAGATGGAAATGGAGAAAGAAAAACTGCGAGACATGATGGAGGGTGATCAGCTGGTGAATGCGCTGATTGGAAAGTTGTTTACGACGACAACGATATCGGATGAAAAACTCGAGGAAACGAGCGACGAACGCCGCGGTCTCCTCCTCGCAACACAACGCGTGCAATTCGCCAAAGAAAAAGCAAAACACGAGAAACTCGTCGACGAACTCGAAAAGCAACTCACCGCCACAAAAAAACGTGTGCTCGAGTGCGAATCCTTCCAATCCGAAACCGCATCGCAACTTTCGAATGACAGAACCAAGCTCAGTTCAACCGTCGCGCGCTTAACGTCTTTAGTCGAGCGTCTCGCCAATACGGAGAAATCGAAAGACGACGAAATCGCGCGTTTGCGACAAAAGAGAAGAGCGTTGGAAAAGGAGCTGGACGATGTGAGTGCGGAGTTGGAGTGCGCGAAAGCAGCGAACGGTACGAATAGAATTATTCCCCCGCGATGATGAGGGAGACATTTTTTTTCTCGTATTTTTTTTAATTACATTACATCATCATCGTCATCATCATTGTTGTTGTTCAAAGAAAGAAGTAAATCTTTTCGAGCAAAAAAAGAATCCACAATTTTCCCATCAATTTTCTCCCCGCTTTTGTATCGAAGAAGTTGTCGTCCGTTGTTGAAACGCCGCCGCGTGAACGAGACTAAGGATGTCGTCGGGTTCTTCGGCGTGGCGTTCTGCGGGCAACGACATCGCGTCGACGAGTTCTCCCTCCGGAGAGACTCCGTCGTCGTCATCGTCGTCGTGGTATTCGTGGCTCCCGACGATTCAATCGCCGTTTAGTTCCGCGTCACAACCTGCCCCCGGGGGCGGAGGAACGCCATCGTCGTCGACCGCGCACGCGTCGTCGCCGCACCACCACCAAAACAGAAGACAAATCGCGAAAATGGACCACGCCATCGCTCAAAAGTTTAAGAAAACCGGAGAAAAATACAACGTCAAAGTCGTTTTGAGAGGGGATTCGAGCACTGGGAAAACCGCGATGTTGCGAAGGCTGCGAGGCGGCGATTTCATTTCCGAATACGCGCCCACGAACGAAATAAAAACCGCGCACGTGGAATGGAAAGCGAAAGGATCTTTGCGAGACGAAATCATGCTGGAAGTGTGGGACGTGGTGGATAAAGCGAACGCGAGGAAGATTTCAGAGAGTTTAACTTTGGCGCACAGAGCGGCGTTGATGAACGGACCGGTTGGCGAGGCGAACGGCGGTATTGAAGAAGGCGCGCACACATTTCCGTTGGATGCGACGATGATTGATGTGTATGCAAACGCGCACGCGGCTATATTTTGCGTCGATCCGAGTAAGAGGTGGACGTACGAGTACGTTTTGAGGGAGATTGAGAAAGTGCCGACGCATTTACCGGTGGCGATTTGCTTGAATTTTAGAGATTATCCCGCGTCAAAGAGGATTTTGCATTTAGACGACGTCGAACAGGAAGTGGCGAGATTATTTTCGGAGACGAGGCCAATACGACCATTTGTATTTGAGACAAGCATGCTGAATAATTTCGGATTGAAAGCGTTGAGTACGTTTTTACATGTGCCGTTTTTGTGTTTGAAACGCACGAATTTAGAGAGTCAGTTGAAACAGAATACGGGGCACATTGTTCAAGCGCAAGAGGCGTTGAGAACGATGAAAACGTCGAGCTCGTACGAGCAATATCAGAGGAAAATTGAAGATTCCCAAGAGGCGAAGATGACGATGCATAAACAACAAAATGATGGTGGTGAAGCACCATCCGCACAGGGCGCAATATCGAAAACCGTACAAAACCATAGTAGCGGCGGTGGTGATAGCTCCAAAGAAGGGATGGAAGACGCGCTGACATTTTCGAAACTTTCAAACACAAAGATTGGCGAAGTGCCTATAGTTTTAGCATCTGCTGCGATATCATCGGCGTATGCTGGCGTCTCGTCGGTAGCCTCCCAAACGCCAGCGGAGCTCGCCGAAAATTTGGCAAAGAACGCCAAGCAATTCGCGACGCTTGGTTTAGCCGGCGATGGTAAACCGAAGAACTCGAATTTTAAGGAAGCGACAGAGGAAGAATTAAAAGTGAAAGTTCCGCCCCAATTTTCGCATTTGCCCGGTGGGAAAGTCAGCGGCGTGGGTGGAAAGCAAATCGAAGAACCGCTCGGTGCGATGGAAAAGCTCATTTTAGACGCCGCGGAGAAGAAGGATGGTGGCAAAGACGATTTTTTCGACGACGATGATGATGACAATAGTGATAACGATCGTAGTGGAAGAGATTGGGATGAAGATGGAACACCAAAAAAGTCCACCGTGATTCGTATGGACGGATGGGAAGATTCAGACGACGACGACGACGATGATGATGAGAAGACAAAGAATTCGACTACGGACGTGAGTTCGCCGACGAGTGCAGAGTTTATTCGAGCCGTCCCGAAAACGGATCCGTTCTTCGGAGGTTCCAAATTAGTGAAAACACCCGCCGATAAGGCGAAAGAAGCGGAAGAGGCACGATTGAGAAGACAACGCGAAGAAATAGCTGCGAGCGCAGGGTTGAAAAATGACGGCAAAGACGACGACGACGACGACGACATCAACAAACTCGCGAAAGCATTCGAGTACGAGGAATTAAAAGATCCGAACTCGAACGATTCGTTCGCGGACGCTTTGCAACCGACGCTTGGATTTAAAACCAAGAACTCGCAAAGCATGTCGTCCACGGATTCTGCCACGAAGAAAAAAAAGGAGAAGAAACAGAAGAAGGAGAAAAAGGAGAAAAAGTCGAAGAAATCCTCTTCGTGATGAGAATTTGAATGCAAATCACGGCGCATGAATTAGTTAGTTTTGTAATTAGATGTTTTAGTGGTGTAAGAGAACGTTAAATAGAGAACGATAAAATAGGAAGGGGCATTTCATTCGTCAAAAAAAAAATTGTATGTCCTTTTACGAAGGCTCGAAAGAGACGTACGGGATCAGCGAAACGGTCGTCAAACTGAGAGAGTACGATGAGGACGACGCGAACGCAACCTTGTATCTACGAGACTGTCCAAACGCGAAAGAGAGCATCGACCGTCTTCTCGCAAGCAATGAATTCCCCTGGGATACAGTTAATGCCGTTCAGCTCGAGTTGTCAAAAGTTTGCGACGATGACACCGTGTCAAACGTAGTAAAAAGATGCGGGAAAACATGTAAAAGGGTGAATTTAAACGCAGCCGGGTCTGGGGATATCGGTGCTGTTCGACAGTTTGGTAATCTAGGGCTGATGAGCGTGGCGGAATATTTAGAAAACAGGTTGGAATGTTTGGAGTTGTTTTGGAATACTAAAATCACGAGCAAAGGTCTACTCTCGGTGTGTAGATTTTGCAACGAGAACTTGAAGGTGTTAAATCTGAGCGGATGCGTGCAATTAGATGACGAAGGCGTGCGGGACATTAGTAAGTGTTTGAAACTTAGATATTTGGATCTAACGAGAGTACCCAAAATGACCAACGTGAGCTTGGCGTCCATCGTGACCTTTTGTCGAGAACTCGAGTTTCTTTCGTTATACGCCAACAGTCAACTGACAGATAAAGCGTTCGAGAGAATAGATGGTCTCAAAAATTTGAAGGTTTTTGATGCGTGTGGGTTTAATAAGCTCACCGACACGACTCTATTGAAATTGCCGAATACGCTGAGATACCTGAATCTCTCGTGGTGCGGGAGCATTCGAGATGAAGGCGTGTGTTATGTTGCAGAAAACTGTCGCTTTTTGGAGCTCTTGTCCGTTCACGGGAATAGAAATGTCACCGAAAAGCTCATTACGAGTTTGAAAATTGGACAAAAGGAGAGTAAATCTTTGCGGATATTAGATATTAAAGGATGCTTAAACGTCAAAACGAACACTTTAGAAGCGCTGCGGGAATTCTTTCCAAATTTACAAAGCATCAAGTTTCACACGTGAGTGATTTCACCTAGTAACAATTGTAGTAAAACAATAGGATAGCTCTAGAATTGATGTAGTTTCATAGATAGTACGATGCATAAAAATGTTTTCTTTCTAATACCTAACTATACTGTTTTGTTGAACGTAATGATCGTCTTCTAAAATCTTCTACATCCGGTAACTGCTTTGTGCGCAGAAAACGCGCCATGTAAGAATGCGACGTACACGAGGAGATGAAGAACACCTAAATACACGACGACAAACTGTCTTCGCTTGCCTTTCAAATTCGACAAACCGCCACCACCACCACCACCAATAACACCACCAAAAATCGAAGTTAATCCGGACTTTTTTCCGGGAGTTGCTGTCACACTACCACTCATATCAGCTTTCTCCTGATCGGAGTACATGGAAACTTGCCACGATAAATCTTTCACGCGTCTCGTTAACGCTTGGATTTCTGTCTGTTGTTTCAAGACCGTATGTTCGCTTTCGGCCAATTTGCGCGCTTGGTGCGCAGATGCGCTGTTATTATTTTCTGCTTCGCCACCATTGGCTTCGCTGCTTCTTTCATTCATACTAGAAGCGGTGTTTAATGCGGATTGCGCGCGAAGCTCAGCGTCTTCTTTTTGTTTCAGGGCAACTTCTAAACTTTCCTTGAGAGTCGCAATCTCTTTTTCCATGACGACTGCGTTCGCTGTAGACGAGGAGGCAGAAGACATCATTTCCTGTTTTTGTCTGTTCGCCTCTTCCAGCGCTACAATCTTTTCGCGCAAATTTTCCGTCTCTGCGATTGCTGACGTTGCTTTTTCCTTCCACGTCGTCGCGTGTTCCCTCGCTGCGATCGCAGCATGCGCGTTGGATTCCATCGCACCCATCGAGGTGCGTAAACTTTTCACTTCCTTTTTCGCTTCTTCGTGCATCCGCTCTAACTCTTCATTCTTTTCTAACTCAGCTTGAAGTCTGCTTTTCACGCTCTCCACTCGATCGTCTCTCGTTATTTCCAATGTTTCAATCTTTTTATTCAACGCCGCTTCGCGCTCTTGAAACGCAACTTGTAAGTGTTGAAACTTTCTATTTCTAGTTTCCGCCTCTTCCATCATGCGTTCAGCTTCTTGTTCGGAAGCCACCGCCGAAGCTTCAGCTGTTTGAATCCTATGCTCTGCGTCTCTCAAAATTAACTCTGATTTTTCTTTCAACTCTATCGCTTGCGCAGAATCCTCCTCAAATTTTGCTTTTGCTTCCTCCATTTGTTTCGTCAACGATTCGGTTCGCGCCTCGATCGCCTTTGCCGTTTCCACGGCTCTGTCTCTCTCTTCTTTCATGAGTTCGTACTTTTTCAAACTCTCGTCGCGTTCTTTTTCGAACTTTTCTCTCAACTTTTCGTTCTCCGTCGCCTTCTTCTCTGCCGTCTCCAACGCCGCGCCGCCGACCAACGCGTCAGCTTCTCTTCGTTTCGAAACTTTCACTGCATCTTTCTGTTCTTTTAACTTTGCCTTCAAATCGTCAATCTCTTTGGACATTTTTGATTTTTCTTTTTTCATCGTCTCGTTTACTTTCACTTGTTCCTTCTGTTCGCTTTCCAATCGCGCGATGGATACTTCCTTTTCTTTCGCTTTTGCTTCCAGCTGTTCATTCTTCTTCTTTAACTTTTCCTTCTCGTTTTCGTTCGAGGACGACGACGTCGCTTCTTTCATCGCTTCTAACACTTGCACTTTCCCTTCCATCTTCTTCGCACGTTCTCGTAACTGTTCGATCAAAACATCGTTCGTTTTCCTCGTCTCCTCCGCGACTCTCCTTTCCTCTTCCAACGTGTCTTTCAGCGCGTTCCTTTCTTCTTCGATGGATTTGCCTTTCTTCACCGCGGCTCTCAGCTTCACTTTCTGCGCGGCCGCGAGCTCTTCCAGTTCGACCACGCGAGAAGCATCGTCCGAAACGACTCCTTTTCCTCCTTCTTTTTTCTCCGAAGACGTTTCCGTCGTCCCGCCGCCTTTAGTAGGGGCCATCGCGTTTATTGGTTGTTGTTGTTTATATCCGCCGGTGGTCTTTTTTTTGTCTCTCACTTTCGACTTTTTTTGTGTAAAAATGTGTGTGTGGAGAGAGAGAGAAAATTTTTGATTTTTTGATTTTTTGATTTTTGTTTTTTCTCTCTCCTCTCTCTCTCTCTCTCTCTCTCTCCTTTTGTCGAAAAACAAAATAAAAA